>Ga0116202_10000553_pt1 | contig 21007 bp, 15 predicted proteins | sample LakKivw325mmetaG_FD_94479 | JGI IMG/M metagenome (GOLD analysis project Ga0116202, IMG submission 94479) | Anoxic lake water microbial communities from Lake Kivu, Rwanda to study Microbial Dark Matter (Phase II) - Lake Kivu water 325m metaG | ecosystem: Environmental > Aquatic > Freshwater >... | reverse complement strand
GCGGAGAGCCAGACGGCCACGATCGGGGTCAACTACGCGACCATGATCGCCAACCGGTACGCGCAGCGGATCATCCTCGACCGGTTCGACCGGGTCCGCGGACCCGGCCAAAAACCGGTCCTGGTCAACGCCGAGGTCCGGGTCTGGTACAATCCCGAGCTCCGCTCGCGGAACTTCATGATCCCGGCCATCCTGGGCCTTATCCTCATGATCATGACCATCGCCCTGGCCTCCATGGGCATCGTCCGCGAAAAGGAAGCGGGGACCATGGAGCAGCTCATCGTCACACCCATCCGGCCCCATCAGCTCATCGCCGGCAAGCTCCTGCCCTTCATCTTCATCGGCCTGGTCGAGGCGACCTTTGTCATCCTCGTGGCCCGGCTCTGGTTCGGCCTCCCCATCCGCGGCAGCCTGCTCCTGCTTTACGGCATGTGCCTCATCTTTATGATCAACACCCTGGCTATGGGCCTGTTCATCTCGACGATCTCCCGGACCCAGCAGCAGGCCATGTTCACGACGATCTTCTTCGTCATGCCGATGATCCTTCTCGGCGGCTTCGTCTTCCCGACCGAGAACATGCCCCCCTTCTTCCAGCTCGTCTCACGGGCCATCCCGACCCGCTATTTCTTCGTCGGCGTCCGGGGGATCATGCTCCGGGGGGCCGGCTTGGCCGAGGTCTGGCCCCAGGCCGCTGCGCTTCTCATCATCGGGACGGTCCTTTTCACCCTGAGCGTTCTCCGCTTCCACAAGAAGCTCGACTGATGTCGGGCCGGGGCTTTACCGGACGACGATCTCGTCGACGAAGAGCCAGGCCTTGCCGCCGGCGCCGAAGTGCCAATCGGGGACCGGACCGATCGAGCGGGCCAGGATGCGGACGAAGCGGGCCCGGCGGTCCTTGAAGGAGCCGGCGAAGTCCTTGACCGTGATATCGGCCAGGCGCGGCGAGAGGTCGTTCGCGACCTGGGCCACGGTCTCGAACGCCTGTCCGTCCGACGATAGGGCGAACTCGACCTCGACAGGGAGGAAGATCCAGGCGTTGATGTTCTGAAGGAACCGCGCCGAGAGCTCGCGGACCTTTTTGGCCGAACCCAAGTCGATGACCGCCTCGAAGTCGGCGCCCTCGAAGCCCTGCCAGCGCCCGTCGGCGTGGTTCCGCGATCCGAGGAGGCCGTCGGTCAGGGGCGTCGGGCCCGCGCCGGTGTAGCGGGGGCTCGGAGGCGTCGTCAGGCTCGGTACGCGGCCCGAGGCGGCATGGACGAGGAAGCGCTCCGCCGAGACGCCCGGGCTCAGGCGCTCCCGCCCTTCGAACGCCGCCGCCCGGAGGTCGGCCGTTTTCTTGAGGACGAGCGGCTTGACATAAAGCTTGGAGGACGGACCCGGGTCGCGGCCGTCTGTTGTGTAGCGGATGGCCAGGCCGGCGATCTCCGTTGTGAGCGTGACCACGGCCCTCTTGGGGTCGGGTTCGGCCCCGATCATGACCAGGAAGGCGCTCCGGGCGGCCTTCAGACCGGCCGCGTCGTAGCGCGCGAGGAGGCCCCGAGTCCGGGCCGCGAAATCGTCCCAGCTCCGCCGCTCCTTGGCCGACCAGACGGCCTCCGCCAGAGCGGCCAGGCGGGGCAAGGCCATATATTCGGCGTGCCGGCCTTCCTGAATGTACTCGGTCCAGAGGTTGACCTGCCCGCCGAGGATATGGCGGGCTTCGTCCTCGCTCAGGATGTCCGGGACGGGCTCGAAGGCGTAGACCTGCTCAAGGGGGACATAGCCGCCGATGGCCAGGGGCTCGAAGGCGGGATCCCCTTGATAATAATCGATATAGCAGAATGAGGTCGGCGACATGACGACATCGTGTCCGGCCCGGGCTGCGGCGATGCCGCCCTCGGTCCCGCGCCAGGACATGACGGTCGCCTCCGGAGCCAAGCCGCCCTCGAGGATCTCGTCCCAGCCGATGAGGCGCTTGCCTTTGGCGACGAGGAGCTTCTCGACCCGCTTGATGAAATAGCTCTGAAGCTCGTTCTCGTCGGCGAGCTTCTCGGCCTTTATCCGGGCCCGGCACTTGGGGCAGCGCTTCCACTCGGTTTTGTCGGCCTCGTCGCCGCCAATGTGGACGAAGGAACCGGGGAATAGACCGACGACTTCGGTCAGGACGTCCTCGAGGAACGCGAACGTTCCCTCCTTGCCGGGACAGAAGATGTCGGTGATGGGCCAGTAGCCGCCGGGCCGGACTGTGAACGGCCCGCCCGCGCAGGAGAACTCGGGATAGGCGGCCAAGGCAGCCGTGGCGTGGCCGGGCATCTCGATCTCGGGGACGACGGTGACAAAACGCGATGCGGCGTAGGCGACGACCTCGCGGATATCGTCCTGGGTGTAGAAGCCGCCGTAGGTCGCCTTCTCGCCCGGCTGCTGGAGCTCGCGGGCGTTCCAGTGCTTGTCCTCGCGGTCGACCCGCCAGGCGCCGACCTCGGTCAGGCGGGGGTATTTTTTGATCTCGATCCGCCAGCCCTGGTCATCGGTGAGGTGCCAGTGGAATGTGTTCAGCTTGTGCCTGGACAGGATATCGATCCAGCGCAGGACGAACTCCTTGGGGAAGAAATGACGGGAGCAGTCGAGCATGGCCCCTCGCCAGGCGAACCGGGGCCGGTCCTCGACGGAGACGCATGGCACGATCAAGGGCGTCGCGGTCGTCGGCACGCTCGGCTTGTCGGGACAGGGGATCGTGATCGTAACCTGGCCAAGCGGCTGGCCGTCTTCTGCCGGAGGCTCGATGGCCGCCGGCAGCAGCTGCCGCAGGGTCTGGACTCCGTAGAAGAGCCCCGCCGGGGCCGCGGCGCGGATGAAGATCTGCTCCGGCGAGACGTCCAGGAGATAGCCTTCTTGTCCGACCCGGCTTTCCAGGTCCTCGAGATGGAGAACGATGGCGTCTTTCCGGACCGGGGTCTCACCGGCGAATTCCGTCGACACTTCCGTCGGAAAGCCGTACCCGGTCGGTCGGGTGAGCATCTCCTTGAGGTATGAGGCGACCGGGAGGCACTCGACCTGGCTTTCGAGGATGACGATCTTTGTCGCGGGCCCGAGGGTGAAGACGCCCGAACGGGCTTCGAGCTTCAGGGGCGCCGGAGTGATCGCGGGACCGGCGGGAACCGGGGTCGAAGGCTCTTTTAAAGCCGTGCCGCAGCTCGCCGCGAGCATCGCCGCGGCTACGGCCGCGAACGCGCCGAGGACGGGGGAAAGGCGGGGTCCTGTCTGTTCTGTCACAGTCAGCCTCCAGGTCGGGAGGATCGATCGTGGCGATAGTAAAGGGGCCGCGGAGGGGATGTCAAGGCCGATGCCGTTGACGGTGCCCGTCCCGAGGCGTATCATGGCCGGCTTACGAGCCTTTCTCGAGAGGCCGGGATCCCCGGCCCTGGTCATCCCCCTGAAAGCGCCCGATGAAGAGGTGTATATCTGATGGCCACCGTCGCCCTGCTCACCGTGTCCAACATCTTCATGACCTTCGCCTGGTATGGCCACCTCAGGTACAAGAACGCGACGCTCTGGAAGGTCGTCCTCATCTCCTGGACGATCGCCTTCTTTGAATACTGCTTCCAGGTCCCGGCCAACCGCATCGGGCACGCGAAGTTCTCGGCCGCCCAGCTCAAGACGATCCAGGAGGTCATCACCCTCGTCGTTTTCGCCGGCTTCTCCGTCCTCTACCTCAAGGAGGACCTGAAGTGGAACTACCTCGTCGGCTTCATCTGCATCATGGCCGCGGTCTTCTTCGTTTTTCACAAGTGGTGACGACCCGGCCGCGGTCTCGGTCCCCCGGACCGGGCCCCGCGCCTTGACACCCGCCCGACCCGGGGCTAAGATTCAGGCAAAACGATCCCCCGGGAGAGGGCTGCCATGCAAAGAACCTTGCTCGTCATTCTGGCGGTCGGGCTTGTCGCCGCAGGCTGCCGCCAGCCGAAGGAATCCCCGGCCGCGGCGGCTCCGGAGAAACAGGCGGGCGCCCGCTTCGTCAAGGTCGAGAAAGGGCGGTTCGTCCTCGACGGCAAGCCCTACTATTTCGTCGGGGCCAATTTTTGGCAGGGGATGAACCTCGGTGTCGACGGCCCGAGCGGCGACCGGGACCGGCTGCTCCGGGAGCTCGACCGGATGCGCGGCCTCGGCCTGATCAACCTCCGGGTCATGGCCTCTTCCGAAGGCCCCAACAGCGAGCCCTACCGGACGGTCCCGGCCCTGATGACCTCGCCGGGCGAATACGACGGCAGCGTCCTCGACGGCCTCGATTTCCTCCTGGCTGAGATGGGCAAGCGCGGCCTGCGGGCGGTCATGGTCCTCAACAACTTCTGGCAGTGGTCGGGCGGCATGGCCCAGTACGTCTCCTGGCACGAGAAGACCCCCATCCCTTACCCCGGCGATTACGAGACGTTCATCGATTATTCGGCCAAGTTCTACGGGTACGAGGAATGCCAGGACTGGTTCCGCGACCACATCGCCATGCTGGTCAACCGCACCAACCCCTACACCGGGGTCAAGTATAAGGACGACCCGGCGGTCTTCTCCTGGGAGCTTGGGAACGAGCCCCGGCGCTATCCCCAGAGCTGGATCGACGACACCTCGGCCTACATCCATTCCGTCGACCCGAACCACATGGTTACGACCGGCTCCGAAGGCGCCCCGCCGGGCGAGCCGACCCAGGATTTCGTCAAGACCCATAGCGCCGTCGGCGTCGACTATGTGACGATCCACATCTGGCCCCAGAACTGGGGCTGGTACGACCCGAAGCGGCCGGCCACTTACAAAGCGGCCGAGCCGCTAGCCATAGCCTATTTCGAGAAGCATGCGAAAGACGCGTCGTCGATGGGGAAGCCCCTCGTCCTCGAGGAGTTCGGCCTGGCCCGGGACTGGCTGCCGCTCAAGAACAATCTCGACCCGGCCTCTCCGACGACGAACAAAGACCTCTATTACGCCATGCTCTACAAACAGGTCATGGATTCCGTCGCGTCCGGCGGGCCGGCCATGGGCGACAATTTCTGGGCCTGGGCGGGGGAGGCCCGGCCGGGCCTGTCCTGGGTCGGCGATCCGCCCCACGAACCCGCCGGCTGGTATTCGGTCTATGACGCCGACGCCTCGACCCTGGCCATCATCACCGCCCACGCCAAGGAGATGGCCGGGCGGATGAAATGAGCGGTCCTTTTTCGATCGCCGTCGCCGGCGACTGGGCCCCCATCCGGGCCTTCGAGCCCGTGGTCCGGGAGACGCCGGAGGCCGTGTACGGCGACCTCCTCCCGGTCCTGCGGACGGCCGACCTCAGGATCGTCAACTGCGAATGCGCGCTGACCCGCGCCTCGAAGCCCGTTTGGAAGAGCGGCGCGGTCTTCAAAGGCCTGCCGGCCCACGCGGCCGGCCTCGCGGCCGTGCCGTTCGAGATCGCCTCCCTGGCCAACAACCACGTCTTCGACTACGGCCCCGGCGGTTTTCGGGAGACGCTCGCCGTCCTCCGTAAAAACGGCGTCCGGACGGTCGGGGCAGGGCTCACGCTCGACGAGGCCTGCGCGCCGCTCTCCATGAACATCGAAGGGACGAAGGTCACGGTCCTAGCTTTTGGCGAAGGGGAGGACCTGACGGCCTCCCGCGGCGGCCCCGGGACGTGCGGCTGGGAGATCGCGAGTCTTACCACCCAGATCAAGAAAGCCAAAAAGCGAGGTGACTTCGTCATCATCGTCGCCCACGCCGGCCTCGAATACATCCCCTTTCCGCCGCCCTATGTCGTCGACGCTTTCCGAACCCTTTCGGACGCCGGGGCCGATTGCGTCATCGGCCATCACCCGCATGTGCCCCAGGGGATCGAAGAGCGCGGCGGACGGCTCATCGCCTACAGCCTGGGCAACTTCGTCTTCTGGCAGCCCGGCGACCTCCATTACCGCAGAACGGGGTTCTTTCTCGTCCTCCACGTCCGGGGAAGCCGCCTGGCTTCATACGACATCCATCCCTACAGGATCATCGGGAGCGGGCTTCGTCTCTTCTCTAGGCCGGAAAAAGCGGAATTCAAGACAATGCTCGCGGCCGTCTCCAGGCCGCTCGCGACTCCGTCCGGCGTCGCCGACGCCTGGCAGTCGTACCTGGCCTATTACGGGCCGGACGGCTTCAAGAAAGAGGTCCGCGCCATCCTCGAAAAGATGGAGACCGAGCCCCAAAAAGGCGCGGCCATGTTCCGCAACCGCGTGACGACGCTCCAGCACGCGGAGCTCTGGCGCGACGCCCTGACCAGGTTCATGGCCGAGACGCCCGCGGCGCCCCGGGCCGCGGCAACGCGCCTCATCCGGGAATGGTTCACCCGGCCGGTCTCGGCGAAGACCGGATGAGCCCGCCGCTCAGGCGAGCCCGTAGCGCCGGCCGGCCGCTTCCACGACGGCCTTGATGAGCAGCCGGTAATCCTCGTCCTCGCCGCCCGGCGAGGGATGATAGAGCGTGTAGATCTGGGGGGCCCAGCTCTTGTGGGGCTTGAGGCCGGGGATGCCGTTGACCTCGATGATCCGGAGCACGCCCTCCCTGTCGACGCGCATGTCGATGCGGACGTGATCGAGGCAGCCCATGGCCTCGGCGGCCGCGTCGGCGAGCCTCGCGCACTCATCGGCCCTGGCCCCGGCCAGGCCGACGCGGGTCAGGCCGACGCCGCGCAGGTCGGAGCGGAGGATGCGGTAGTTCCGGTAGTGCTTGTCCTCGACGGTGACCAGCCCCGGCAGGCATTCCCGGGTCCGGCCGTTGCCGAGGACAAGAGCGGTGTATTCGTCGCCCGGCAGGAACTCCTCGACCAGGGCCGGCTCGTCGAACTCCCGCTCGATGAAAGCGACGCGCCGGCGGAGCTCCTCCTCGTCGTGGACGACGCTCTCGTCGGAGATGCCGACCGACCGCGACTCGCACATGGGCTTGACGAAGGCGGGGTAGGTGACGGCCGCGGCGTCATCCTTGGATCGGAGGAGGACGTGGGCCGGGACGGCGACACCGGCTGCGGCCAGGATCTCGTGGGTCTCGAACTTGTCGATCATGGCCCGCATGACCCGGCTGTTCGAGCCGATGTAGGGGATCTTCCTCTCGTCGAGGACGTCGGCCACCCAGGTCCCGGCGGCGTTCCGGCCGATGAAGGCCTCGTTCGGCGTGATGTGATAGAGGGCGCTCCAGACGATGTCGAAATCGGGTCTCTCGATGAGGCGGAGGAACTCGCCCTCGTCGGCGACGTAGGCGATCCGGGCCGGATGGCCCCAGGACTCGATGGCCTGGCGCATCGATCCCGTGACCTTCAGGTCTCCCCAGCCCTGGGCGTCTCCGCCGGGGCCCGTCAGCAGGACGATCCTCATGTTGTCCTCTCCGCTAGAAGAGATCCGGAGCGCGAGTATAACCGATGAGGGCCTCGGCCGTACAGGCCGAAATGGGTTCCAGCCGACGGGCCACGGCCCGGCGCTGGGCCTCAGCGAGCTCGACCTTGGAGACGACCTCGACCGAAATGCCCCTCTCTCCCGCGCCGGGACGGCGTTCGCCGAGGCCCAGGGTGAGCCCGTCTATGAGCCGCTCTCCCGGATCGAGGACCTCGACGTCGGCGCCCGTGTGGCGGACAAGCGCCGTGCGGAAGGCCTCGGCCGCGTACCCGTAATGCGTGCAAGCCAGGCCCGCGGCGACCGGCGATCCGGCCTGGAGGCTGGGGACGACCCGGACGACACATTCCTCGACGAGGCCGGGCACGGCTTCCGAATCGGGGTCTTTGTCGATCGCCGCGGCCAGGCCGTGACAGGCCTCGGCGACGATCCGGCCCGGGGCGATGCCGAGGCCAGTGAGTCGCCTGGCGTGCTCGCCCGAGCCGATGGTCGTCCGTGTCCCGAAGAGGGCCAGGATGCGGGACGGGTCCCGGGACAAGGCTTCGAAGAAGAGGTCGGTGCCCTCGTCGAGGATGCCCCTGACCGGGACCGCCGGCGCCCGGTGGAACGCCGTCTCTCCGTAGACGACGGACAGCGTATTGCAGGCGATGACGATCGTGGCCGGCCGGAACGTCATCATCGCGGCGAGGGCCCGGTCGAAGACGGCGGCGCGAGCGGCGAGATCGGGGAGGTCGTTATAGCCGTGGGCCGCGTCGGGCCAGGCGTTGACATAGACCATTCGGACCGGGCCGTCGCCCTCCGTCCGGCGCAGCCGCCGTTCGAGGCCGGCGCAGATGAGAAGCCCGCCGAGGCCCGAATCCGTGAGGATGACCGTCACGGGCCCGGAACGGCCCTCGAGCGGAGACGGCGATCCCATGGCGGACGCGGCCTCAGGCCGTCCCTTCCGGGGCGTCGGCGGTCCGGGCACGGAAGTCCTCGCGGATCCGGCCGAGAAGATCCGGCTCGGTCAGGATGCGGGCCGCGGCCGCCGCCAGGAAATAAACGCCGTCGAGGAGAGCGCGCTCCCCACCGGGGCCCACGGCGTCCCGGGTGAAGCCTTCGGTGTGGATCGGGGAATCGCTGGCTTTCACCAGAGGCTCGATCGTCGGCACGACCCAGGAGACGTTCGCGAGGTCGGTCGAGCCGTAGGATTCCCGGACCTTGGACGGCCCGGTCCGGCCCCGCTCCTCGAACAGCCCGGCGAAGATCTCCTCGAGAACGAAATTGCGGCGGAAGGTCGTGACGCCCGGCCCGGGCTCGACGATCTTGGCCCGGCAGCCGGTCTCGGCCGCCGCCTTGTCGGCGAGGCCCTTGACCTCCTCGACCAGGCTCTCGAGCTTGAGCATCGTATCGGCGCGCAGGGAGAAGCGGCCGCGGGCATAATCGGGGATGATGTTCGGGGCCTCGCCCCCGGATTCTATGACGCCGTGGAACAGCGTCCCGGCGGGGAGCTTGGTCCGGGGCAGGGCCGCCGCGTGATAGAAGGAGACAAGGGCGTCGAGGGCGTTGCGGCCCTCGCCCGGCGCGGCCGCGGCATGGGCCTTCTTGCCGAAGAACTCGACGAGGAGCGTCCGGCGGGCCAGGGCCTGGCCGACGACCGTGTCGAGCGAATGGGGGTGGACCTGGAGGACGACGTCGGACCCGGCGAACACCCCGTCCTTGATCATGCGGACCTTGCCGCTGCCGCGCTCCTCGGCGGGCGTCGCGACGACCTCGATCGTCCCGGGGACGCCGCTTTCGAGGACCGACTTCAGGACGACGGCGGCGTAAGCGGCGGCCGTGCCGATGATATTGTGGCCGCAGGCGTGGCCCAGGCCGGGCAGGGCGTCCATCTCGGCCGTCAACGTCACCCGGGGCCCGGACGGGGAGAAAACATGCGCGGCGCGGAACGAGGTCGGCAGGGCCTCCGCGGCGGCGGAGACTTCGAATCCTTCTTTTGAAAGAAGCGATCTGAGCAGGCCCGACGTGCGCACTTCATCGAAGGCCAGCTCGGGGTCGGCGTGGATGCGGCGGCTCAGGCCGAGGATGGCCTCGCGGCGCTCGTCGATGGCTTTGGCGATCCGGTCATGGATATCCATGGTCGTTAGGCGCCTATGATAATGCAGGTCGAAAATTATTGTCAAAAAAGGGTCCGGGACGGACGGGTCTTTATGCTAACATGGCGGACGATGAACACGCCGGCGAAACGGGCCTTCGTTGTCTTGATCGGACTGCTTTCGGCCGGGGCCGCCGAGGCCCAGCAGACGTTCCGGGCGGCGCGTCTCGGGATCGAGGTCAACGGGCGGGGCGAGATCGTCAAGCTGGCCGACCTCGAGACGGGGCGCGGCTACGCACCGGAGGGACAACCCGGTTATCTCGTCAGGATCAGGACCGCGGCCGGCGCCGAGCTCGTCCCGGCGGCGGCCAGGTTCAAGAAGGACCTGCTGCTTGTTTCCTTCGAGGGCGGCATCGAGCTCGAGGTCCGGGCCGACCGGAAGGCCGAATACCTGCGGTTCGAGCTGACCAAAGTCGTCCGCCCCGAAAGGGTCGACGCGGTGCTCTGGGGCCCGGTCCGGACGACGATCAAGGAGACGATCGGCGAGGTCGTCGGGGTCGTGCGCGACCGGGATCTCGCCGTCGGGATCCAGACGCTGAACGCGAAGACCTGCGGCGGCAAGCTGGTCAACGAGGAGGGGACGACCGGCGGCCGGACGACGGCCACGGCGGAGGATCACGGCTCGAGCCTGCAGGCCTTTACCGTCAACCAGGCCCGGGACCGGACGATCACGGTCTGGAACCTGTACAAGAACGTTCCGGTCAAGGGCCTGCCGGGGTTCAAGCTCGAGGGGAGCGCGTTGGCTCTTTTCGGCACGGCCCCGGCCGAAGCGTTGCCGCTCATCGGCCGGATCGAGGTGGCTGAAGGCCTGCCCCATCCCATGATCGACGGCGAGTGGACGAGGACATCCGGGGCGACGGGCCGCCCTTATCTCATCGCCAATTTCAGCGAAGAGACGATCGACGCCATGCTCGAGTACACGCGCCGCCTCGGCTTCCCGGCCCTCTACCACAGCGGCCCCTTCAAAACCTGGGGCCACTTCGACCTTCTGGGGGACCTCTTCCCGGGCGGACGGGCCGGCTTCAAGGCCTGCGTGGACAAGGGCCGGACCATGGGCATCCGTGTCGGCGCCCACACCCTGACCAATTTCATCACCACGAACGATCCCTTCGTGACGACGGCCGCCAACCGGGGCCTGATGGCCGCGGGCGCCGCCCGCCTGGAGAAGGGGATCGACGCGGCCGCGACTGAGATCGCCGTCGACCGCGCGGACCTGTTCAAACAGGAGTCGACCCTGAACAGCGTGCTCCTCGGGACGGAGATCGTGCGCTTCCGCTCGGTCGCCGGCTCCGGGCCGTATACCCTGACGGACTGTGTCCGGGGAGCCTTCGGCACCGCGGCCGCCGCCCATGCCCGGGGTGATGAGGCCCGGATGCTCATGGACCATCCCTACAAGACGCTCTTCCCGGACTGGCCGATGCAGGAGGAGCTCATCCGGAACCTGGCCGGCTTCTTCAACGAGACCGGGGCGTCCCAGATGGATTTCGACGGTCACGAGGGCACCTGCTACCTCGGCCGCGGCGACTTCGGCCACGTCCACTTCGTCGAGGCTTTCCTCGGCCAGGTCGACCACCTGGTCGTCAACGGCTCGAGCAACATCGGCCATTTCTATTGGCACTTCAACAGCTACATCAATTGGGGCGAGCCGTGGTACGCCAGCTTCCGCGAGAGCCAGTCGCGCTACCGGTTCGACAACCAGCCGTTCCTGGAGAGGAACTACATGCCGAACATGCTCGGCTGGTTCCTGATGACCCCGGACACGCGCCTCGAGGACATCGAATGGATGGCGGCCCGGGCCGCCGGCTATCGGGCGGGCTATGCGTTCGTGGCCGAACACGAGACCTTCGAGAAGAACCCGGCCACGGACGCGATCATCGACTCCATCCGGAGCTGGGAGGAAGCCAAGCGGAGCGGGGCCTTCAGCGACGAGCAGAGGGCCCGGCTCAAGGACCCGGAGCGGGACTTCCACCTGGAGAGGGCCGGGGCGGGACGCTGGACCCTGCAGAGCTTCGACAAGCTCCGCTTCGAGCACGCGAGGAAGGTCCTCCAGCCGGGCCAGCCGACGGGGTCGACCTGGACCTTCGAGAACAAGGCCGAAACCCAGCCCCTGCACCTCCATCTTCTGCTCGCGGGCGGCGACGACGCCGAGGCCCGGGGCATCTCGATCGAGGTCGACCGGTCCTTTGGGGCGGCCGTCCCCGCCGTCCTGAAGAAAGGTCAGTCGCTCGTCTGGGACGGTTCGGATACGATCTTCCTCTACAGCGACAAGGGCCAGCTTCTCGAGCGGATCTCTCTCGGCCGGGCCCTGCCGCCTCTCGAAACGGGGACGCACTCGGTCACGGTCGAGGCCGGGCTCGCGGGGAGCGGCGAGCCGGTCCTGCGAGCGACGGTCAAGCTCAAGACCTCGACCGAGACCGCCGGCGGGAAGTGACGCCGAAGATCAAAGATCGCGGGCCGCGTCGAGCCTGCGCCCGGGCGGCCGCAACGAGGTCGATATGAGAGACAGGCCCGGCATCGTTGTCGTCCCTCTTCTAGCGGTTTTTCTCTTTCTCGCCAGCGCCTGCGCGCCGTCCCGGACGCCGCGCGAGCCGGTCCGGCTCTGGTACGCCCAGCCCGCCGACGCCTCCGCCCCTGACGACAAGAACGGCTGGCAGAACGACGGCGAGTGGCTCAAGGCCCTGCCGGTCGGGAACGGCTTCCTCGGGGCCATGGTCTTCGGCGACGTGAACAGGGAGCGGATGCAGCTCAACGAAAAGGGCGTCTGGTCCGGGAGCCCCGACGACAACGATAACCCTGACGCTTATGCGTCGCTCGGCGAGATCCGGCGGCTCCTTTTCGAGGGGAAATACAAGGAAGCTACGGACCTGACCCTCAAAACGCAGGTCTGCAAGGGCGCGGGGTCCGGCCACGGCAACGGCGCCGAGGTCCCGTTCGGCTGCTTCCAGACGCTCGGCGACCTTTGGCTCGACTTCGGTCGGGGCTCGGGCTACGAAGGCTACCGGCGCGAGCTCGATCTTGAGAGGGGCGTCGTCACGGTCGCCTACAAGCAGGACGGGGTTCAATTCAAGCGCGAGGTCTTCGCCAGCAATCCGGACCGGGCGTTGGTGATGCACCTCGCGGCCGATCAGAAGGGCGCGATCGGGTTCAAGGCGACTTTGACCCGCCCGGAACGGTACGAGACTTTAACCGAAAATGACCACCTGTTGATGACCGGGCAGCTCGCCGACGGCAAGGGCGGCGAGGGCATCCGTTACGCAGCCCGGCTGAGGGCCCTGGCCAAAGGCGGCCGGGTGTCCTATGCCGGCGACCGGATCGAAGTCGAGGACGCGGACGAGGTCACCCTGATCCTCGTCGCCTCGACGGACCACAAGCTCGAGTATTCGGATTATAAGGGAGCCGACCCGCTGGTGACGACGGCGGCTCAACTCCGTGGCGCCGCCGAGCGGCCCTACGCGCAATTGCTGAAGCGGCACGTGGCCGATTTTTCGAGCCTCTCCGGCAAGGTTGGCCTGAAGCTCTCCGACGGCGGCCCCGATACCGTTCCCACCGACGTCCGGCTGAAGGGCCAGAAGGACGACTCGGACGACCTGCGCCTCCAGGAGCTCTATTTCCAGTATGGGAGGTACCTGCTCATCTCCTCCTCCCGCGAAGGCTCGCTCCCGGCCAACCTCCAGGGCCTCTGGGCCAACAAGATCCAGACCCCCTGGAACTGCGATTACCATACGGACATCAACGTCCAGATGAACTATTGGCCGGCCGATCTCACGAATCTCGGTGAATGCTACGGGCCGCTAGCCGACTTGATCGCTTCGCTCGTGAAGCCCGGCGAGAGAACGGCCGGGGTCCAATACAGGGCCGGGGGATGGTGCGTCCATCCCATCACCAACGTCTGGGGCTTCACCGCCCCGGGCGAGCATCCGAGCTGGGGCCTGCACGTCGGGGCCGGGGGCTGGTTGTGCCAGCACCTCTGGGACCATTATCTCTTCACGCTCGATCGGGCATTCCTTGAGCGGGCCTATCCCATCATGCTGGGCTCGGCCCGCTTCTATCTTGACTGGCTGGTCGAGGACCCGGCGACCGGCGAACTCGTTTCCGGCCCGGCGACCTCGCCCGAGAACTCCTTCGTCACCCCCGACGGCTCGGTTGCCCAGATGAGCATGGGGCCGTCGCACGACCAGGAGGTCATCGACGAGGTCTTCACCAACGTGCTCGCGGCGGCCGGAATCCTCGGCGACCGCGATCCTCTTTTGCCGAGGATCGAAGCCGCCTTGAAAGAGCTGGCCCGGCCGAAGATCGGCTCGGACGGCCGGCTCATGGAGTGGCGGCAGGAATTCAGGGAAGTCGAGCCGACCCATCGTCATGTCTCCCACCTTTATATGCTCCATCCGGGGAACCGGATCGACCCGCGAACGACCCCCGAGCTGGCGGGGGCGGCGCGAAAGAGCCTCGAGGCCCGGACCGACATCGGGACGGGCTGGTCGCTCGCCTGGAAGGTCAATTTCTGGGCCCGGCTCGAGGACGGGGACCGCGCCTACAAGCTGTTGAGAAACCTCCTTCGGCCGGTCGACCGGACCGACGTCAATATGACAAACGCGGGCGGCACCTATCCGAACCTCTTCGACGCCCACCCGCCGTTCCAGATCGACGGGAACTTCGGGGCGACGGCCGGCATCGTCGAAATGCTGCTGCAGAGCCACCTCCGGGAAGGGGAGAGGTATGTCCTGAAGCTCCTGCCGGCCCTGCCCAAGGCCTGGCCAAGCGGCGAGGTGAAGGGCTTGAGGGCTCGCGGCGGCTTTGAGGTCGACCTGGCGTGGCAGGACGGCAAGCTCGTCGAGGCCCGGATCAGGTCGGACAAAGGCAGCCCTCTCATGGTCCGTTACGCGGGGAAGTCCGTTACAGTCGATACGCGGGTGGGCCAAACGTATGAGCTAGCCGGCCGATTCATGTCCGCGAGATGACTCCTGCCGTTCAGATGATGAGCATGCAGTCCCCGTAGGAGAAGAAGCGATATCTCTCTCTTACCGCCTCGGCATAGGCTCTCATCACCAGGTCGTAGCCGGCGAATGCCGAGACGAGCATCAGCAGCGTCGACTGCGGCAGGTGGAAGTTCGTCAGCAGCTGGTCGACGACATGGAACTCGAACCCGGGCGTGATGAACAGGGCCGTGGACCGGCGGCCTGAGCGAACGGTGCCGTCCCGCCAGGCGCTCTCGAGCGTCCGGACGACGGTCGTCCCGACGGCCGTGAGGGGACGGCCCTTGCCCTTGGCGGCATTGATGGCCTTGGCCGCCGCCGGCGTTATGGAGTAGGTCTCCTCGAGCATCCGGTGTTCGGCCACGAGCTCGGCCCGGACAGGCTGGAACGTGGCCAGCCCCACCTCGAGGGTCACCCGGCGGATATCGATGCCCTTCGCCTTGAGCCCTGAGAGAACATTCTCGGTGAAGTGCAGGCCTGCGGTTGGAGCGGCGATCGCGCCTTCTGTCCTGGCGAAGACCGTCTGATACCTCTCGAGGTCCTCGGGCCGCGCCGTTTCGTCCTCTTTGTCCCGCTTGATGTAGGGGGGCAGCGGCGCGTAGCCTGCCCCGCTCAGAAAGGCCCTGACGTCGGTCTTGCCGAGTTCGAGCCGCCGTCGGCCGTCCTCCTCCAGGCCCACGACGCGGGCCTTGACCGCTTTGGGAAAGCGCACAGTGTCTCCTGCGCGAACCCGCTTGGCCGGCCTACAAAGGACCTCCCAAACGCCGGGTTCCAGCTCCCGGATGAACAGGAACTCGATCCTGGCCTCGCCGCTCCGGCCCCAGAGCCGCGCCGGCAGCACCTTGGTATCGTTGAGGACAAGAAGGTCGCCCCGGCCCATGAATTCGGCGAAATCCCTGAACCGGGCGTGGCTGATCGTCCCCGCCTTCCGGTCGACGACCATCATCCGCGAGTCGTCGCGGCGGGGGAGGGGATGCTGGGCGATGAGCTCCGGCGGGAGCTCGTAGTCGAAATCGGAAACGCGGAGGGGCTTGCCGGAGATCATGGCCGGTCGGGCGTCGGGCTCTTTCAGTCCTTGAACAGCTTTTTCTGACCCGAAGTCCTGGCCTTGCCGCGCGAACCCGGCTCGCGATACTCATAGCCCAGGTGGGCATAGGCCTTCGGGGTGATGACCCTGCCGCGGATCGTCCGGTCGAGGAAGCCGATGCGCATGAGGAAGGGTTCGTAGATGCTCTCGATCGTGTCCTTCTCCTCGTCGATGGCCGCGGCGATCGTGCCGATGCCGACCGGCCCGCCGCCGAAGTTCTCGATGATGGTCGAAAGGATCTTGCGGTCGACGTCGTCGAGCCCCAGCGCGTCGACCTCCATCATGTCCAAGGCCCGTTGCGCTTCTTTTGCCGTGATGATCCCGCCGCCTTTGACGTCGACGAAATCGCGGACGCGCCTGAGCAGCCGGTTGGCGACGCGCGGCGTGCCCCGCGACCGGAGGGCGATCTCGCCGGCCCCGGCGTCGTCGATCTTCGTCTTGAGGATCTTGGCCGAGCGCTGGATGACCTTCTTCAGGTCCTCGTCCTGATAGTAGTCGAGGCGGTGGATGATGCCGAACCGGCCGCGCAGCGGGGCGGTGATCCGGCCGGCCCTCGTCGTCGCGCCGATGAGCGTGAATTTCTTGATCTTGAGCTTGTGGCTCCGCGCGCCCGGCCCCTGGCCGATGACGATGTCGAGGCTGAAGTCCTCCATGGCCGAGTAGAGGATCTCCTCGACCGAGGGCTGCAGCCGGTGGATCTCGTCGATGAACAGGACCTCTTTCGTCTGCATGTTGGTGAGGATGGCCGAGAGGTCGCCCGTCCGCTCGATGACCGGCCCCGCGGTCGGCTTGATGCCGACGCCCATCTCCTTGGCGATGAGGTAGGCCAGGCTCGTCTTGCCGAGGCCCGGCGGCCCGTAGAGGAGGACGTGGTCGAGGTGCTCGTCGCGCTTCTTGGCCGCCTCGATGAAGACCCTGAGATTCGACTTGACCTTCTCCTGCCCCACGAACTCGTCGAACGTCCTCGGCCGGAGGCTGTCCTCGAAAAGGATGTCCTCCTTGGTCCGGATGGGGCTGAGGATCGCGGGCATGGACCTACTATATCTTGGCCAGGCGCTTGAGGCAATCCCTGAGGAGCTTCTCGAACTCCGTTCCAGGCTTGTTCGCGGCGATCGTCTGGTCGGCGGCCCGCTCGGCCTCTTTCCGCCGGAAGCCCATGTTCTGGAGGGCCGAAAGCAGGTCCTCCTTCTCGGGCGAGCCCTTGGCCGCGAGGAGCTTCTCCTTCTGCTCGAGCTTGTCCTGGAGCTCCATGGTGATGCGCAGCGCGGTCTTATTGCCGATGCCGGGAACGAGCGAGATGCGGGCCAGGTCGCTCGCGCGGATGGCCTCCTCGAGGTCGCCGGGGGCTATCCCGGAGAGGATGTTCAGGGCCAGCTTGGGGCCGATTCCGGAGACGCCGATGAGCTTGAGGAACATGGCCTTCTCGTCCTCGGTGGCGAAGCCGTACAGGGCCAGGGCGTCGTCGGAGAGGTGGGTGTGGACGTAGAGCTCGACCGTCTCGCCGATCTCCCCGAGGCTGGCGAACGCCGAGACGGGGATGGCCGCAGCATAGCCGACGCCGCCGGTCTCGATGATGACATGGCCGGGCGTCTTGTGGATGAGCGTGCCCTTGAGGTAGGCGATCATGGGGTCTCCTTCCCGTCGACCTTGAGCTGGTAGAGGCGCGTGTTGAGGTGGCAGATCGCCGTGGCTAGGGCGTCCGACGCGTCGAGCGGGATGCTCTCGTCGTCGAGGCCGAGGAGCGACCGGACCATGGTCAGGACCTGCTCCTTGTCCGCCTGGCCGTAGCCGGTGACGGCCTTCTTGATCTCCAGGGCGGAATACTCGGCCAGGCCGCAGCCGGTCCCGGCGACGGCGACGAGCACCGCGCCGCGGACCTGGCCCAGCAGCAGGGCTGTCTTCATGTTCTGGGCGTAGAAAGGGTTCTCGACGGCGGCCTCGGCCGGCTCATACGTCCGGATGAGCGTCTCGAGCTCGCTCTTGATCTCGGCGAGCTTCAGGTGGAGAGGGAGCTTGGCCGTGGGCTTGATGATCCCGAAGGCGACGGGGGAGAGGGCGCCGTTCTTCTCCTCGACGATCCCGAACCCCGTCGACCGGAGGCTGGGATCGATCCCGAGGACCCGCATGGCTTTCGCCGGGGCGTCACCCAGCCTGGGAGAAGGCGGCGATCTCCTCTTCCGAGATGTCGAAGTTGGAAGAGACGGACTGGACGTCGTCGTGGTCCTCGAGCTCCTCGACGAGCCGGAGGACCTGTTGGGCCTCCTTGCCCGTGACCTTGACGTAGTTCTGGGGCAGGAACCCGACCTCGGAGGCGGCGACCTCGATCTCGGCCTTCTTGACGGCCTCGAGGACGGCTTCGTAGGCCTCGGGTGTCGTCGTGACCTCGAACAGGGACTCCTCGTCCTTGAGGTCCTCGGCGCCGGCCGAGAGGGCCACGTCCATGAGGATGTCCTCGGACGCCTTGGCCTTCTCGACGTCGATGTAGCCCATGCGCTTGAACATCCAGGCGACCGAGCCCTTTTCGCTCAGCGTGCCGCCGTTCTTCTGGAAGATGTGGCGGATCTCGGAGACCGTCCGGTTCTTGTTGTCGGTGACGGCCTGGAGGAAGATGGCCACGCCGCCGGGGCCGTAGCCCTCGTAAGCCACCTCTTCGTAGGTCGCGCCCTCGAGCTGCCCGGTGCCCTTCATGATGGCCCGCTTGACGTTGTCGGCGGGCATGTTGGAGGCCTTGGCGTCGTTAATGGCCTTGCGCAGCCGGGCGTTCTTGTCGGGGTCGCCGCCGCCGGCCCGGGCGGCCAGGCTGATCTCGCGGATGAGCCGGGTGAAGATCTTGCCGCGCTTGGCGTCGGTCGCGGCCTTTTTATGCTTGATAGAGGCCCACTTGGAATGTCCGGACATGGTCTTCTCCTTGTCTCCGAGAGCCCCAAAAGTGTAGCACAAAAGGGGGCTTTTCCGCAACCTCGGCGAAATCACTACAGGATCAGTAGGGATTATGGTAGAATGGTGAGGATACGGAAATTGCGGCTTCGAAGAGGAGGCTCCGATGAAGAGAAACATGGGACGGCTGGACCAGACGCTCCGGCTTGTCGCCGCGGCGGCGATCGCCATACTGCTCATCGCCGGCGTGCTCAAGGGGACGGTCGCCGTGGTGATGGCCATCGTCGCGGCGATCTTCGTCATCACGACCTTTGCCGGTTACTGCCCGCTCTACACGCCTCTCGGCATTTCGACCAAGCCCAAGGCGAAGGGCGGCACGTCGCGGATCGACGTCTGAGCTGAGGGGACCGCGGCCCCGGAGACGGGGCCCGCACGAAGGGGAGGAGGAGATGAAAGCTCCAGCCCGGGAGAATATCATGTCCGCCGAGGAACGCCCGCCGGACCGGTTCGAGTTCTCGGTGACGGGGATGAGCTGCGCGGGCTGCGCGGCCGCCATCGAACGGGCCCTCCGGAAAGTCCCCGGCGTCCGTGAGGCCGTCGTCAATCTGGCCACCGGCCGGGCGACCGTTCTGTATGACGAGCGGCTGGCCGGCCGGCGCGAGCTGGCCAAAGCCGTCCGGGACGCGGGCTACGGCGTCGCGGCCAAGCCCGAGGAGCCCGGGGCCGGGGCGGACAAGGACTACCGGTCGCTCCGGACGTCCGCCCTCTGGGGCGGGGCGCTGGCCCTGCTCATCTTTTTCGGCAGCATGCGCCACTGGTTCCCCTGGATGCCGGCGTTTCTCCAGGATTTCTACGTCCTCTGGGCCCTGGCGACGCCGGTCCAGTTCGTCCTCGGCCTCCGGTTCTACCGTGCCGCCTGGAGCGCCCTCCGGCACGGCTCGGCCAACATGAACACGCTCGTCGCCGTCGGGACGACGGCCGCCTACCTGTTCAGCGCGGTCGTGACGGTCTTCCCGGGGTTCTTCAGCAAAGTCGTCGATGAGCCCCAGGTCTATTTCGACACTTCGGCGGTGATCATCGTCCTCATCCTCTTCGGGCGCATGCTCGAGGCCCGGGCCAAGGGCAAGACGTCCGACGCCGTGCGCCGGCTGATGGGCCTGCGGCCGCGGACGGCCCGTGTTCTCGACGGGAACGTCGAGCGCGAGGTGCCGATCGAAGCGGTCAAAGCCGGCGACATCCTCATCGTGCGCCCGGGCGAGACGGTCCCGGTCGACGGCGTCATCGTCGACGGGAGAACATCGGTCGACGAATCCACGATCACCGGCGAGAGCGTGCCCGTCGACAAGGGCCCGGGCGAAGCGGTCGTCGGGGCGACCCTCAACAAATGGGGGAGCTTCCGGTTCCGGGCGGTCCGCGTGGGCGAGGACACGGCCCTGGCCAGGATCATCCGGCTGGTCGAGGAGGCCCAGGGCTCCAAGGCGCCGATCCAGCGCCTGGCCGACCTCATCGCCGCCCGGTTCGTGCCCGCCGTCATCGCCGTCGCCCTCGTGACCTTCCTCGTCTGGGTCCTCTTCGGCCCGGAGCCGCGGATCGTTTTTGCCCTCCTCAATTTCGTCTCCGTCCTGATCATCGCCTGCCCCTGCGCCATGGGCCTGGCGACCCCGACGGCCATCATGGTCGCCACGGGGCGGGGCGCGGAGCGGGGCATCCTCGTCCGCAGCGGCGAGAGCCTGGAGACCGTCCATAGGGTCGATACTTTCGTCTTCGACAAGACGGGCACCCTGACCAACGGCCGCCCCGAGACGAGCGACGTCATCGCCGCGGCCGGCTTCGACCGCGCGGGGGTGCTGTCGCTGGCCGCCTCGGTCGAGAACGGGTCCGAGCACCCGCTCGGCCAGGCCGTGGTCCGCCTGGCCCGGAGCGAGGGCGCCGCGATCGAGCAGGCGGCGGACTTCCGGGCCCTCGAAGGCATGGGGGTCGAGGGCGTCGTGGCGGGGAAGCGCGTCCTTATCGGCAGCCTTCGCCTGGCCGGGTCCGAGGGCATCGACGCGTCGGAGCTGGCCGGGCCGGCGCGCAAGCTGGCCGAGTCGGGCAAGACCGTCGCTTTCGTCGCGGTCGACGGCCGCCCCGCGGGGCTCCTGGGCCTGGCCGACACGCTCAAAGCCGGCGCCCGCGAGGCCGTCGACGCGCTCCACCGTTCCGGCCGGCGGGTGGTCATGCTGACGGGGGATAACGCCCAGACGGCCCGGGCCCTGGCCGAAGGGGCGGGGATCGAGGACGTCCGGGCCGAGGTCTTGCCGGGCGACAAAGCCGAGGTCATCCGCAAGCTTCAAGGCGAGGGCCGGCGGGTGGCCATGGTCGGGGACGGCATCAACGATGCCCCGGCCCTGGCCCAGGCGGACGTGGGCCTGGCCCTGGGGACGGGAACCGACGTGGCCATGGCCTCGGCGGAGATCACTCTCATCTCCGGGGACCTCCGGGCGGTGGTCTCGGCGGTCGAGCTCAGCCGGAAGGCCATTCGGACGATCCGGCAGAACCTGTTCTGGGCCTTCGTCTACAACGTGGTCGGCATCCCGATCGCGGC
>Ga0116202_10000551_pt1 | contig 21059 bp, 21 predicted proteins | sample LakKivw325mmetaG_FD_94479 | JGI IMG/M metagenome (GOLD analysis project Ga0116202, IMG submission 94479) | Anoxic lake water microbial communities from Lake Kivu, Rwanda to study Microbial Dark Matter (Phase II) - Lake Kivu water 325m metaG | ecosystem: Environmental > Aquatic > Freshwater >... | reverse complement strand
GAGCTTAACCTTCGTGGCCAATTTTTATATAAATGGAATGAAAGAGTTTGTCAATAAATATTTTGGATTAAGGGCTAAAATATTTTTTAATGGCGTTTACAACACCCTTCGCCATCTTTTCCTGGAACTCACTCCGGTTGAGAAGACGTTCCTCTTCTCTATTCGTAATGTAAGCCATCTCGATTAATACGGAAGGGATATCCGGGGCCCTCAATACGATAAAATTGGCCTGGCGATTAGTGGTGTATTTCGGCGGGCTCACTCCTTTGATCTCATCGATGACCATTTCAGTAAACCGAAAGCTTTCCTTCATCGAATTGTTCTGCAAAAGGTCTAATAGGATCTGATTCAGATTGGGATCCCTGGAAATGGAGGCAGGCCGGAGGGAGGCTCCCCCCAGGATATTTGACATATTCTCTTTGTCGGCGAGCAACTTGGCCGCCTGGTCCGTAGCCCCCGAGAGGGAAAGACAATACACAGAGGAACCCCTCACCTGAGGGCTGAAGCTTCCATCCGTGTGAAGGCTGATGAAGAGGTCAGCGTTATATTCTCTGGCTATTCGAACCCTCTGTTCCAGGGGAACGAAGTAGTCTCCCTTTCGAGTCAGGAAAGCCCTGATCTCTTTCTGTGGATTGAGAAGATGGAGTATCTTTTCTCCGACCTTTAAGACAATGTCTTTCTCCATGGTTTTCCGTGGGCCTATTGCACCCGGGTCTTCTCCTCCATGGCCGGGATCAATGACGACAATCTTTGTCCCCCTGGGTTGAATCTCTTTTTGTTTCTGCCGTTCCTCCTGCTCTTTCTTCTCCTGTCCGATGTCGACGAGATCAATGACAAGACGGTGGGGCTTATCAAGATAGGGTTTGAGAGAAAAGATGCTGGTGCTCAACGGCCTCTTCTGATAAAGGACGAGCTTTGCCTTTCCATTTCCAAGGTCGCTCAGGGTCAGTTTCAAGAGATGATGATCGTTGATTTCGATCTCCTTTTTCAAAGGGAGAGAGGTGATGCGGGAGAATTCCAGATGGTATTGGGGCGGGTCTTCCTGGGAAGAACTCTGATATTGAATCGGTTCTGAAAGGTCCAGGACAATCCGGGTATGGTCAGGGGCAGACCAGAACCGAATGTCGGTGATGCTTGCCCCGTAGACGGAAGGGATTCGGAAAAAGAGAAAGAGGATGCCGGCAATGGAAAAAATTTTAAGAGATGAAGACTTCATCTTTTAAGTTACCGATACCATACCGGATAAAAGATGTCAAATATCATCGGGCTGTTGCCCAAATCGATTTCATGCTTCGACAAGCTCAGCATGACCGGAGAGGTTACATCATTTCAATAAATCACCGTTCGCCCTGAGCCTGTCGAAGGGGAAACGGTGATTTGAGCAACAGGCCTGATCGTGCCGGGATTGAGTAACCGTGCCCGCAGGCATATCTATGATGGTCCCATGACACAGCTACGGACAGATGATTCTGTTAAAAATCTTTCGATTTATAAATACGGCAGGGGACGGCCCGGAGGGAGGTCGAGCCGATTCCAGGTTCATAGGGAGGGTCGTTGCTGGTTAATATATTCAGATTTGATTCCTTCCAACCGCTGAGCTCAAGATCTCCCCGTTCCGGAAACCACCACCCAAAACTGAGGACGACAACCTCCGGATTGATCTCCGGATCTATTTTCGCCTTCTGACAGATGGTCCCTTTCTCTGTTTCAATCGCCACCCAGTCCCCTCCTTGAATCCCTTCCCTGGAGGCAGTTTCAGGATGGATCAGAATAAGGGGGTCCGGAGAGAGTTTTCTGAGAGAAGGGAGATTCCGGCAGGAAGAGTGAAAATAGAATGGGTCTTTGGCAGAGGTGAAGAGGAGAGGGTATTGCTCCGGTAGTTTTAAAGATTGAGGGGGTTCCCGGTAATCCGGAAGAGGGTCATAACCCCAATCCCTTAATTGGTCAGAAAAGATTTCAAATTTTCGAGAGGGCGTATGAAATCCCCTTTTCTCGTAAGTCTTATACTCCCATTTTCCCTTGAGGAGGCCGATGGTCTTGAAATCATCATAGGTGACACCGGCGGGTTTTAGAATTTCGTCAAGGCATTCGCTCATATCCTTCCAGAAGTATTGTCCGCAACCGAGCCGTTTGCCCAGTTCATTCAATATCTTTGAGTCCGGCCAGCATTCCCCCATGGGCTCGACCATCTTGGGCCGGGCAAGAATAAATCCATGAGGTAACCCGAAATGTCCGATGTCATCGAACTCAAAATGGGTCGCTGCGGGAAGGACAATATCTGCCAATTGGGCAGTCGGGGTTAAAAAGATCTCGGAGACAGCGAGGAAATCGAGTTTCTTTAATGCCTGAAAGGTTTCTTTTGAATTGGCATAACTGAGCAGGGGGTTTCCTCCCTGGATATACATCCACCGGATAGGGTGAGGTTTTTCAGTGAGGATGGCCTTTACAATCAATTGGGAGGGTACAAAGCCCATCATCGTTGCCAGTCTGAACTCCGGGCTAAGAATCTTCTCGTTTTTGTCCGGGAATTTTTTAATCTGGACCAATTCGCCGGGTCTCATGATGGGGGGTCCCATTCGATTTACATTCCCCCCCGGCACCTCCAAATTTCCGGAGAGTGCCATCAGGAAGAGCAAGGCCCTTGCGGATTGGAAACTGTGGATATGATGTTCCAGGGCATTTCCCCACTGGATACAGGCAGGTCTCCGTTCTGAATAAAGATGAACCGCCTCTGTGATCTTTTCTTTTGGGATCCAGGTAATCCCGGAAATTTTTTCTAATGAGTAGTTTTGAAGATGCGCCTTCAACTCCGTAAAACCTTTCGTCCAATTCAGTATAAAATCTTTATCATAGAGATTTTCTTCCACCATCACTTTCAGCATTCCTAAAGCCAGGGCAAGGTCTGTCCCGGGTCTTGGTTGAAGCCAGAGGTCCGCCTTGGTGGCGACAGAAGTCTTTCTCGGATCAATGACGATCAATTTTGCTCCGAGATCAAGCGCCCATTTTAAACGGGATCCGATGATCCCTTCTTCGTTCGTTTGGAAGAGGTTACTTCCCCAGACCATGATGCAGGAAGGGGGGTGTTCAAAGTCTGGAACAGGGAAAAATCCACAGGTGAGATTGGAGGCCGTCTCCCTTGGCATATGACAGATATTTCCAGGGGTGGTGATGTTCGGAATATTGAGGAGATTGGCCAGACGGATCATCAAATAAAGTTCCAGCCCTTTAGGGGTTCCCTGAGCAAATGATATGGCTTGCCGGCCGTCTCGGCCTATCGTTTCTTTGATCTTCTCTGTAATCGTTTCCAGGGCTTCGTCCCAGGAGATGCGCTTCCACTTTCCTTCTCCCTTTCCACCGCTCCTTTTTATGGGATATTGAAGACGGTCAGGGTGATTTAGCCTCTCTAATTGGGCAAGGCCTTTAGCGCAGATCGCTCCTCTGCTTAAGGGGGAGTCAGGATCGGGTTCAAGTTTTATGATTTTCCCGTTCTCCACATGGACCAAAATCCCGCATCCACCATGGTCCATCCTGGCGCAGAAAGTTTTAACAATCATCGTCTCTCCACCTTTGAGTCCTTTTTAACACGATCAGGGGGTATTGACAAGTTTCAAAGGCTCAAAAACTGCTTGTCACCCACTCGGTTTGGTGTTATATTTTTAAAAAATCTAAGTGTCGGAAAGGAGGACATATGAGCAAGAGGGTAATCGATTTGCTGAATGCGGCCCGGTCGAGGGAGTTGACAGCGATCTCTCAGTATATGGCTCAACATTATGAACTGGAGGACAGGGATTTCGGGAAATTGGCCTCCAAGTTTAAGGAGATTGCCATCGCTGAGATGAAACACGCGGAGAAACTGGCAGAGAGAATTCTATTCCTGAAAGGAGAACCCACCTCAAAGCCTGACGGTCTTTCCAAGAAAGGGCAGGAAATCGCAGAGATGTTGAAGACCAATATGGGCCTCGAGTCACAGGCGATCAAAATGTATAACGATGCCTCCGTCGTCTGTACCTCTGAAAAAGACCAGATTTCAAAAGAATTGTTTGAAGAGCTTCTCAAAGACGAAGAAGACCACTTTAACTACTTTGAGAATGTGAAAAACCATGTGGATAAGCTTGGAGCGGCCTATTTAGCGACACTGGCAGGCTGAAAAGGTCTATCCCCTCTTAGCCCCCTTTTCTGAAGGGGGCTAAGAGGAATTGAGGTGTTCCTCCTCCGGCCGCCTTCCCACAAGGCATATCTCACACTACCCTGTGTCCCCTGATTCCCAGATGAACTCGCCCCGTCCTTGACAGGAATTTAAAAAACGGATTAAATTTACCTTGGGTTGATCAGATTGAAAATGAAAATAAAGGTTTCGGCAATCCTTCTTGGCGCCGGGGAATCGAGAAGGATGGGGGTAAACAAGCTTTCGCTTCCATGGGGAAGAAAAACTATTCTGGAACACTGTCTTCATACCCTTCTTCGATCAGAGGTTGGTGAAGTCATTGTCATCATGAACCCGCGGATGAAAGAATCGGAGAAAAAATTTATATTACCGAAATGCAAAGTGGTTATCAATCCTTATTATCAGAATGGGATCAGCACCTCCATCCGGATGGGTGTGCGGGCCATTGATCCCCAAAGCCGGGGAATCCTTATTGCACTGGGAGATCAACCCTTTCTCAAAACGAGAACGGTCAATGCATTGATTAAGAGATTTGCTAAACAGAGGAAGGGAATTATCGTGCCCTCTTTTCGAGAGGAAAAGGGACATCCGGTGATATTTCATCGTACCTATCAAAACGAATTGCTCAAACTAAAAGGAGATGAGGGAGGAAAATCGATTCTTCAGAAGTATTCCAAAGAAATTTGGAGGGTTCCCGTGAGGTCTTCGGGAGTCGTTCGAGACATTGATGTCCGGAAAGATTATAAAAAATTTATAGAGGGTCAGCATGCCAAGAGAATACCGATGAGGGAGTTCAATGAAAGGAGATAAAAGATTATCAGAGATCACCGTCCTGATCAGAGGGGCGGGGGAGATGGCAAGCGGTGTTGCCCACCGGCTCCATCGGGCCCATTTTAAGACCTGTATGCTGGAAATTCCCCGTCCCCTTGCCGTGAGGAGGGAGGTTTCATTCTGTGAGGCGATCTATGAGGGGAAAAAGGAGATAGAGGGGATTGAGGCGAGACTTATCTCTTCCCCGGAAAAGATTCCATCCCTGTGGAAGAAAGGAATAATCCCGGTCTTGATTGATCCCGAAGGGGAAGAGGCGAGAAAATTTTTAAGTCCGGATGTCCTGGTGGATGCGATTATGGCTAAAAAGAATTTGGGGACTCAAATCCATGACGCCCCTCTGGTGATCGGACTTGGCCCTGGTTTCACAGCGGGAAGGGATGTTCATGTCGTCATTGAAACGAACCGGGGTCATCAACTGGGAAGGATGATCCTGGAGGGTTCCGCAGAGCCTGACACAGGAGTTCCAGGAGAGATCGGAGGGTATACGGTTGAACGGCTCCTTCGAACAATGAAGAAGGGTATTTTCCATCCCCAAAAATCGATCGGTGATCGGGTGACCAGGGGTTCGGTAGTGGCTGTGGTGGATGATTTTCCTGTCATCGCCAGGATCAACGGGGTCGTCAGAGGGCTTCTCCGAGAGGGGGCGGAAGTGAAAAAGGGAATGAAAGTCGGGGATATTGACCCGAGAGGGAAAAGTCAACTCTGTTTTACCATCTCCGAGAAGGCCAGAGCCATTGCCGGAGGAGTACTGGAGGCCATCCTCTACTGGTTTAACCGTTAACCAATCTTAAAAGGAAGTGAAGCTGGGTGAGATCGCGATCCCCCCTTCGAGAGGCCTTAGGCCTCCGGTCAAGAGAACTCCTCAGCCTGGTGGGGGCGGGTGGGAAAACAACCCTGATGTTTCGTCTTGCGGAAGAGTTATCTCTTGAAGGAAAAAAGGTCATTACCACCACCACGACCAAGATACTGAAGCCCTCACTCAAAGAGTCCCCCTCTCTCCTGATAGGCCGGGACCAAGAGAAGATGAAACAGTATGTGAGAAGATCCATTGACCAAGATCGACATATCACCCTTGCATCTGAGAGGATCGGGTCAGGGAAGCTGAGGGGAATCTCCCCGTATCTTGTCAATGAGCTCTGGAGTTCGTATGATATGGATGGATTGATCGTAGAGGCTGACGGTGCCGCAGGGCGCCCGGTCAAAGCTCCAAGGGAGAATGAGCCTGTCATCCCTTCCTGCACGACCCTTGTGGTTGCGCTCCTGGGTTTGGACGGGTTGGGGAAAGATCTGAACGAAGAGAATGCTTTTCAGGCGGAACGGATTTCGCAGTTAACCGGGACCCCTGCCGGAAGCAGGATGACTGAAAATACGATGGCACTCCTGATGACCCATCCGGAAGGCCTTTTTAAGGGAACCCCCTCCGCATCGAGGAGGATTGCATTTCTCAATAAGGCCGATATCCCCAATGGAGTGAAAAAGGGAAAGGCGATCGCGCAAAGAATCTTGGAGGAGGAACATCCCCGGATCGAAAGAATCATCGTGGGGCAGCTCAAAAGGGAACCCCCTGTGATGGAGGTGTTTTTTCCCTTCAAAGAAAATATATCAAAGGAGAACGGATAATGAGACATAAGAAGGAAATGATCGGTTTGGTGATTTTATTCTTTCTTCTAACCTCCCTCACATTTGCAGAAGATTATCCTCTTCAGTACTTTCTCAAAAAGGTTTCCTCGAAAGCGGATACCCTTTCCAAAAAAGAGAGAGTGGAATTGCTTGACCGGATCAAACAGTTGCTGGAGCAGGTCCAGGAGGTTCATCGAAAATTAATTCAGTCAGTTCAGACAGGGGAGATGGAGATCCAGTACCAGGAGGGAAAGTTCTGGGTCTCCAAATTAGAGGAGGATCGAACATCGATGGATGTGGCCAGTCAACAGATGAAATCCCTGCTGGAGAGGCCCACTCGGCTTGTGCCCGCGATTAAACTTTATAAATCTCTGAGAAACCTTTCATCCAATTTTAATGCCTACAACAATTTGCCGCTCTTTTCTGCTTCGGTGGGGGATCTGGCTCCTGAGTTGGAATTGTGGACAGATCCCGTATTCTATCAGCTTTACCTCCTTCCCCTTGCGCAATCGAAAGATTCGGGGGCAAGGACCTCACCAGGGGAGAAAAAACCTGTCTCCAAGGTAAAGAAACCTTAGCTCCTCGATTTATAAATTCAATGTTATTCATGATCAATATCTTCGGTTTGAATTGGGCCCTTAAACAGCAGACTTGATTCTGATGTTCCCGCCTGAGAAGATTTATAGATGAAATGGAATAAGGGAGTAAGGTTATTTCCTTCAATAAGAACCTTCGCCAGTCCTTCCGTGGGCCTGGTGGCGATCCTTGCCCTGACTTTCTACCTCCGTCTCCTCCTTTTCGGACAATCGATTGATGGAGATGCGGGGAACATGGGTTATCTGGCATGGCGGATGTCTGAAGGGGAGGTTTTAGTCGATCTGGAAGGTCCGGGAAAACCGCCTCTCTCTTCTATGGCTTATGCCCTGTTCATCCATTTTTTTGGCCCCTCTCCAATGGGTCTCAAGATATTTGGCACCCTTTTCATTCTCATGGCGGTTCTCGCGATCTACTGGGTGGCATCTCAGGCCTATGGAAAAGGGGTGGGACTGTTTGCCGCTTTGTTATTCGGGATCTTTTCCTCCGGGCCGATGATCGAAGGGGGATCGGTGAACCTGGAGACCTTTTTGCACTTTCCGTATATCCTTGCCATTGGCTTTTTTCTTAAGGCCTCCCGATCGAACCGTCTTCGGTGGTACTTTCTTCCAGGTCTCGCGGGGGGGGCGGCGATGCTCGTGAAACAGGTGGGTGGAATCGTCTTCATCATCTTTCTCTTCGCCGGGTTCCATGAGTGGTTAAGAAGAAAGGAATCTCACCCGCTCAAAGAGTGGTCTTGTCGTTATATCCTGCTGGGAGCCGGGGCATTATTACCCCTATCAGGGGTCCTCATTTTTTATTCCTCTCATGGATACAGCCTGGGACAACTTTACCACTCCCTGTGGATAAGCAATCTCCAGTATATCCGGCGGGGATACGAATACACCTATTTTTTAAGCGAATTCTTTTCCAGTATGAAGAGGATTCTCCCTGAAAACAGCCTTCTCTGGATCGGGACCCTGTTCAGCGGAGCCTACCTTGTAAGGAAGAATTGGCATGGAGAGTGGCGGACAACGGATTGGGTCCTGCTTGTGTGGGCGATTGGGTCATTTGGAATCCTCTGGATCACAGGGACTTTCTTCTGGCACTATTTTCTTCAAATCCTTCCTCCCTTTTGCGTATTCACTGCATTTGGATTGGTCACCGCATGGAGGTTTTCAAAATCCCTCCCCCTCCGATTGAAATCCGCAGTCCTGGGGATCGGAGCGATCATCCTCATGGCTTCACTCATCCTCCTCATCAAAACAGATTATCCGTTTTACTTTTCCTATCACCCTGTTGAGCAGACGGTCTTCCAGTATAAAGTCAGGGAAGGGGTCATCGATGGATACGGAGTCTATAACATTGTTCAACAGGAGATCGCTTTCTATATCCGAGATCATTCCGACCCCCAAGAGACCATCTATGTTTGGGGAATCGCCCCACAAGTCTACTATTTAGCCCAACGGAGAGCAGCAACCCGTTACCGGAATAATTACAACATGAGCCAACTGGTTACCCGTTATCCATTAAAGGCGCTTGCGGCTTATGCTCCGATGGTCATGGAGGAGATAAGACGGTCTCCGCCTGCCTACATCGTGCAGATATTCCGCCTGGAAGATTTCCCGGAACTTCAGGATTTTGTCCGAGATCATTATACGGTTGTTAAGAGAATGGAGGCTCCCATGCCTTCTTTCCGTATTCACCTCTACCGAAGGCGTTCAGATATTCGGAAGAGCCGGGATTCAAATTGAGGGGATAAAGACTTACGATCGGGTGAGTTCCCCATTCAACATTTTAAAATAAATTGCTATAATCGAAACTGATTCAACGGGAGAGGAAGAGATGATGAAGGATGTTTATGCTGGGATTGTGAAAGGCCTTGAGGAAAAGGTGAAGATGGTTCTGGCCACACTCATTACCCGTGTCGGTTCGGCACCCAGAGAAGTTGGGGCGAAGTATTTAGTCAGAGAGGATGGAAACGCCTTGGGCTCGATTGGAGGGGGTTGCGTTGAAGCCGAGGTCTGGCAGGGGGCTCGCAGGGTGATGGAGAGAGGGAAGGGCGGAGTCCTCCATTTTCATCTGACGGCAGAGCAACTGGCTGAGGGAGGGCTCATCTGTGGCGGGAAGGTGGATATCTTTCTGGAGCCCATTCAGGAAGAATTTTTGAATATCTATCGGGAGGTGGTAGGGATAAGAAAGGGAGGTGTCTCCGGCATCCTCGTCACCGTCATCTCGGTGGAAGGTGATTTTCCCGGAAGGGAAGGGGTGAAGATGCTGTTGAAGCCCTCCGGGGAGAAGGTGGGACATCTCTTTGTCGGAGATGAATTGGATTCGAGGATCTTGGAGAAGGCAGAGGAATTGTTCAAAGAGAAGAAACCAAAGGTCTTGGCTTTTCGTTCAGAGAAGGCAGACTCTCTATGGAGGGAGATGGAAATTTTATTGGAGCCCATCTCCTCTGAGCCTACCCTTTATATCTTCGGGGCAGGCCATGTCTCTCAGCAACTGGCCCCTTTTGCCCAAAGGGTCCAGTTCAAAGTGGTGGTCATTGATGACCGGGAGATGTTTGCAAACCGGGAGCGTTTTCCGGAAGCGGACGAAGTCATCGTATCAGAATTTAAAGACTGTTTTGACCGGCTCCCCATTGATGGGTCCAGTTATATTGTGATCCTCACCCGGGGCCATCTCTATGACGGGGAGGTTTTGGAGAAGGCTGTTCAAACGAGTGCCCGTTACATCGGAATGATCGGTTCTAAGAAAAAGATCCGCCTTCTTTACCGGGACCTCCTCAAGAAAGGAATCCCAAAGGAATCCCTTGACCGAGTCCATGCCCCCATCGGGATCGACATCCATTCCGAAACCCCTGAGGAAATCGCCGTGAGCATCGTTGCGGAGCTGATTAAGGTGAGAAGGGAGAAACTCGCCTAAAAACCCCTTGACAAAAAATAAAATCTTTGATTAAATAATTTTTCAACTGAATCAATTGAAGTAAAAGAATGAATAGAAAGACTCTCCTGTTAAAAAGGCTTTCCCGTGAATTATTCAAAAACGGGAAAAAGGAGATGACCGGACGCCTCCGGGGTGCCCGTCTCCGTGAGACCATTGAAAAGATGTTGAGGGAAGGCGACGAATCCGGCCTTGCCCTCGATTTTTCAGGGATGGGCTCCATCGATTTTTCATGGGCCGATGAGGTGGTGGCCAAACTGGTCTCCCGGCTGTGGAGCGGGGAATACGGTGAAAAATTTCTTCTCCTCAAGAGCCTCAGCCCTTCCCAGGCGGAGAATATCGGGGTTGCCCTGGAGAGGAAAAAATTGGCAGTCCTGGCCACAGGGCCTGAAGGCTGGCACATTGTCGGCTCTCTCAACAATTATTTAATTCATACCCTGGAACAGGTGATGAAGAGAAATCAATTGACCTTGAGAGAGCTTTCTCAAGAAGAAGGGATCGAGATGAACACCTGTGGCACCCGACTGCTTAATCTTTTCAAAAAGCGGCTGGTATGGAGGGTTGAAGGTCCATTAAGAACGGGGAAAGAGGCCTCCCATCGCGGGAGACAGTATGTCTATAAATCCCTCCTGGCCTGAAGGGGTTTTATGGCAGAATTGAGAAGGGAACCCATCACAAGAATGTGGGTGGTGGTCACCACGGATCATCCGAAGGGCCCTGACGACTACCTTCCCTTTAAACCCCCTTACCGGCTTTTAGAGCCAGAAGGACCCTGTCCCTTCTGCCCGGGAAATGAGGCCACCACTCCTCAGGAGCTCTATGTCGTTGGTCAAGGAGGAGGAGGTTGGTCCGTCCGGGTCGTTCCCAATAAATTTCCTTTCTTCCATATCGAAGGGGAGTTTGACCGTAGACCGGTAGGGATGTATGATGTGATGGAGGCCATCGGAGCCCATGAGATCGTCATCGAATCCCCGGATCACAATCAAAGCCTTGCCCTGATGGATCCTAACCAAATCGGCAGGATCCTTCTCACCTATCGGGAGAGGCTCCTCGATCTTGAGAAAGACCGCCGTTTTCAGCAGTTCCTCATCCTGAAGAATTATCCGGGGGTATTTAATCGCCATCCCCACTCCCATCTCCTTGCCATGCCCGTCATCCCACGGAGAATTGATGAAGAGATCGGGGGGGTGCTGGACTATTATCAGAGAAAAGAACGTTGCATCTTCTGCGATCTCATCAAGCAGGAGATCTTTGAAAAGAAGAGGGTCATTCTGGAAACAGTCCACTTCCTGGTCTTTTCTCCCTTTGCCTCTCGCTACCCCTTTGAGAGCTGGATCGTCCCGAAGGTCCATGCCTCCGATTTTCATCATATTGAGGAAGAGGTGTTGGAAGATCTCTCACGTGCGATTCAGTCCTTATTCGTTCGGTTTTACAAACTTCTTTCAGACCCCCCCTATAGCCTGGCTTTTCATACCTCTCCGGTTCAGGACCGTTTTCATCGTCCCGAATTTCACTGGCACATGGAGGCCCGTTTGCGAATCGGATTGAGAGAAGGTTTTGAGTGGGGGACGGGTTTCTTTGTCAATCCAACACCTCCGGAAGATGCGGCCGCTTATTTGAGAGAAATGGAGAGCGAAGGGTGATGGATTTTCAGTTTAAGAGATCCATCTATGAGGGACGGCCATCCCGGGATCGACGGATGAGGAGAAGAAAATGGATTCTCCTCCCGTGCTCCCTTCTCATTGTCCTCTTATTGGTCTTCTATTTTTTTATCCTTCCCGATAGGCCCATTCCCACTTCAGGGGGGCCGGCGCCATCCATCCCTCCTCCTTCGAGAGAGGTCCAGCCCGAGGAGGTGCAGTACCGGATGATCGAGGGGGAGGTCAGGGAGAAGAGCACTTTTTCGAAAGCCTTATCAGATAAGGATCTTTCCCAGAGGTGGATTGACCTCATCATTTCGGAATTGAAGCCCTTTGTTAATTTTAAGAAGATCAAGGGAGGGAAGTTCTGTTTCCAGATCGATGAAAAAGGGGATCTGGTCAAATTTATTTTCGAAGTATCTCCAACTGAAGCCTATGAGATCGAGAGAGGGAAACAGGGGTATCGGACCGAGCGGAAAGAGGTCCCCCTCAATCATCACCTCGTCAAAGTGGAGGGGGAGATCCGGTCTTCTCTCTTCGAGTCCATGGATGCGCTCGGAGAACAAGACCCGTTAGCCATCTCTTTTGCGGAGATCTTAGCCTCAGAGATCGATTTTTATAAGGATGTAAAGGAAGGAGACCGATTTCAAGTCATCGTCGAAAAAATTTACAAAGAGAAAGAATTTATCCGCTATGGTCCGATTCATGCGGTAGAATATCGAAGAGGAGAAAGGGTGACCCGGGGGATCTATTTTGAAGGAGGGTATTACAATGAAAAGGGGCTTTCTTTGAGGAAGGCCTTTTTAAGAGTCCCCCTTCGCTTCACCCGGATCAGTTCGAGATTCAGTCGGGCCAGGAAGCACCCCATCCTTGGCGGGATTCTCCCTCATTTCGGTGTGGATTATGCCGCCCCCTCCGGAACACCGGTATGGGCCGTGGCGGATGGAACAGTGGTCTCCTGTGGTTGGGGCGGAGGCTTCGGGAAGCAGGTCATCGTCAGGCATCCCAATAGATATATGACCTATTACGGTCATCTCTCCGGTTATGGCCCCGGGATCAGGAAGGGTGGACGTGTGAAACAGAAACAGATCATCGGCTATGTAGGTTCCACCGGTCTCTCCACCGGCCCCCACCTCGATTATCGCCTAGCCAAGGGGGGGAAGTTCAAAAACCCTCTGAAAGAGAACTTTCCTGCAGGTTTTCCCATCGAGAAAAAGAAAATGGAGTCATTCAAGAAACAGAGGGATGAAATGGTCTCATGGCTGGATGGATGATAAAGGTAACGGAGAGATTGAGAGAAATCGATGGCTGCCAAAAAAAGGATCCTCATTGTCGATGATGAGAGGGATATTGTCAAGGCATTGGTCATCCGCCTCAGATCAAAAGGATACGAAACTGCAGTTGCATTTGATGGGGCCCAGGGTATGTTTATGGCCCACAAGGAGAAACCGAATCTGATTATCCTGGATATCCGGATGCCTGCCGGGGATGGATTCAGTGTTGCGGAAAAGCTGAGAGAGTCCAAAAGCACCCATCGGATTCCCATCATCTTCTTGACCGGGAGCCCGGAGTTAAATGCGGAAGAAAGGGCAATGGAACTGGGTGCCCGTTTCTATATTAGGAAACCCTATGATCCTGAGGAATTATTGGACGCGGTGAGAAGGGCGCTGGAAACCAAGCCCCCTGAGTCCTGAGAGATGATTAAAGAGGATTTCGTTATCCAGTCGGAAGTGAGAAGGGTACTGATTCGTTCCAATATCGATTATGCGAAGATCGATTTTGGAACCGTCAGAGGGGTGAAAGGGGAAAGGGAAAGGGCGGAGAAACATCTGTCCATAGCTCTTCGCCTCAACTCCAAATACCGGGAAGCCCTCCTCAATCTGGGTTATCTCTTTCTCGAGACCGGACGGTTTAAGAGAATAGAAAAGACCCTCCTCCGGGAGGCGAGGAGGGAACCCGTAAATGGCCCTCTTTACCATCTCCTGGCCCTTTTCTATCTCCAAAACGGTCGGAAGAAGGAAGCGGTTTTTCACGTCCGGAAGGCTATCCGATGTCAGCCGGACTTTAAGAAATTTTATAAGGGCCGAGGGGTCTGGAGAAGAGGAAGTGCGGTTGTGGATGACGGATTGGACAAGGTGTTCAAAAGGATTTATTTCAATTACCCTCTGGCTCAATTTCACAGATTGATGGGGCTCCGCCTTGCCAGAAAAGGGAGGTTGGATGGGGCGGTTCAAGAGCTCAAGAAGGCCTTTCAAATCCATCCGGATGAGTTTTCATTTCGTTCCCAGCTCGGCAGGGTTTACTATTCTCTGGGGGCTTATCGCAAGGCGATCCGGGAATATCAAAAAGCCCTGAAGATCAATCCTCATTCCGCTATGGGATATGCGAATCTCAGTTTTCTCTATGGATTAATGCGCCGGACCCGGGAGGCCCTGGTATCGATGAAAAAAGCGGTGAAAATCAATCCTCATTATGCCGATCTCCATTATAACCTGGCCCTTCTCTACAGTGATCGAAAACATTACCTGGAAGCCATCTCCGAGTTGAAGAAGGCACTTCGTGTCAATCCCAATTACCTCTTTGCCAGAATTAACTTGGGTGTCCTCTATGAGGAACAACAGAGATTTAAAGAGGCGAGGAGGGAGTATCGAAGAATCCTCAAAGTCACCCCTGAGGATGAACATGTCAGAAAGCGTCTTGAGAAGATTTCACCATGAGCAGGGGAGCAACAGATGGTTCCTTCAGCGATAGGGAAACTGCCAGAGATTAAATCCATGTTGGTAATCCATCAGGGCGCTTTAGGTGATTTCATTCTTGCCCTTCCTGCACTTGCAACCCTCCGAAAGACCTTTCCACAGGCAAAATCGGTCATCATGGGCTACCCAAGGATCCTCCAGTTGGCCGCCGGGAGGTTCTATGCCGAGGAGATCGTCTCCATCGACCAGAGGGGGATGGCCACTTTCTTTGTGCAGGAAGGGGCCCTTGACCTGAGCCTATCACAATTCTTTAAAGCCTTTGACCTTATTGTCGTTTTTGGAAAAAACAGAGGGGGGACCCTCATCAAGAATCTGAAAAAGGTGGCTAAACAATATGTCCTCGATATCAACCCATTTCCCAAATGGGATGAGGGAGTTCATCTATCTGACCATCTCCTGGGGCAGTTGACCTCTTATGGAATTTCAACATTGAAATTAAATCCGAAGCTCTATTTAAATGAGTCAGACCAGGCTTGGGGCAGAAGTTTCTGGGAGGGCAAAGGGTTGAACCTGGAGGAGAGGGCAAAGGTGATCATCCTCCACCCCGGAAGCGGAAGCAAGAAGAAGGTATGGCCGCTGGAGAAGTTTTCGACCCTGATCCAGTATCTTCAACCCAGGATCGATTCAAAGTTCCTCATTGTCCTGGGACCGGCGGAAGGGCCGGAGGTTCAGAAGGCATTTGAAGGAATGAAAGGGAACGGTCCCATGATGGCGAAGGGGCTTTCATTGCTTCAACTCGCATCCGTGATGGAAGGGTGCAGACTCTTCATCGGGAACGATTCGGGTATCTCCCATCTGGCCGCTGCCCTGGGTCTTCCGACCCTCGCCATTTTCGGGCCCACCGACCCCAGGGTCTGGTCACCCAGAGGGGAGAAGGCGGTTGTGGTTCGGAGAGGGATTCCCTGCTCGCCCTGTTCGGAGGAACGTTTCTTCATTTGTAAAAAGTTTGAATGCCTGGCCGGGATTGAGAAGGGTGATGTTTTGAAGGGGCTGATGAGTTTAGGGGTAAAAGTTTAAAATTTGTGAAAGGAGGAATGAGCAGATGGAAGAAAAGAAAGTGGGTGAGGTGATTAAATTCTTTGGAAAGATCAGTGTGGCCGCCATCCGGTTATCAGAGGGTTCTTTAAAGGTGGGAGACCAGGTCCATATCGTAGGCCATACGACGGATATCACTCAGGCCATCGATTCCATGCAGATTGAAAACCAGAATGTCCAGGAGGCAGGGCCGGGCGCAGATATTGGAGTCAAAGTGAGTGGCAGGGTGAGGGAGCACGACGTCGTCTACAAAGTTGTGGGGTAAGGAGTGACCCTTAAGAAGGGGATGGCACGGGAGGAAAAATACCTTACCTGCGGCAAAAAGGAGGGACCTCTCTCCGGTAGCCTTCAGGTTTGTCCGGATGGTATTCGATTGAGAGGATATGCCTTATGTCCTTTTAGCCTTTTACCCCCAGTTCTTTTTTAAAGATTTATCCACGACTTCGAGAGATTTAGCTTATCGCTGTAAGGAGGGGGCAGAAGAGGCAGGACTTCGAAGGGTGAGGATCGGGAAGATGCATCTGATTTAAATTAATTAAATTTCCATCCGGGGATTAAAAAATGGCCAAAGAAACTTCTTTTACTGTACGCGATCTTCCAAGGCAAGAGAGACCCCGAGAAAGACTTCAGAAATTCGGGCCAGAGGCGCTCTCGGCCCAGGAGCTTTTGGCACTTTTGATCGGCCGCGGTATTCCTAAAAAATCTGTGATGAATATTGCTCAGGAGTTATTAGCGAAGTTTGGCAACGTCAAAGCGATCAGTCAGGCAACTCTTGAGGAACTCTCTCAGGTAAAGGGAATCGGTCTTGCCAAGGCCACACAGATAAAAGCATGTTTTGAACTCGGGAAGAGAGAAGATTTAGAACCGGAATTGGTCAATTTTGATATTAATAATCCTGAGGCTGTTGTGAAAGTGGTTCGTTCAGGCATCAGGGACAAAGCCAAAGAGCACTTTAAGCTCATTCTTCTCAATCCTCGCAATAAAATCATTGGCATCTCCACTGTCTCCGTCGGCACACTGAATGCGAGTTTGGTTCATCCACGGGAGGTTTTCAAAGATGCCATTGTGCATAGCGCCGCTTCCGTCGTTTTAGCCCATAATCACCCCTCCGGTGACCCTGAACCCTCGGAGGATGACCTGAAAATAACCAAAAAATTGGTGGACTGCGGGAAAATCTTGGGCATAGAGGTATTAGACCATATCGTTATCGGTAAGAATCATTTTTTAAGTTTTAAAGAGAGAGGCTGGATATAAGACCTCGAGCAAAACAATCTTTGAGCCTTCGATTTGGTTTGAAATTGGTTTACTCTTAACTCATCATTTCGGGAGACCTTTGGCATTTTAGATTGAAGGGTTCGATGCGTTTCATCGCCGACTTTCACATCCACTCAAAATTTAGCCGTGCCACCAGTCGTGAGATGGAGGTGGAGACCCTCAGCCTATGGGCGAAGAAGAAAGGGATCGGTCTTCTGGGAACAGGAGACTTCACCCACCCCACCTATTATGCGGAACTTCGGTCCAAACTGGAGCCTTCGGAGAAGGGGCTATTCCGATTGAAGAACAAGGATCAGGGGGTTCGTTACATCCTGACGGCCGAGGTCAGCAATATCTACCGCCAGGGAGAGAAGGTGCGGCGGATTCACACCCTCATTTTCGCTCCTTCCTTCGAGGTGGTGGAAAGGATCAATTCCAAGCTCAGCTATTTTGGGAAACTCTCCTCAGATGGTAGGCCCATCTTCGGCTTTAATGTTAAAGACCTGGCTAAAATGATCCTCGATACCTCGGAAGACTGTCTCATCATCCCTGCTCACGCCTGGACACCCTGGTTTTCGATCTTTGGAGCCAATTCAGGATTTGACTCGATCGAAGAGTGTTTTGGTGACCTGTCCAGATATATTTATGCCATTGAGACAGGCCTTTCCTCTGACCCCGAGATGAACTGGAGGCTTTCAGCCCTTGATGGGATTACACTGATTTCGAATTCAGATGCCCATTCCCCCAATCGGTTGGGAAGAGAGGCCAATGCCTTCGATTGTGAATTGGATTATCATGAGGTAGAAAAAGCCATCCGGAATAAAGATAGAAAAAGAATCCTCTTTACCATTGAGTTTTTCCCGGAAGAAGGGAAGTATCATTATGATGGCCATCGCCAGTGCGGGGTGATCTCCTCGCCTTCTCAAACGAAGGCGAATCAGTTTCTCTGCCCGAAATGCCACAAACGATTGACCATCGGGGTAATGTATCGGGTTGAGGAACTCTCTGACCGGCCGGAGGGTTTTTCCCCAAAGAATGCCATTCCCTCCATTCATCTCATCCCTTTGGAAGAGATCATCGCAGACGCAATGGGTGTCCGGGTCGGAACGAAGTCAGTCGAAAACGAGTATGAACGCTTGATCGAAAGGGGAGGCTCCGAATTCCAGATCCTTCTTGATGCGACCCCGGAGGAACTGGCTTCCTTCGTCCCACCCAAAATCTTGGAAGGGATCGTCCGGATGAGACAGGGAAAAGTTTCGATCATTCCGGGCCATGATGGAGAATACGGCAAGATCACCCTCTTTCCCGAGAAGAAGGATGAAGGGGAACCTAAAGAACAACTCAAGCTATTTTAAATAATCCCCTCTTCCCCCTTGTAAAAAGTAGGTGGAGAGGCTTTGCAGGGAATTGGGTATCATTCCGTTTGAACAATCAGAAGATGTATGAGGATGCTGTCGGTTTAAAAAATTGTTGGAAGGGGAGGTCTCTCTTTAAATCACAGGAGGGGAGAGATGGAAAAGGATGTGGAGGAGAAACTGGTCCGGGTTAGCCAGAGCCTGATAAAAATGCTGGAGTTGATCTTTGAAGGATTTCGAACTCTCAAAGACAAATCGATCAGGGAAGCCGAGGATGTGAAAGAAGAGGTCCGAAGGCATAATACGGAATTGACCCATTTTCTGATTCTGAAAGGCTCGCCCCATGAGAGGGGAAAGGAGTGGGCAAAGCCGTTTCTCTCGATGGCCTCTCATTTTGACCGGATGGCCTATCACATGGAAGGGATGATCGGCCGGCTGAAAGGCATGGTTCAGGATCACCTTCTTTTCAGTGACCGGGCAATCAAAGAAGTGAATGATGTCTTTCAGGAAGCGATGGATCTCCTCGAGAGCCTTCCTGACCTTATCCTCACTCAGAATAAGTTGCTCGGGCAGCATATCGGGGAACAGGTCCGGTCCATATTAAAAATAGCAAACGGATATGCGGAGGAACATGAGGAGAGATTGATCCAGGGAGTCTGTATGCCCAAATCCGCTCCCATCTATTTAGGGTTACTGGAATCCCTTAAGGCGATCATCATCCACACCCTGGAGGTCAGCGGAAAGATTGTCTCTCTAACAAAAACCTGACGTGTCCCCAGGAGGGAAGCAAGGTCCATCGTTAGCTTTAGTCGAAATGTCACAGGTGATCTTCACGATCGGGACAAGCACTCGAACCCGGGAGGAGTTTTTAGCCCTTCTGAGAGAACATACCATTCAGATTGCAGTCGATGTCAGAAGTTTTCCCACCAGCCGCTTCCCCCACTTTATTAAAGATCATCTTCAGAGAACCCTTGAATCGGAGGGGGTCGATTACCACTATCTGGGAAGAGAGCTGGGAGGTTTCCGAAAGGGGGGTTATCCAGCCTATATGAAGAGCGATTCCTTTAAGAAAGGGTTTGAGAGGTTAGAAGGGATGGGGAGGCAAAAGAGGACCGTTTTTATCTGTTCGGAGAGATTTCCCTGGAAATGCCACCGGCGATGGATTTCCAGGGAATTGACTGAGAGGGGATGGCAGGTCATCCACATTATAGAAAAGGGAAGGGTCTGGATCCCGAAGATAGGAGGTCCATGAGGGGAAATCGCCGGATATTCATTTGACAATCCCATTTTATTATATTAAAAATGAATTGCTATTCATAAAATGAACAAATATTTTAAAAAACAGGAGAAGGTCAGTCGTAAGGAGAGGGAGCATCTGGTCCATCGCAGGGAGATTCTCCGTGCGGCTGAAAAGGTGTTTGCGGTCAAAGGTTTTTTTCATACCACCATGAATGAAATTGCGCGGGAAGCCGAGTTCGGGACAGGAACCCTCTATCATTTTTTCAAATCGAAAGAAGACCTCTACTTCTCCCTGATCGATGAGAAAGTGGAAGAGGTCAATCGATTGACCAGGACTGAACTCCTTGAAAAGGCCTCTCCCATTAAGCGGATCAGGAAGGTCTTGCGCCTTCAGTTTGAGTTTGTTGAAAAGAATCGCGATTTTTTCAAGATCTATATCTCCGAGAGAAATCGTTTTGAGTGGACAGTGAAGGACGATTTGGGGAAGGGGATATACGATAAAATGGTCACCTATATTGACCTCCTAGCCAGGGTCATGAAAGAGGGGATCCGGAGTGGAGAATTGAAACCTCTGAATCCTTTGGATATGGCTCACGGACTTGTGGGGATCGTCAATTCCTTTATGTTCGAGTGGCTCATCAGCCCGAAACCTTACCCTCTTGCCTCAAAGATCGAGGCCGTTTTAGAGATCTTTTTAAGAGGAACCGAGAAAAACGAAAGGAGGAGATAGATCGATGGGAAAGGGATGGCTCATCGGATTCATTTTAATGACTATTTTTCCATCAGGAATGATTTGGGCACAGGAGGTTCCAACGCCTTTGACCCTCGAGGAGGGAATCAAGATTGCTTTAGATCGGAATTTAAAGCTTCATTCCACCCTGGAGGGAGCGGCGGGTTCCGAATTCAGAAGGCGGGCCGCCCTGACCGATTTCTTTGCCAAATGGACGGGACAGTATAGCTATACCCGATATAATAACCCTACGACTGTCGGAACTGGCGGGATCTCAAGTTTAGGAGTGGCTGAAACAAGCCGGGACATATTCTACCTGGGCACCACCGTTAGCCAGCCCCTTTTCGCCGGAGGCTCGATCCTTTCGAATTACCGTAATGAGAAATTGGGTGTAGATGTCTCCAAAACGGATGTGGAGACAGTGAAGAGAGATATCGTCCTTCAGGTCAGGGAAGGATATTATAATATCCTGAGGGCCGAGAAATTTTTGGAGGTGGCCCGACAGACGGTCAAACAATTTTCAGCTCAATTGGAAGTGACCAAAGCCTTTTTCGAAGTAGGGATTGTCCCCAAAAATGACGTCCTCCAGGCGGAGGTCAGGCTTGCCAATGCAAGGCAGGGGCTGGTCAAGGCAGAGAATGACGTGATTTTGGCCAAGGCTTCTTTTAATTCATTGCTCCGGAGGGAGATCGATACACCCTTGCAGGTCATGGATATCCTCGAATACAAATCTTTTCCTCTTCGTTTTGAAGAATCATTGAAAGAAGCTTTGGAGAAGAGGCCGGAGATTAGAAATGCCAATTTGAAAATCGAACAGGCCAAGGAAGGGGTTAAGATTGCCAGAAGCGGATTTTTTCCCACTCTTAATCTTTCGGGCAATTATTACCGATATTCTGAAGAGCCCGGTCTTACGGG
>Ga0116202_10000549_pt1 | contig 21089 bp, 18 predicted proteins | sample LakKivw325mmetaG_FD_94479 | JGI IMG/M metagenome (GOLD analysis project Ga0116202, IMG submission 94479) | Anoxic lake water microbial communities from Lake Kivu, Rwanda to study Microbial Dark Matter (Phase II) - Lake Kivu water 325m metaG | ecosystem: Environmental > Aquatic > Freshwater >... | reverse complement strand
TTATTATACCACAGAAAAATAAAAATTGATGCCAGAGAATGAAAATATATCGACTGCAATTATTCTTGATTTGACAGAACAAATGATAATGTTAAAATTGTAAAAAAGGTTAAAAATGTTAGATACAGATCAGGAATATCTGACAACGGGCCAGGTGGCAAAGATTTTGCACTGTTCAAGAGTAACCATTTTTAAGTGGGTATTGAATGGCAGGATTGATGCTATAAAAACCGCAGGCGGTCATTACCGAATACCTAAAGAGAATATCAAAAAATTTTTACAGCCACAACAAAGTGATTCTGAACAACCGGCGCCGGGCGGGAGAAAAATAAAAATTCTTGTTGTTGATGACGAACCCCATATTGTGAAAACCCTGGTTATTTTTCTTAAAAAATCCAGCCCTGTTTTTGATGTTTATGGAACAACAAACAGTTTTGATGCGGGCAGACTCATGGCCACTTTCAAACCTGACATTGCGATAATAGATATCGTGATGCCGGGCATGGATGGATTTGAAATAGTTGAAAAAATAAAATCTGACCCGATTACAAAACACACAAAGATCATAGTCATAACAGGATATGGAACAAAAGAGAATATCGAGAAAATAAAAGCTAAGGGAGCAAACCTCTGTGTATTAAAACCATTTGATTATCGTGAGCTGGCAGAACAGGTAAAGGAACTCTCAGGAATCAAAACATAATATGTCTTAAAATACTTTTAAATCGGCAAGGGGATTAAATTGACAGACAATAATAAGAATAAAATGCCGTCTAAAGAAGTCGAACTTCTTCAAAAAAAGATAGATACTCTATATCGTGAAATTGAAAATCTGAAAAAATCACCTGCCGCAGCATTTTTTGAATCCGCCCAGCAATGGCGAACAATTTTTGATGCAATTCCTGAACCAATCTTCCTTCTTGACAAAGATTTAAAAATAATAAGATGCAATGCCTCAATGGCTGAGGTTCTGAACAGACCCTATCAGGAGATTATCTGGCAGAAACTGGATGATTTTAACATTAATATAGATCTTGCTGGCATAGTAAGAAGGCATATTTCAAAAATAAAAAAAGCGCCGGTTAGATCAATAGAAATAATAAGTATTGACAGGAACTGGTATGAAATCACAATACAGCCTGTATTTAACGGTACAGAACAGTCTTTTAAAATCCTTGTAATCTTGAGGAATATAACCTATCTCAAAGAAACAGAAGAAAATCTGACAGAAAGCCATACAAAACTTAAAAAAGCATTTCATGGAACAGTTGATGCACTTGCAGAAACCATAGAGAAAAGAGATCCTTTTACAGCAGGTCATGAAAGACGGGTCGCTCAGATTGCTCAGGCAATAGCAATCAATCTCGGCATGGAATCAGAAAAGGTTGAAGGAATTCTCATCTCAGGACTTCTTCATGATTTAGGAAAAATTGTTATACCTGCTGAGATTTTAAGTAAACCCGGCAAACTGAACTTACATGAATATAACCTTGTAAAATCTCATCCAGGAGCCGGATACGAAATACTTAAAAAGGTGGAATTTCCATGGCCTGTGGCTGAAATAGTCCTTCAGCATCACGAAAGACTGGATGGTTCCGGATATCCGCATGGTATAACAAAAGAAAAAATTATATTTGAAGCGCGTATCCTTGCTGTTGCTGATGTTTTTGAAGCTATGCTGTCCCATAAACCCTACCGAAAAGCAAAAACCCTCAACCAGGTAATTTCTGAAATACAGCAGCATAAAGCGATACTCTTTGATGAAAAAGTTGTGGATGCGTGCACAGAGCTTTTTCAGAAAAAGAACTTCCATATTGAGTAATCTATTTTCTTTTTGCTTTTGTTGCAACAATTTCATTAAGTCCCCACAAAGAGATATAATAAAAATATGAATGGAAAAACTGTTTTCATCATTGAGGATGAACGGGACATATCAGAACTGATTGCTCTTCACTTTAGAAAATCAGGTTTTATTGTGGTTGAATTTTCAAAAGGAAATGATTTTCTTGACTTTCTGAAAAAGAAGAAACCAGATTTGATTATCCTTGATCTGATGTTACCCGATATTGATGGGATTGAAATTTGTAAATATATGAAATCAGAAATCCTTTTCAGATCTGTACCGATAATAATTTTAACCGCAAAATCAGAGGAATCAGATAAAATTATTGGACTTGAACTGGGCGCGGATGACTATATTACAAAACCCTTTTCTCCAAGGGAACTTGTTGCAAGGGTAAAAAACATTTTGAAAAGATATGATTCCTCACAGGAAAGAAAAACTTATGAGATTGGTAAAGTCTTACCCGTTGACCTTGAAAAATATGAGGTATATGTGAAAAATAAAAAGGTGCATCTGACCACCACAGAATTCAATATCCTCAAAATCCTTCTGAGCAAAAAAGGGTGGGTTTTCCCGAGAGAAAAAATACTTGACACACTCTGGCAGGGTGAAAAAGCAGTTATTGATAGGACAATTGATGTGCACATTAAAAAACTCAGAGAAAAACTCGGTGAAGCAGGCAAGTTTATAAAGAATGTTCGGGGTGTGGGGTATAAAATAATTGAAGAATGAAAAACAGATTTTTTCTTAAGATTTTTTCCGGTTATCTTGCTCTGATCTTTTTCTTCCTGGTGTTCAGTTATTTCATCACAATCAAAATATTAAAAAATCAGCAAATGCAAATTATCTCTGAAAACATACAAGATGTTGTCGACACGGTTGAAACAGCAAGTCAGAATTTCTATAGCGCTGAAAAACAAAAAAAATTTGAAGAATACATCTACCAGGTCACTAAAAAGACTGATGTCAGAATAACCATTATATCACTCAACGGCACGGTTATTATGGACTCAGAAAAAGATCCATCATTTATAGAAAATCATTCAGATAGACCTGAATTCAGACAGGCTGTTGAAAATGGTTATGGCAAGTCCATAAGGTGGAGCCCGACGTTAGAAACATACATGTTATATTATGCAAAAAAAAGCGGTAATTCCGTAATAAGAGGCAGTCTTCATGCAGATGATGTTTCTGGAATAATCAGCGATGGAAAAAGAAATTTTGCAAGAATTTCATGGGTTTTGCTTTTAACAGGGTTGATGTTTTCTCTTATTTTTTCACGTCTGCTGTATTCTCCGGTAAAAGAAATCCTGGTGCTTACTGAAAACCTTCGATACAGAAAACAAACCGGGGATTCCATTCCAAAAAGAAAAGATGAAATTGGGGAAATAATGAAAAACATAATCGATTTTGCTTCAAGAACATCTCAACTTGAAGAAAAAGAAAAATTTGTTGCCGGTGCACTTAAACAGTTCATCAATACCATGGATTTTCCGGTTGCGATCCTGAATGTTGAAGGAGATATAAATACATACAATGCACCTTTCGGCGCATTACTTGAAATAGAAAAAAAACAGGGATTATGGTGGGAAAAGATTAAACATTTTGAAATAAACAGACTGATAAAAGAAACAATTGAAGATAAAGAAAAATTGGAACGGGAAGTGAGAATAAAAGATAACTATTTTTTGTGTAAGTCAATTCTTCTGAATGAAAATAAAGAAATCTTGCTGATACTTGTTGACATAACACAGATAAAAAACATTGAGGAAAGAAGAAAAGAATTTTTGACCGCTGTATCCCACGAATTAAAAACACCTCTCACCGCAATAAAGGGTTATATTGAAACATTGAAGGAAGAAATCACAGATTCAGAAAAAAGAAAGTATATTGATATCGTAGCGCATAATACAGAAAGAATGGCAGGAATACTTGAAGACCTTATCACTCTTTCACAGCTGGAAAAAACAGATGTAAAGGTTGATATACAGGATGTGGACATCAGTAAAGTTGTTAAAAACGTAGTTTTACTTTTTGAAAAAAAAGCAACTGATAAAGGTTTAGCCTTACAGTTTAAAGACAAAGTTGTTCCATTGATAAAAGGTAATGAATTCAGGCTTGAACAGATGCTTATTAACCTTGTGGATAATGCCATAAGATTTACTGAAAGGGGAAAGATTGAAATCTCTCTGGATTATCAGAAGGAAACAAAAGCCATTAAGATACAGGTAGCCGATACAGGTATCGGTATTGAAAAACAACACCTTTCCAGAATTTTTGAAAAATTTTATGTGGCGGATAAAGCAAGGTCCAGACATACAGGAGGTACCGGATTAGGACTTTCAATTGTGAAAAGTATAGTATCGCTGCATAATGGAAACATAGAAGTTGAAAGTACCCCGGGCAAAGGAACAAAATTCATAATAACTCTTCCTGTTTAACCCGGTTTTTAACCAAATCTTAACAGATTCTTTAATCAATCCTTAAAAAACCGCCATACTATATCTGCAGAAAAATTTTTTATCTTTACAAAAAGGAGGTAAGTATGGCGGTGAGCAGAATGCTCAGAAAAATGAAATTGAAGTGGTGGTTTGTTTGCCTGATGTTAATTTTTGGTTCATTTGTTCTGACTCCTCAGGCAAAAGCAGGAAAGGAAGAGATGTATATTTTGCTTAATCTTCTTGTGGAAAAAGGGACAATAACAAAAGAAGAGAGTAATGAAATTCTGGCTGCTGTTGAAAATATATCCAAAAAACAGAAACAGGAAGCAGAAAAGGGTTTAGTAAAAACAGCTGCAGCGAAGAATATGAAACTTGGTGGTTATGTTCAGGCAAGGTATGACATCTACGACTATAAAGGTAAATTTGATGAATTTTTAATGAAAAGAGTAAGGCTTGGTGTTTCGGGTAATGCGATTGATAATGTTGCTTATAAGGTAGAGTTTGATCTGCTGAAGGGAAAGAATAATGACCTTCTCACAGACGCCTTTTTAAAATTCACACATTTCCCGCAGGCAAATATAACAATCGGACAATTTAAAATACCTTATTCTGAAGAATACCTTATTTCATCTTCTGCTATTGATACTATTGAAAGGTCATTGCCTGTCACCAGCATGTCATCAGAATATGACAGGGGTATAATGATAGATGGAAATTTTCTTGACAAAAGGATTTATTATGGGGTCGCTCTAGTAAATGGTACAGGAGGAAACAAATCTGATGATAATGATTCGAAGGACTGGGTTGGAAGGATTGTTTTTGCACCATGGGCGAACTCCAGCAATGCTCTTTCTGGATTGAAATTTGGTACAGCGTATCAAACAGGACAGCAGAACACCGGAGCGAATAAGGAAGATAGAATAAGAACAGATATTATGTTGAAGTATCAGTATAAAAACCTCAAAACGCTTGCAGAATTTTTAACCCAGGAGATTGAAAAAGGCACAACAAAAACAAAAAGTGATGGATATTTTGTTCAATGTGCTTACAATTTTCCCATTTCCAATGAACACTCAATTGAACCTGTCTTCAAATACGAAGTGTACGATCCAAACACAAAAACATCCAATGATACGCAGAGCATATTTACAGCCGGCTTAAACTATTATTTCGGTAAGAACGTGAAGTTCAGCACAAACTACAGATGGAGAAATGATGACAAGGGTGGTAAAATAGCGACCAACAGTAATGAATGGTTCTCACAGGTTCAGATAAGGTATTAATAACAATAAGAAAGGAGGATAAAATGAAAAACATAAAAAAGTTTCTAAAATACACATTTTCACTTGTAATCGCGTTATTGGTTGCGTCGCCTTTTGCAAAAAGCGCTGCATCGGAATTAACCGGTGCCGGTGCAACATTTCCTTATCCTCTCTATTCAAAAATGTTTGATGTTTATTATAAGGAACAGGGAGTAAAAGTAAATTATTCAGCAATAGGTTCAGGTGGAGGAATACGACAGCTGATAGAAAAAACCGTTGACTTTGGTGGTTCAGATGCGTTTCTTACGGATGAACAGTTGAAAAAAATGGGGGATATTGTTCATATTCCCATCTGTCTCGGAGCAGTCGTTCTTGCATACAACCTTCCCGGTGTTGATGAATTAAACCTCAGTTCTGAAATACTGGCAGAAATATTCCTTGGTAGAATAAAGAAATGGAACGATCCGAAACTTCAGAAGTTAAATCCCAAGGCAAAGCTTCCTGATATGAACATAGTAACTGTGCACAGATCTGATGGAAGCGGAACCACATTCATTTTCACTGACTATCTCAGTAAAATAAGCAATGAGTGGAAAACCAGGGTGGGTACCGGAACTGCCGTCAACTGGCCCTGCGGACTTGGTGATAAAGGTAATCCAGGCGTTGCAGGCCTTATAAAACAGATACCGGCATCAATCGGCTACGTTGAGCTGATTTATGCACTTTCAAATAAAATCAATTTTGCGAACATACAGAACAAAAGCGGTGTATTTGTGAAACCCGGCATCGCAAGTACCAGTGCCTCTGCTGACATTTCTCTTCCAGATGATATGCGAATTTCAATCACAGACACATATGCAAAAAATGGTTATCCAATAAGCGGATTTACCTGGATACTTGTTTACAGGGAGCAAAACTATAACAACAGAACCGCGGAAAGAGCAAAAGCTCTTGTTGATTTACTATGGTGGATAACCCATCAGGGGCAGAAATACACAGAACAATTGCATTATGCCCCACTTTCAAAAGAAGCAATAAAAAAAGCCGAAAATCTCATCAAAACAATTACTTATGGTGGTAAGCCTATGATGAAATAAGGTTGAAAAACATAGTAAGAAAGCCCCCCGGAGTTTACCGGGGGGCTTTCTCAACCAAAATCCTGCGTGTTATAATAAAATAATGGAAAAAAACAAAAATCCGGAAGGAAATGATTGTCTCGGAATTGCGGATTACAATACTACAACTCCATCTGGAATCAAATATTCGGCACACGTAACAGGTATCGTACCTGACCTTTTATTCACAAAAATCATTTTTTTGTCAGGTCTGTTTGTTCTGTTGATGACCATCGCAATTTTCGTATCGCTTGTCCTGAATTCTATACCATCAATAAGAGAATTTGGTTTCAGTTTTTTTTACAGGAAGAGTGTGGGACCCTGTTTTTGAGAAATATGGAGCCCTGCCATTTGTCACAGGAACAATCACAACCGCTTTTCTGGCACTTTTCATTACAATTCCTTTTTCAATTGCAATATCACTGTATCTTGGCGGAGACTTCATAAAGGAAAAATCCTTTTTTGCAGGCTTTTTGAAAAATTCAATAGATCTGCTTTCCGGAATTCCATCTGTTGTCTATGGTTTTTTTGGATTATTTATTGTTGTCCCTGTGGTCAGGTATTTTCAAATAAAATTCGGTATTCAACCATATGGAGTTGGAATATTTACGGCTTCAATAGTACTATCAATAATGATTATTCCTTTCTCTGCTTCTCTTGGCAGAGAGGTTATAGAAATGGTTCCAGCAGAAATAAAAGAAGCCGGATATTCACTTGGAGCCACCAGATATGAGGTAATAAAATATATTGTTTTACCGTATTGCAAAACTGGAATAATAGCTGGTTTGCTGCTTGCTCTTGGAAGGGCAATTGGAGAAACAATGGCTGTAACTATGGTTATTGGAAATTCAAATCTAATGCCAGCAAATATATTTTCACCGGCAAACACAATGGCCTCAATTATAGCCAATGAATTCACAGAAGCGGTGACAGAATTGCATCTTTCAAGCCTTATTGAAATCGGTATCGTCCTATTTATTGTAACAACTTTAGTAAGTATAACAGGAAAACTTATCATTAGAAGGTTTGTCATACACAGATAAACTTTATATGGAAAAAGAAAGAAAAAGAATCCTGAAAGAGCGAATTTTTAGCTTTGGGGTTTTTTTCTTGCGTTTACCGCATGCATACCTCTTTTTCTCATACTGGGTTTTATAATTAAAAAGGGGATTTCTGCGATAAATTTTGAATTCTTTATTCACCTGCCAAAGCCAGTTGGAGATGAAGGAGGCGGTATCTCCAATGCAATAATCGGAACATTCATTACTGTTGGAATAGCTTTTTTCATTGCTACACCAATTTCTATTATGGCAGGTATATTTCTTGCAGAAAACAGAAAAGGAATAGTACCGGAAATTTTAAGAACATGCATAGATATTCTCAGCAGTATTCCGTCTATTGTTATAGGAATTATTGCATATCTATGGATAGTAAAACCAATGAAAACTTTTTCTGCTCTATCCGGTGGAGTTGCACTTGCCATTATAATGTTACCGGTTGTAATCAAATCAACAGAAGAAACCCTTGCCATGATCCCGTACAGCCTCAGAGAAGCATCTTTTGCTCTTGGAGTTCCTTATTACAGAACAATTTTGAAAGTTATCGTTCCAGCTGGATTGAGCGGCATTGTCACAGGAATACTGATTGCCATATCACGAATTGCTGGCGAAACCGCACCCCTGCTGTTTACCGCATTCGGCAATCCATTCATGAGTTTAAAAATCACAAAACCAATAAATTCCCTGCCTCTGGTCGTATTCAATTATTCCACCAGTCCCTATGAACAGTGGCATCAGATTGCATGGGGAGCGGCACTTGTTCTTTTAATGCTTATTTTAACTTTTAACTTACTTTCAAGGATTATTTCAAGAAAATGGAAAGTGAAATTTTAAAAATCGAAAATTTCAGTGCTGGTTTTGGAAATACCTGGATACTGAAAAATATCACTTTTTCAGTCTGGCAGAATAAAATTACAGCCATAATGGGACCATCCGGTTGTGGTAAAACCACACTTATCAGATGCATAAATAGGATGCATGAATTTTCGCCCGGAGCGACACATTCTGGAAAGATTTTATTACATGGACAGGATATTTATTCTATCAACCCGATAACAGTGAGAAGAAAAATAGGAATGGTTTTCCAGAGACCAAACCCATTTCCCACAATGAGCATATACGACAATGTGCTGTCTGGTTTTATACTGAACGGAATAAAGATGCAAAAACAGGAAAAAGATCGTATCGTTATAAACTCACTTCAGAAAGCAGGCCTGTGGGAAGAGGTGAAAGATAATTTGTACAGAAAAGGCACCTTTCTTTCTGGAGGTCAGCAACAAAGACTTTGCATTGCCAGGGCTCTTGCAATGAATCCAGACATATTGCTGCTTGATGAACCCACTTCATCCCTTGATCCAAAATCCACCTTATTAATTGAGCAACTGATGGAGGAATTAAGACAGAACGTTACCGTATTAATAGTAACACATAACATTGCTCAAGCAGCAAGAATTTCAGATTACGTTGCGTTTTTATATCTTGGGGACTTGATTGAATATGGACCCTCAAAGAAAATATTTACCGCGCCTGAAAATAAAAAAACCGAAGAATATTTAACCGGAAAGTTCGGATGAGGAGGAATATATATGATTGAAAACAGGCTCAAAGAAATCAAACAGAAACTTATTGAGTTTTCACTCCTGACAGAAAAAATGATAGACGATAGTATAAAGGGATTATTGCAGAAGAACTCTTCCATGCTCAAGCATATCATAGACACTGATGAACCCAGAACCAATCATCTTGAAATTGAGATAGAAGAAATGTGCATTGAAACAATAGCGCAATATGCACCGAAAGCATCATATCTCAGAACAATCCTGATGATTTTGAAAATAAATAATGACCTGGAAAGAATGGGAGATCATGCGGTAAATATCTGCGAAAGCGCTCTGTTTTTAATTGAAAGACCGGATGTAAAGCCATTGATAGATATACCCAAAATGGCGGAATTGACCATTCAGATGCTTGATGATAGTTTGAAAGCCTATATAGAACAGAATGCAGAAATAGCAAAACAGGTTTGCAGAAGAGACGAGAATGTTGACAATTTAAGAAATCAGATACTGAGGGAACTTATAACATATATGATAAGCGACCCGTCAACAATTGAAAGATCTTTGCATCTTTTAAGAATAGCACAGAATTTCGAAAGAATAGCAGATCTGTCCACAAATGTTTGTGAGGACGTTGTATTCATGGTTGAAGGTAAGGTAATAAAACATCACGCTGATCAATAAAAATCCCGGCAACACCTACTCTCCCGCCCGCTCTCGCGGACAGTACCATCGGCGCCAGAGGGCTTAACGACCGTGTTCGGGATGGGAACGGGTGTTTCCCCTCGGCTATGGTTGCCGGGAATATAATAATACATCACACTTTAGATTCTGTCAAGCAATGCATCTCTTCAGGGGAGAAAATGCCTTTTTCTGTTATGAAACCTGTGATCAAATGAGAAGGGGTTATATCAAATGATGGATTATAAACATTGATTCCATCAGGTGCAATTTTCTTTCCCATAACAGATTCAACTTCATTTTTATCCCTCTCCTCAATCGGGATCTCTCTACCATCTGATATTGAAAAATCAAAGCTTGAAAGAGGCGCAGCAACATAAAAAGGAATGCCATGAAATTTTGCAAGCACAGAAATTGAATAAGTACCTATTTTATTAGCTGTATCTCCATTTCTGGCGATCCTATCCGCGCCTGTGATTACCATATCTATCCTGCCCTGTTGCATTAAAAATCCGGCCATATTGTCACATATCAGAATGGATGAAATATTTGTTTTTTTCAACTCCCACATAGTAAGGCGCGCACCCTGCAGAACAGGTCGCGTTTCATCAACATAAACAGTAATTTTCTTCCCTTTTTTTTTAGCCAGAAACATCGGAGCAAGAGCGGTTCCAATCCCACTTGTTGCAAGAGCTCCAGCATTGCAGTGTGTGAGAATTCTCATATTGTTCTTTATAAGAGTTTCACCATATTCTGCTATTCTTTGGCAATTTTCAAGGTCCTCCTGAAACATTTTCCTGCATTCATCTTCGATCTTTTCAACAATTTCAAAAGTATTAAGTTCTGTGTTCTCTTCGATAACAGCCACAAGTCTGTCAATTCCGTAAAACAGATTATATGCTGTTGGACGACAGCTCTTAATGTAATCAATTGATTTATTGATGTGTTTAAGAAATTCTTTCCTGTTCTTTCCAATCAATTTTTTTGCCGCAAGCAACAAACCAAAAGACGCTGCCAGCCCAATTGCCGGAGCACCTCTTATTTTCAGAGTCTTTATTGCACGATAAACATCTTCCACCGAGCGCAGCTCAACATATTTTTCCCTGTGAGGTAAACACTTCTGATCAATTATCTTAAGTGCATTCCCTTTCCATTCAAGAGTTTTTATAATCTGCTTCATGATCAATCAAGCGAAAAACCGTCAGGTAATGTATTTTTCAATCTTTCAATCAATTCAGGTACAATAGCAACCTGGAATTTGTTAAGTTTCACTTTCACATGACCACCTTTTTCATCTCCTATCACTAAAAAAACACCGGACATGCCTCTGTAATTGCTCAAAATATTTTTTAACTGAACAAGAATATCATCGCTGGTCTCTTTGTTTATTTTTATTGTAAGATTCTTTGCGTGCTTTTCAAGGATTGTATTTATTGTTGCCACATCCTTTGCCACTATTTTGCTGTGTTCAGATCTGTGATCAACCTTGCCTTTGATAAAAACTATGTTACTTATTTTAAGCAGGCTGGAAATGCTTTCATACACAGAAGGATAAAAAACAACTTCAATTTTCCCGTACAGGTCCTCCAGTTCGCCAACAGCCATTTTTTCACCCTTTCTATTTGCCACACGCCTGATGTTCTGAACGAGTCCTCCAAACCAGTACTCTTTACCCTCAACAAGATTGTTTATCTGATTGCTCCAGGCATCAACAAAATTAGAAAGCGTATCACTGCAATTTTCAAGGGGGTGCCCTGTTCTGTAAACACCTAACATTTCCTTTTCAAACGAAAGAAGTTTTGCTTCCGGCCATTCAGGTAATTCAGAGATTGCTTTGTGTATTGAAGGTGGTACAAATTTTTCAGGTTTTGAAAAGATTGAAAGCTGCCCTTCTGCGTTAATTTTCTGTATCCTTGAGCCCTGTTCTATTGCCTCATCCATCAGGGCATATAACTGTGATCTTGGCTGTTCAAAGGAATCAAAAGCACCGGCTTTAACAAAACTTTCTATTACTTTTCTATTGATCAGCCTCAGATCCACTCTCTGGCAAAAATCAAATAAGGATTCAAATCTACCTTCCTCCCTTGCTTCCAATATTGATTGAATTGCACCCTGCCCCACATTTTTTATCGCAGAAAGTCCAAAAAGAATATCATTACCAACTATAGAAAATTTTTCCTGACTCTCCTGAATATCCGGAGGTAAAACCCAGATATTCATCCGTTCCGCTTCTTCTATATACAATCTGATTTTTTCCTCATCACCTATCTCACTGTTTAAAAGAGCTGTCATATATTCAAGAGGATAGTTGGCTTTCAAAAAAGCAGTCCTATAAGCAATTATCGCGTAACATGCGCTATGGGATTTATTGAATCCATATCCTGCAAACTTCGCCATATTGTCAAAAATTTTTTCTGCAATATCAGCTCGTATACCTTTCTGTTTTGCTCCTTTAAGAAATTTCTCCCTCTGTTTTTCAAGAAGTCCTGGATCCTTTTTGCCCATTGCTTTGCGTAGAATATCAGCCTCACCCATTGTAAAATTTCCAATCACGCTTGCAAGTTTCATAACCTGTTCCTGATAGAGAATAACACCATATGTATTTTTAAGAACAGGTTCAAGAGCGGGATGGCCATATTTAATTTTAGAAGGCTCCTTCTTACACTTTATATACTGATCGACCATGCCGCTTTGCATGGGGCCCGGTCGGTAAAGAGCAAGTATTGCTATGAGATCTTCAAAAACCCTTGGCTTGATTCTTCTCAAAAGTTCCTGCATTCCCTGACTCTCCAGCTGAAACAGACCAACCGACTCTCCTCTGCATAGCATGTCATAGGTTTTTTTGTCGTTTTCAGGGAAATCCACTAGTTCTATTTTCTTGTGTTTTCTAATTAAATCTATAGCTTCCACTATCATTGAAAGATTCTTGAGTCCGAGTATGTCTATTTTAAGCAATCCTATCTTTTCAATACTTTTCATTTCAAACTGACTGCTTATTTCTCCTTTTGTCCCACGAAATAAAGGCATATAACGATATATGGGTTTATCTGTTATCACCACACCTGCTGCATGAGTTGATGCATGCCTTGCAAGTCCCTCGAGAGAAAGAGCAATATCGAAAAGTTTTTTCACCCTTTCATCGGTGGAAATAAGTCTCTTTATTTCCCCATTCTGTTCCACCTCTCCTTTCAGTGAAGTTCCTGGTTCCGGAGAAATGAGTTTTGCAATTCTGCCAACCTCTGCAAAACCCATTTTAAGCACCCTGCCAACATCTCTTACCACAGCCCTTGCCCCCATAGTACCAAATGTTGCTATCTGAGCGAAATTCTGTTCACCGTATTTATTTCTTATGTAGTCAATAATCTGGTCTCTCTTGGTATCGTCAAAATCAAGGTCGATGTCGGGCATTGAAATTCTTTCCGGATTGAGAAATCTTTCAAAAATAAGATCATATTTAAGTGGATTTATTTCCGTTATGCCAAGAAGATAAGCCACAAGACTTCCACCTCCGGAACCACGACCAGGACCAACTGCTATATTTCTTCTCCTTGCCTCACTCACAATGTCATGAATGATAAGAAAATAGCTTGAGAAATTCATTCTCTTTATTGTTTCCAGTTCGTATTTCACCCTTCTGGTAATATCGTTTTCTTCCTTCTCAATGTCCATATTAAATTTTCTCTGCAAACCTTCCTTTACAAGTTTATCGATATATTCAAAATCAGTCATTCCTTCGGGAACCGGAAAATGCGGAATATGGTTTGTGGAAAAATCAAGTACCACATTACATTTTTCAAATATTTCAACTGTATTTTTTGTTGCCTCCGGAACTTCCTTAAACAGGTTCTGCATCTGTTCGGGTGTCTTAAAATAAAACTCAGAACTCGGCAATGTTAATCTTTTCCCCTTTTCATCGTCAATATTTGCACCGGTTTGAATACATAAAAGAATTTCATGGGCAAATGCATCCTTCTGGTCTTTATAATGGCAATCATTTGTGGCAACAACCTTTATGTTATTTTTTTTCGCAAGTTCAAGCAATTTCCTGTTCAGCTGTGTTTGTTCCGGAATTCCAACATCCATAAGCTCAAGATAGAAATTTTCCCTTCCGAAAACATCAATATACCAGCCAATGGTTGATAATGCTTTTTCTTCATTGTTTGATAGAAGGAGTTGATTTATTTCTCCCTGCAAACAACCGCTCAGAACAATTAACCCTTCAGATAGTTTTGAAAGCAATTCTCTGTCAATCCTTGGCCTGTGATAAAATCCTTCAAGGTATGAGTGGGTTGATAATTCTAAAAGATTCTCATAACCTTTATTGGTCGCTGCAAGGACTGTGAGATGGTATGCATATTCCTTTCTATCCGTGGTCTTTTTTTCAAATCTGCTTCCAGGTGCCATATACATCTCACAACCAAGAATTGGCTTTATTCCATGGTTTAAAGCACTTTCATAAAAATTTATAACACCGAAAAGACCGCCATGGTCTGTAATGGCTATACCTGGCATTCCATATCTGTGGGCCAGTTCAGTTATCTCTGGTATGCGGCACATCCCATCCAGCAGACTGTATTCTGTATGAAGATGTAGATGAACAAAATCCTTCATTTTCCAAGCATCGCCTGTTTTTTTGCCACCTGATAAATTTTTCCTTCTGTTTTTATTGATGGTGCAATGGCTATTTCAACAAGTTGCATTTCTCTTATGTTTCTTGCTCCAAGATTTGCCATTGAAAGGCGAAGCGCTCCTATTAAATTCTGTGAACCATCATCGGTATTGGAAGGTCCAAAAAGTATCTGTTTGATTGACCCAGTGGTACCGAGCCTGATTCTCGTTCCTCTCGGAAGGTTTTCATCAGAAGTTGCCATGCCCCAGTGATAACCCTTTGCTGGTGCCTCTTCCGCTCTGACAAAGGCAGAACCAACCATAACAACATCCGCACCACAGGCAAAAGCCTTGCAGATATCCCCACTGGTAATCATACCTCCATCAGTGATAATGGGCACATATCTTCCGGTTTTTTTGTAAAAAAAGTCTCTGGCTGCTGCACAATCACAGGTTGCAGCAACCTGAGGTACACCAATACCCAAAACCTCACGGGTTGTGCATGCTGCACCGGGTCCTATGCCCACAAGAAGTCCTGCTATCCCTGTTTCCATTAAATCAAGTGCAACCTGATAGGTAACACAATTGCCGGCTATTACAGGAATTTTCATTGAAGCACAGAACGCTGAAAGATCAAGTGGTTTATAAGTGCTTGAAATGTGACGTGCTGTTGTAACCGTTGACTGAACAACAAATATATCAACACCTGCTTCCCTGGCTATCATACCAAATTTCTCAGCATATTGAGGAATTGAACTGACAGCACAGAGAACGCCTGCTTTTTTAATTTCCTGAATTCTTTTTACAATAAGATTTTCCTTTACAGGTTCATGATAAATTTTTTGAATCAGTGCCGTGGCTTTTTCCTGTGGACAGGCAATAATCTCTTCTATTACCGCATAGGGATCTTCATATCTTGTGTATATACCCATCAGATTCAATACCGCAAGGCCACCGGCTTTACCGAAAGCAATTGCAAATCTGGTATCAACCACTCCATCCATAGCCGCAGCAATTATTGGAACATCAATTTTTTTTCCAGCAATAACCACCGATATATCAACATCAACAGGATTAATGGTTACATTGCCAGGAACAAGTGAAATATCATCAAATCCATAGCAAACACGGGCCTTTCTTCCCCGACCAATCCACATCCCCATAAAATTCCTCCTTTCACCTTGATGTTTCTTTTGCCTGTTTCAGACTCATTAAAAGTTCAATATTTGATTGGGTGGATTTCAATCTTGAAATCAATAGTTCCATCGCTTCCACAGGATTCAGAGGAGCAAGTATTTTTCTTAAAAGCCATATCAGTTGCAGTTCTTCGGCATTAACAAGGAGTTCCTCCCTTCTTGTACCTGATCTATTGATGTCCATCGCAGGAAAAGTCCTTCTGTCTGAAAGTTTTCTATCAAGATTTATTTCCATGTTTCCCGTGCCTTTAAATTCCTCAAAAATTACATCATCCATTTTGCTTCCGGTATCTATTAGAGCCGTACCCAGTATGGTAAGGCTTCCTCCTTCTTCAACATTTCTGGCCGATCCAAAGAACCTTTTGGGCTTGTCAAGAGCATTTGACTCAAGTCCACCTGTCATAATCTTCCCGCTGTGAGGAACAAGTACGTTGTGAGCTCTTGCAAGTCTTGTGATACTATCAAGCAGGATCACAACATCTCTCTTATGCTCAACAAGTCTTTTTGCTCTTTCAAGAGCAATCTCAGTAACCTGAACATGCCGTTCAGGAGGTTCATCAAATGTGGCGCTGACAACTTCTCCCTTAACAGACCTTTTCATTTCTGTTACCTCTTCAGGCCTCTCGCCAACAAGAAGCACTATCAGATGAACCTCTGGATTGTTTGTGGCAATCGCATTGGCAATCTTTTGAAGAATAACTGTTTTCCCTGCTCTTGGCGGAGATACAATTAATCCCCTCTGTCCTTTTCCTATAGGGCACACAAGATCGATAACTCTTGTGGTAATTTCTTCAGCAGCCGTCTCGAGTATAAACCTCTTATTTGGATGAATGGGTGTCAATTCTTCAAAAGGCACACGATCCTGAATCTTTTCTGGTTCTTCTCCATTCACCATTTCAACTTTTAGCAGGGCAAAGTACTTTTCATTTTCCTTTGGAGGTCGAATCTGACCTGAAACAGTATCGCCTGTTTTAAGCCCGAATTTCCTGATCTGCGATGGAGAAACATAAATATCGTCGGGTCCAGGAAGATAATTATGATTTGAAGAACGTAGAAATCCAAAACCATCAGGAAGAATCTCAAGGACACCTTCACCGAACAGCAGACCATTTTTTTCTGCCTGTGCCTGCATAATCCTGTAAATCAGATCTTCCTTGGTTAAACCACTGACACCATTAATACCCATTTCTTTTGCCAGTCTCTGTAATCTCGGGATTGCCGTTTTCTTTAAAATCGCTATATTCAATTCCTTGATTTCTTCTGCCATTTCGAATGCCTCCTCATTATTTCTTCAAGTATTTTTTTTACCTGAGTTCGGGTTTCAAAAATAGAACCTGAATTATCTATAACATAATCAGAAAGACGAATTTTTCTATTAATTGACATCTGGGATTTCAACCTCATATTTATTTCCTCTGGAGAATATTTTTTTTTCAAACGTTCCTTGATCATGCTTACCGGGGAATAAACCGTAATAATAACATCAAAAAGCTTTTCACTTCGGGTTTCAAAAAGAAGAGGTATTTCTATTGCCACTGCAATTTTACCCTTTTTTCTGAAGGTGTCAAGTGTTTTTTCCAATTTTTCAAAAACCTTTGGATGAATGATACGGTTAATTTTTTCTCTTCCCTTTTTTGAAGAAAATATCAGTGTAGCAAGTTTCTTTCTGTCTATATGCCCATCTTTGTCCAGAAAATAATGCCCGAATTTGTCTGCTATTTCTTCTTTCACCTTTTTTGTTGTTAACAGCCGCCTTACAATAGAATCACAGGAAATGATTGAAACACCCATTTTCTTCAAAATTTGAGATACAGTTGATTTTCCTGAGCCAAAGATTCCAGTTATTCCTATACGAATCATCAATCCAGATTCCAGGAATTTAAATATTTCTTCTGATATTCAGTTAAACGATCTATACTTATTCCCATTCCCTTTAATTTCAAAAGTGCAATCTGATTATCTATCTCTGAAGGCACATTATAATACTTCACACCAATGTTCGGATTGGTGACAAAATATTTAAGACTCAAAAACTGACCGGCAAAACTCATATCCATAACAGATGATGGATGTCCTTCAGCGCATCCCAGGTTAACCAGCCGACCATCAGCAAGAAGATATATTTTCTTTCCTGTTTTTAGAACAAACTCCTTCACGAAAGGCTTCACCTCTGATATTTTCACTGACAGTTTCTCAAGACCCAGAATATCTATTTCAACGTTGAAATGTCCGGCATTTGCAAGAATTGCGCCATTTTTCATTTTCAGGAAAGCATTTTCTGGAATCGCATTAACATTTCCTGTGGCTGTTATGAAAATATCTGCCAGTGGTGCCGCATCTTTAATTCTCATCACCATGAATCCATCCATCACCGCCTCAAGCGCTCTCAATGGTAATATCTCTGTCACTATAACATGAGCACCAAGTCCTTTCAGATTCTTTGCAATTCCCCTGCCACACCAGCCATACCCGCAAACAACAACAGTTTTACCTGCAATCAAAATATTGGTTGCTCTCAGAATTCCATCAATGGTGGATTGCCCGGTACCGTATCTGTTGTCAAACATGTGTTTTGTATTTGCTTCATTCACACCGATGACAGGAAAACGCAGTTTTCCCTCTTTTTCAATGTTTCTAATTCTTGTAATACCTGTTGTTGTTTCTTCGGTTGCACCTTTAACATTCTCCGCGAAATCAACATTATTATGTAAAAACACTATCAGATCTGCACCATCATCTATGACATAATCCGGTCTACTCATCGCCAGCTGTTTTATATGCTGCGCATATTTTTCAGAATCTTCTCCTTTGATGCCGAAAACAGAAACACCAAAGTCTCTAACAAGGCAGGCAGCAACATCATCCTGAGTGCTGAGTGGATTTGAAGCAGCAAGTAAAACCTCAGCACCGCATTTTTTTAAATTAATTATCAGATTGGCGGTTTCTGATGTTATATGAAGACACGCGGCAATGAGTTTGTTTTTGAAAAGATCCGAAGATTCTTTATCTCTTAAAATTTGCATCACAGGCATCTCACGGAAAGCCCATTCTATCCTCTTTCTGCCAGCATCAGCCAGATTCAGATTCCTTATATCACAGCGAACTTTTTTTGACAATAATCCTCCTCACAGCGCTGCTGCGAAAATATCAGCAATATCTGTTTTTTCCCATGTGAATTCTTTTTCTTCCCTGCCAAAATGACCATAGCATGCCGTTTTTCTGAATATCGGTCTTAACAGGTCCAATTTTTTTATCATACCAGCAGGAGAAAGATCAAAATTTTTCCTTATTATCTCTATTATTTTTGATGCAGGCACCTTTTCTGTGCCAAACATATTAAGCATTATGGAGACAGGTTGTTTTTGACCTATTACATAAGACAGCTGTATCTCGCATTTTTCTGCAACTCCGGAAGCCACAATATTTTTTGCAAGATACCTTGCGAAATATGAAGCGGTTCTGTCAACCTTTGTCGGATCTTTTCCTGAAAAACAACCACCACCATGTTTACCAAAACCACCATAGGTATCAACAATAATCTTTCTGCCTGTTACCCCTGTATCTGCCTGCGGTCCACCAATAACAAATCTGCCAGTGGGGTTAACAAATAACTTATAATCCGGCCGGAGAAGTTCTTTCGGAATAACCTGATTGACAACAACCTCACGAAGGTCTTCTCTGATCTTTTTCTGTGAAATACCCTCGTCATGCTGGGAAGAAAGAACAATTGTTGTCACCCCCACAGGTCTATCATTCACATATCTTATGGTAACCTGAGATTTTCCATCCGGTCTGAGATACTCCAGTATCTTTTTTTTTCTGGCCTCTGCGAGCCTTCTGACAAGCGCATGCGCAAGCATAATCGGAAGTGGCATCAACTGGGGGGTTTCCTTTGTGGCAAAACCAAACATCATACCCTGATCTCCGGCACCACCTGTATCAACACCCTGAGCAATATCTGAAGACTGTTCCTGAATTGCTGTAATTATTGCGCTCGCATCGTAATTAAATCCATATGACATATCAACATAACCTATTTCTTTAAGAAGGTTCCTCACGATATTCGGAACTTCAACATAACCCTTAGTTGAAATTTCTCCGGCAATAAAAAGCAACCCTCTTGTGACAAGAGTTTCGCAGGCGACACGACCCAATTTGTCCTGTCTCAAAACATCATCAAGTATGGCGTCTGAAACCTGATCGCAAATCTTATCCGGATGCCCTTCTGTAACTGATTCAGAAGTAAAATAATACTCTTCCATTTTACCCCCTGTTGTTTTCCTTCCTATGATTAAGCCAGTTTCTTTTTTAAATCGGTTATTTCTCTGATTTCAGTTGGATCCACTCCATTCAATAAAGCAAGATAAAAACTTATCCAGTCTCCAAGCATTATGAGAGAAAAAATCCTTTCAACAGGTTTTTCGCCTTCACTTTCAATGTCGTAAACAGAAATCTTTTTTGATCTGAGAATATCTTTGGTCAGATCCATTCTCAGCTTCACCCGATCGTTATCATCCCTGTCACGCAGAAAAAAAACGAGACATTTTTCAATAAAATGTGCAGGAAAGTTCCAGGCCATAATTTCATTATGATTCATCTCTGGAAAAAGATTTAAAAATGCCATATGTTTGCTGTTTTCGGCAAATTGCGTCTTCCATCTTGTTGCTGCAGGAGAAAGTAATTCTCCTGAATAAATAATAATATTTTTACCATGCATTGTTCTGGCAAAATTTTTAGCCCTGTTTTCTTCTGAATTTATTCCATAAACTGCCTTCAGCTGTTCTGCCGTCTTCCCGATTTTTACTGCATCCACCTTTTCAATATATCCGGATTTTTCAAGCAATTTTGTCAGCGGGAAGAAAATATAACCAAGACTGCATCTTGGAGGTTGCCCGGCTGGAATCTTAATGTGAATCATACCTTCCATTTTTGAAATTTTTTCAAGTTTACCACCACTTGAAAGCGAAACAACTGTGGAACCTCTCCTGATTGCTTCTTTGAAAGCACTGAGAGTCTCTTCTGTATCGCCTGAATAACTGACAGCAAGAACCAGTGATTTTTCTGTGATAAAAGCCGGCAGTCCATAATTTCTGTGAACAATAAACGGTATGGAAGAATTAATTTCGACAAGCTGTTTCAGTATATCTCCTGCTATGGCAGAACCTCCCATTCCCGCACAAACAATACAATCATAATTTTTTGCAGGAAGTTTTTTTACAGCGATATTATTTGCCTCAATACATTGAGCATCAAAATTTTCAATAAGCTCAAGCATATTGCTCTTATCAATCTTGCCCATCAAATTTCTATCATCCATAATCATATATGC
>Ga0116202_10000547_pt1 | contig 21106 bp, 14 predicted proteins | sample LakKivw325mmetaG_FD_94479 | JGI IMG/M metagenome (GOLD analysis project Ga0116202, IMG submission 94479) | Anoxic lake water microbial communities from Lake Kivu, Rwanda to study Microbial Dark Matter (Phase II) - Lake Kivu water 325m metaG | ecosystem: Environmental > Aquatic > Freshwater >... | reverse complement strand
GTGTGTTGGCAGCCGGCCGGGTGGGTTGGGTAGTGGGGCTGGCTGCCGGGCTGGCAGTGGTGCAGGCAGCCAACAATAACACCCATATAAGCCAGGGGATGATACGCTTGGACATCGATAACATCATAGGGACCTCTTAATATAACAATAAAGGATATTCGACCGCAATGATATGGACGTTGCGGAAAACCTATTTGTTCCGGGATATTTGATATACCATGTCACCGGTTTGTTTCCCCCATGATCTTATGGGATGCTGCTCGGTTTCTGTTCGGTAAACCTCATGTAATAGTACAACAAAACACGCTGGGTGTGTGCCCATCCTGATTTAGGATGGAGTAATTGCCCAATTAATAAAGTCAACCAGCTCGCCCTTGAGCTTTGCCAGGGAGGGGATGTGGATGTACATCATGTGCCCAGCCTCGAAGTAGCCCATACGCAGGTTTTCATACAATGATTTATCCAAGCCCAGGTGTTTAAAGGTGTATCTCGTGGCAAGGTAGGGGGTTGCCAGGTCGAAATAGCCGTTGGCCACGTAAACCTTTAGGTGCGGGTTAATGGTCATGGCCTTGCGTAGCGTCTCAGCCACATTCACATATTCATTCTCGAACTCGGCATAACTCCACGGATACACACGCTCGGTCAGGATCTCATAAGGCAGGTCTGACTCAAACTTGAGCTCTCCGCGCACGTAATCGTTGAGCGTGGCAGTATAGGGCCCGGTGATGTTCGTCATGCTGGGATCGAACTCAAAGTGCTCGCCGGCAGAATCGAGGTCAATCCCCTTGAAGCGGCTATCAAGGCGGCCAACTGTCCGCTTGGCGTGGCGCAACAGCTCCTTGGTGAAGCGGAAAATCTCGATCCGCAGCCTGGTGCTGTCGATGTAATCTTCCGATAGCCCAGTATATCGCGCCAGCTTGCGGGCAATTAGCAGGCGTTCTTCATCCAGTAGGTCATCCCCCTGCATCAGGGCCTGGGCATAATCACCCAGTGCAAAGGCTTCCACCTCCGCCAGGGTGGCGTACAGGTCTTTTTCCAGGTCATCGCTCAGCCGGTGATGGTACCAAGCCGTGGCCGTATAGGTGGGCAGGAATAGGATATAGGGCAGGTCATTTCCGGTGTGGAAATCTGCCGTCTGGAAGTTCAAGATGGAGGAGATCAACATGATCCCGTTCATGTACATGCCATGGCGGTCTTGCAGGTATCCTGATAGTCCTGCAGCCCGCGTGGTGCCGTAACTTTCACCGATCAGGAATTTGGGAGAAGTCCAGCGCTGGTAGCGGGCGGTATACAGGCGGATGAAATCACCCACCGATGCGATATCCTTTTTAAAACCATGGAACTGCTTGGGTTTTTCACCTGGCAATACCCGGCTGAAACCCGTGCTTACCGGGTCGATGAACACCAGGTCGGTGGCATCAAGCAATGAATAGGCATTATCCACCAGCTTGTAGGGGGGCGGGTAGGCAAAACCCTGGTCATCGAGCAATACGCGGCGAGGGCCCAGCAAGCCCAGGTGAAGCCAAACTGACGATGACCCCGGGCCGCCATTGAACGAAAAAGTCAGGGGGCGTTTATGCTTATCCTCTACGCCATCCAGAGTATAGGCGGTAAAGAATATCGAGGCACGCGGTTTATCACCTTCCGATTCGCCTTCTTTCTTACCCTTTTTTTCCGTCTCCTCCTTCAATACAATCGTCCCACAAGTGACGGTGTAATTGAGCTCCCTGCCATCCATGACGATACTGTGCCTGGTTTCCACCAGCTCGTCTTTGGGCAATGGAGGTGTCACCTCTTCGACTTTTTTGACCTCTTTGTCCTGCTCTGCCATGGTTTTACTCTCCCGGTTATCAATGAAATATCGAATGTGTGTTTACATCTCAGCAGGGGTTAATCCCGCAACTTTCGTCTCCAATTTTTGTCGCTCGGTGAGGATCGAAATCATCAGCTCAGATTTGTTCTTATACCGCATAATTCCCTCCACTTTGATTTTACCACCCACAATGCTGTGGAGTAAAAGGCATTAATCTACAAATAATGTAGCAGACTTATCAGATGGTAGGTCTTCTGCTAAAATGCATTACTCATAAATAAAGGTGATCGATGGGGAGTGAGCTCATTACGAATGATTATCCTGTCAGCAGAATGCCATACGAAGGTAACCTCACCAGGCTGCAAGGGCGGCTGAGCATCATCTAACAAGGTCCCATGTCAATCGTACAAATTTTATTCCTGGTACTATCGCTCATATTAACCTTCTCGTTCTTTCTTTACGGATTCAACCAATATTTTTTATTGAGTGTTATGCACCGTTATCACCACCCAGAGCTATTACCACGATCGAAATCAAAACGACCATATGTGTCTATCCAACTGCCGATATATAATGAAAGATATGTGGTTCGGCGCCTGGTTGAGACCTGCGTTCGCATGGTGGATCAATATGGCAAGCAGCATGCTGAAATTTTGATCCTGGACGATTCGACAGATGACACCAGCCGGCAGGTGGATGACATCGTAAGCGGACTGCAGCAGAAGGATTATCACATCCATGTGCAGCGCAGGGCAAACCGCGAGGGATACAAAGCCGGGGCATTACAGGTGGCATTAGATCACACCCGGGCGGAGTTCGTCGCTATTTTTGATGCTGATTACACACCTGCGCCGGATTTTCTGCTGCGTACCATACCCTTTTTTTCCCAGGATGAGAAACTGGCAATCATCCAGAGCAGGTGGACGCACTTGAATCGCGATTACAACCTGGTAACCAGTGCCATCGCCATTGGTATTGATGTTCACTTCTTGATCGAGCAAACCGCCCGTTACGCCACAAGCTGTCTTCAAAATTTCAATGGTAGCGGCGGCGTGCTGCGGAAAAGTGCGCTGGTGGAAGCAGGTGGCTGGCAAGCGGATACATTGGCAGAAGACCTGGATGCCAGCTATCGAATGCAGCTAAAAGGTTATAAGATCCTGTACCTCAAAGATCTTCCCAGCCCCGGGGAAGTGCCACCCACCGTGCCGAGCTTTAAAAAGCAACAGGCGCGTTGGGCTAATGGATCATTACGGACCGCCCGAAAACTATTGCCAACCATCTTATCTAATCATCAGCTCAAGCTATACCAGCGTGTGGAAGCCTATATCCACCTGACAGGGTATGTCTTGCATCCAATGATGTACATCTCATTTCTACTGGCAGCTCTGGGTACCATCCTTGGGTTGGATACCTACCTGAATCATACCCAGATATTGACGCCATTTGGAGGCATATTACTTGCCTCCCCCACGAAGTCAGATGTCCTTCTGCATAACCTGTCGTGGGGTGCGCTGGATACCATGATCCTATTAAGCCTGGTTGCGGCCTGGGTATCTCCGATAGTTAGCTTGAGATTACAAAAGTTATCCATCCGTAAAAACTTATCCGGATTAATGTACCTTTTTCTGCTTGGCAGCGGCATCAGCATAAGCAACACGATTGAGGCTCTAAAAGCGTTATTCACCAACAAGCAATGGGAGTTTAAGCGGACTCCAAAATACGCCACGGTCAACAACGATGAGGCACTGCGTTATCACACTTACCAGGTTCCGTTGGATGGTGTTTTCCTTTTGGAAGTGATTTCTGTACTGCTGGGCCTGGCGGCAGTAAGCCTCGCCTTGGCGCACCATTTATTCTTTATATTGCTGATATTGGCCCCATATACAGTTGCTTATATATTTATCGCCTATCTAACCTTTACACAAAGCCGGCCCCAGGTTCAGGCGACTGATGGCGACTGAGAATCGTGCGAGCCGAATTATAGAAGCCAGGAAGCAGGGACAAACGAAGGACCTGGCTTTCCTTCTACTAAGCATCGTGTTCCAGCTGGTGCTGGGATATTTCTTCGGTCACGCCTATGATATGAAAATATTCATGGCCACTGGCTACATGGTGGCCAGCGGGCGCGATCCCTATTCCCTGCCCGACCTCAGCACAGTATTCCACAACCCGGCATTCCAGGGGTTGAACAGCATTGGCTATCCCCCGCCATGGCCGCTGGTATTGGGGCTGGTTTACCTGCTGAGTTATGCATGGACGCATAATTTCCTCGCCTACAACCTGGCCATTAAGCTGCCGATTATCGCCGCCAATATCTGCCTGGCGTACCTGGTGAGGGATATCCTTAAAGACCAGGGTGCAGGGCCGGAGCTCGTACATAAAGCCTGGCTGTTCCTGCTGCTCAACCCTTTCCTGTTTTATTTCACCACTGCCTGGGGGCAATTCGATTCGCTGGTGGTGGTATTAACCATGCTGGCTTTATACTTATTGTATAAACACCGCTTCGTTGCATCGTCGATATTATTGGCATTAGCCATTGCGCTCAAGCCCACCTCAGTGCCTGTAGTGCTTGCGGCAGTGCTATACCTGTGGGGGGCACCCAGCAAAAGGATGGTGGGTTATTGCGCGAGATTTGTTTTCAGCCTGGTGGTATTCATCGTGCTTCCTTTTTTGATATTTGGCTGGAGCGCCAGCCCGATATATCATGGCTGGAATGCGCAATTCACGGTGAGTGGTGGTATGTCATTAGCCATGCTTTATGTGCTTTTTTCCGACACCAGCCTGCTGCCGGGTAATTGGTGGCTTTTGGGAGTGGCATGGCTACCGGCAGTGTTTATTGCAGCAGCATTTCTGCAGCGAGGCGAACACGGCTTGCTAAACCTGTTCCAGCAGAGCCTGGTATTAGTGCTGGTGTTCTACCTGACGCGCACCTGGCTTTCTGAACAGAACATCAGCCTGGTCTTACCTCTGGTGCTAATATTGGTGTACATGGATAAGCTACCCAGGCTGATCCTGCATGCAGTGTGGATCCTACCGCTGATTTTCACGATCTTCAACACCTCGCCAGCCCAGCTTTTATTCCCGATACTTCCCCGACTGATGGCCCAATTGCTCCAGCTTGCCCAAACCTACCGCCTCGAGCGCTTGTGGGCGAGCATGGCAGTGATCATTCCTTGGCAGGTTGCCGGCTGGTGGATTGTGATAGACTATTACCGCTCGAAATCCGCGCATAAAGGAAAACCGGTTCTGGCATGATAATCGATCTTCCGCTGAATCATTGCATGCAATTGCAGATATGCTCAGGCAGCAGTGGGAATCCAACCTTCCCAACTGCAATGATCCAAAGAGGCTTGTTGCTATCCTGTAATGGCCGCGATCTTTCAGAAGAAGCGGTCGGTTATGGTGTGCCGATACTCAAACGCGGATTACAGGCTATCTTTCCTGGCGAGGTAGAATTATCCCATTCAAGAGATGCACCTCATCAAGGCATTACAGCCCGCTATAAGCTCAACCTGGAAGAAAAAATATCCAATCATGGCACGGGGACCATCGATAAGCGATGGGTGTATGCTTGTAAATATTTTCTCGCTGCGCTGATTCGCAACTGGCCTATCTCACGAAGGGTGCTTTCCGCCGCTTCCAGCTGGTTACGCACCAGATTTGGCTGGACAACCACCTATGAGCCGTTGGATTTTTCTATTTTCATCACAATGACGTATACTATATATCGGGATATGGGCAAGGTCTTCATCGAGCTGATCAAATTAGAATGTCCCCTACCAGATATCAGTGAAGTGATCGTGATGAATGAGCAAGGAGCGCAGACCTTCAACTTATACCAGGAAGCCGGAGGGAACATCCAATCTGGCAACCAAATTGGCTGCTGGGATTTAGTGACGGGAGACCATGCTGCATTTCTTAGCAGCACGCAGCACATTTCCTTTTGCCTGCCACAGGTGAAGGCAGCCAGGCTTTACCGCGGCAGGGAGATCGTCGAATCAAGGCTGGCTTGGGCAGGGTTTGGATACACCTTCCCGCCAAACCTTACTGATTTCTCGTATTCGATAACACTAAGCAAATTACCATGAGTAAAGTGCTGTTGATCTACCCATATTTCAAGCCTGCCAATGACCGTTCAGTGTTTCGTTTTCCACCCCTGGGGGTGGCCTACCTGGCTTCCAGCTTGATCAAGGCCGGGCACGAGGTGCAGATTTTGGATTGCACTTTCCTTGAAAAAGATGAAGCCTTGAAGCAAGCCCTGGGATTCCAGGCGCAAGTCGTGGGGATATATTGCATGGTCACCATGCTGGACGATTGCCTATGGTTTGCCAGGCGGTTGCGGTCGGGCACAAGATTATTACTGGCTGGAGGCCCATTGCCCACCTGCGATCCACAAGCCTTTGTGCAGGACTTCGATGTGGTGGTACGCGGCGAAGGCGAAGCCACGGTAGTTGAACTGCTACAGGCATTTGCAGATAAAAAGGGCTATGGCACCGTCGCAGGGATATGCATGCTGGCAGAAGCATCGGGCCAAGGGCAAAGCAGTAAAGAAATGATTTCCACCCCAAACCGCAAGTTTAATACCCGGCTTGACAGGCTGCCTTTCCCTGCCCGCCACCTGCTTCCCAACCAGAGCTATATCGAATATGCCAAGCAGAAGTATGGTTATTCGATCACTACAGTAATGAGCACGCGCGGTTGCCCCTATCACTGCGAGTTTTGCAGCAATGTGATCTTTGGCGGCACCTATCGTGAACGCACAGCCCGGAATGTGGTTCACGAGGTGGAACAGGCACTGGCCCTGGGTTATGAGCGAATTTCATTCGCTGATGATGTATTCACCCTGAACCAAAAGCGCGTGTTGGAATTTTGCGAGGCAGTAACCAGGCGTAGCCTGCATTTTAATTGGGAATGCCTGGCGCGGGTCGATTCACTCGGCGATGCCACTTACGTGCGAATGTATAATGCCAGCTGCCGGCGGGTATATTTTGGCATCGAATCGGGGGATGATTCAATCCTCATGCTGATGAACAAAAAGATCACCACAGAAGAGGCGCGGCATGCTGTGATCGCCGCTCATCAAGCCGGCCTTGAAGTGGGGGCTTTTTTCATCCTATTTTATCCAGGCGATACCAACCAGACGGTACTCAACACCCTGCACTTCGCTAACACCCTGCCCCTGGATTACCTGGGCCTCAGCATGCCCTACCCGCTTCCTGGCACGCCGCTATATGACAGGGTGAAAGATAAAATATACCGGGATTGGCGCCCGGGTGAAAGCGTGTTTGGCAGCCACATGTTGATTTATAAGTCAGAGTTTTCTGAAACCAAAATGTGGTTTGGAATGATCAAGGGGCGCGGGCAATTTGAGATTGCCCGCAGGTTACAGCGCTGGGGGAAAATTGGCCAGCTGGTCTTGCGGTTTACCGAAAAGGTCACAGACTGGATATTGCTGCATTTGCGCTGACCAATCAGGAAACTGCTTCATGCTGTTGAATTCTTGCGTAGCTTGAATGCACGCATGGTCTGGTGGATGCGCCGCCTCAGCCATTGCTGGTCGAATTCAGAGGCATAGACGAAACTCACATCATTCTCATGCGTCCAATCACGGCTGGGGTCAATGCCACTCACGCGATCGAAAAGGGCAGAGCCAGGCAAGGGAAAAGGCACATTGAAGGATATATCATTAAGAGGCAAGCTGAGAGCCAGGCTGAAGGTTTTCTCGATATCCGCCAGCGTCTCGTTTGGATAACCCACCAGGAAGAATGCCGCCACTTCGATGCCTGCCTGGCGAAAATATTCCACTGCTTGCATGCCTTCCTCCACGGTCGCTTTCTTGTTCATCAAGCGCAAGGTGGCGTTGCTTCCTGATTCCAGCCCGAGGTAAACCCGCTGGCACCCGGCTGCCCTCATCAGGCGGGCGATGTCGAGGGTGATGCCGGATACACGCGATAGGCAGGTCCATGTCACTCCAAAACCATGGATATGCTGGCAAAACTGGCGCAACAGGTCCAGGTCGATGGTGAAATTGTCATCAGCGATCCACAGCTGGTCGTAACCCAGGGCTTTGACCTGGCGGATTTCCTCAAAAACCACGAACAGGTTGCGCTTGCGATACATGCTGCCGAAAACCGGGCGTGAGCAAAAATCACAATTATAGGGGCAACCCAGGGTGATCATGATCGAAGTGGTGCGGGTGCCGTTCTTTTCCATCCAGGCTTTTTGGTAAGCCGCATGCTCGAAATTACTCCGATCGGGGATGGGGAATTTACCGATTTCCTGCTGGCTGTAGTGAATGAGCGGATTATCCACGACCACGTCCAGGTTGTGGGAGAATAAACCGGGATATTCTCGCAGGTCGAGCTTATGCAAGGCTTTTCGGCTGGCCATGTAACCAAAATAATCGCTGCAAAAATCCGGGAAGCTTATATCGGCTTCGCCACGGAAGACCAGGTCGAAGGCGCTGATGTAGCGCTCCGGGTAAAGGGTGGGCATTGGCCCACCAGCAACGAGCAATGCTCCCGGCAGGCGCTCGCGCACCAATTCGGCGAAGCGGAAGGTACTCTGGTTCAGCAGGATCATTGATGAAAGCCCAACAATATCCGGCTGGTAAGCTAGCAGGCCCTTGGCAATCCGTGAAAAAGTCTGGAAGGTGCAATCGAAGATGCGCGCTTCGATTTGCCTCTGTTTCAGCTGGGCTAATAGTGCAGCAGCTCCAAGCGGAGGAAATAACATCTCGGTGGGCGCACGCGTGCGAAAATATGGGAATACCAGAGCAACCCTGGGCATGTGCAGACGATCCTTATTTTCCCAAACCTGTCAGCTTGAACCTGCGATCATTGCATAAAATTCACCCTTTGGTAATAAGCCAACTTAAATCTCAAAAAAATTCCCAATTACGTTAAAAAAGTATAGCGTAATCATCTTCAGCGAATACCAAAATATGATTAGACGGGGATTAGTATTTAATTCTCAGCGCGGAACGGCTGGGTTTTTCAAATTACCAGGAGGCTAATGCAACAGTAATTGTCCTGACCGATAAGAACGCATCTTCCCGTCTGCTCCCAGTCAGCGGAAGGTGCAGCTTACTGCTCTGTGATTGTTATTCATCCCAATCACCTCGATTTTTTCTTCAGGGGTTCTGGCTGCCACAGGAACAATGTGCGTAATTCTGCCAGGGTGTGGAATACCATGGCAGGTATCAGACTGCCAACAATACCAACCGGCTGGGTGCTGCTTACTACGGAAAGCAGGTTGCCGCTCAAAAAGTAGACAACGGCGAAGCTGAACCCATTGAGCGAGTTTTGCAGGATGCCCCGGCCTCCCATGTATGCGTGGCTGAGACCATAAACAATGCCGGAGATGATTGAGGCCAGCAGGAAATCCAGCCCTGGGAAAGTGATGGCCAGGAAGTTGAGCAGGAAACCGCGATACAGCAGTTCTTCGCAGATGCCGGCGGTGATGGCTGCGATGGCGAACCATTTACGCTCTTGGGAGGTGGAAGGCAGCAACACCGCAGACGATTCCAGGCTGCGTTGCATATTTTGCAAAGCGCCCGGGCTCCTGCGGATCAGCCAGGTGGACAGCGCCACCCCCAAGAGCAGGCCCACCATGATGATCCACCCTAGCAGGCCGGGCACAGTAATGCCCAGCTGAAGCAGCGGCTCTGGCCGGGGGATGAAGATGATGATGATCAACACCACCCAGCTCCACTCCCACAACACCTGGGTGCGATAAAAAAGCAGGCGGGCGCTCGTATCTTTAGTGAGCGATTTCTTCAGGTTGCGGTAAAAATTGGTGCGCAGAAACGGCTCAACCAGCACGGTGTAAGCGGCCAGTAGCAAGGTGAGGATGTCTGAAATCAGAGGCATGAGGGAATCACCTGGAAAGGAGATGGGGGGTGAGATTCATGATACTAATTTTACCCCAGCACGACGCCTGCCGTGTTGAAAAAATCGGAGTGTCTAAAACAAGAGCTAACTAAATTGCCAGGAATTGACATAGATGCCCGTGCCTTTCAATTCTGTCATTTACTTTTTGTGTGCAATTGCTATAATGAAATCGCAAGGGATTAGTGAAATAAATCATTTATTGACAGATAGAAAAAAGGACAGCCCATAAGAAAATACATCTTGCAAGCTATACTCGAATTCACACTATTCCTCTTCTCGCCCATCAGTTTATCATGAAAGGAGGGACCGGGTAAGCTAATTATTACAATGCAATTCGTCCAACCTAATAGGGGGAAGCACGACCACCAATGACCTGCTGAGGTCATCAAACTGGATGAAGCATTCCAGTCCATTTTTTCAGGTGTAGAAACCGGCTTTTCGCCGGTTTCTCATTATTATATGTCATGCCGTCACTAAAGCTGAATTTCCAGGATATACTCACCTTTTTCACCTGGTAACTCGTTGCTTGCTCACCAATCCCTTCTCTCCCCGATTGACCAATCCCTTAATTTATGGCATAATCCAGCGCAATTGGTCTTTGAAAAGCGATGATGGAAACGAGTATGCCTGCTTGCCTGCCAGCGACCCCGGGGATGGTGCGAGCCGGGGCAGTGCTACAGGCTGAAAATCCTTCCGGAGCTGCAATCTGAACACGCTGAGGCGCCAGTAAGAAAGCCGGATTTGCCAGACGTTACCCCAGGCACGTGGATCGTCTCCTGCTAAATATGTAGACTGTCTGCGCAGCGGAGGTGCTCGCCCAATAGCGAGAACCAGGGTGGTACCGCGGGAGTGTTATTATTTGCTCTCGTCCCTGAGCTGGGATGAGAGTTTTTCATTAATAATTGTCCATCGCTAGAAGCGGGCTTAGTGACATGGCAATCTGCACTTTATTAATAGATCAGGGTGCGAAATAGTTGTTGGTTTGCGTTGCAAGAGCAGATTGCTTCAGGTTGGTAAACTCATCCAACCCACGCGATGACAAAAAGATTGGAGGAAATATGCCATTTCAAGAAGTGTCTAATAAAGTTGATTTCCAGGCGCAGGAGCGTGAGATTCTCAAGTTTTGGGAAGACAGCCATGCCTTCGAGAAAATGGTTGCCATACACAAGGGACAGCCTCGCTGGTCGTTCATCGATGGGCCTATTACAGCCAATAACCCCATGGGCGTGCACCATGGCTGGGGACGCACTTACAAGGACCTGATGCTGCGCTTCCGCACCATGCAGGGGCACGAGCTGCGCTACCAGAACGGCTTTGATTGCCAGGGGCTGTGGGTGGAAGTGAACGTGGAGCGCGACCTGGGCTTCAAGACCAAGCTGGACATTGAAGATTTCGGGCTGGCGAAGTTCGTACTCAAGTGCAAGGAGCGCGTGCTGCGCTATGCCGCCGTGCAGACCGAGCAATCCATCCGCCTGGGATACTGGATGGATTGGAATGACCCCACCTTGCTTAACGACCTGGCGGATAAGTTAATGGAAGACCCTGCCCAGGTAATCACCGTCCCCGGGCAAAAAGGGGCGTATACCGACACGGTGGAGCAGGTGGTGGCTCACCTGGGCCTGCCGGAGCTGGGTGGGAGTTACTTCACTTTCTCCAACGAGAACAACTACATGATCTGGGCCTTCCTGAAGAAGTGCTGGCAGAACGGCTGGCTGTACAAGGGGGATGACGTGATGCCCTGGTGCCCGCGCTGCGCCACGGGGCTCAGCCAGCACGAGATCGCCACCGAGGGCTACCAGGAGCTGACCCACAACTCAGTAACCCTGCGCTTCCCGCTTTTGGGACGCGAAAATGAATCCCTGCTGGTGTGGACAACCACACCCTGGACGCTCACCAGCAATGTGGCCGCTGCGGTGGGCCCTGAGCTCACCTATGCCAGAGTACGCCAGGGTGACCAGGTTCTGTACCTCTCCAGGGGTACGCTGGATATGCTCAAAGGGCCATACGAATTGCTGGGAGAGCTAAAAGGTGCCGAGATGGAGGGCTGGCGCTATGCCGGCCCGTTCGATGACCTGCCACCGGCTCAACGACCGGGCGGCTACACCTCGCTCACCGTGCTGATCCGGGACGTGAAGCAAAGCGCGGTAGAGGCTCACAGGGTGATCCTGTGGGATGCGGTGGGCGAAGAGGAGGGCACCGGCATCGTGCACATCGCCCCCGGCGCTGGCGCGGAAGATTTCCAGCTGGGCAAAGAGAACCACCTGCCGATCATCGCCCCCTTGAACGAGGAGGGTGAATTCCTGGACGGTTTCGGCTGGTTGAGCGGCAGGCACGTTTTGGAAGTGGCTGAGCTAATCTTCGATGACCTGCGCCGTAAAGGTTTGCTGTACCGCGTGGAACCCTACACCCACCGTTACCCGGTATGCTGGCGTTGTGGCACCGAGCTGGTGTTCCGCCTGGTGGATGAGTGGTTCATCAGCATGGGAAAGACCTACGACAAGCCGCGTGAAGAGCTGAGCTCCGAGGAAAAAGCCCGCTCGCTGCGCTACCAGATCATGGATGTGGTGGATCAGATCAAGTGGATCCCTGATTTCGGCTATGCGCGTGAGATGGATTGGCTTCGCAACATGCACGATTGGATGATCAGCAAAAAGCGCTATTGGGGGTTAGCGCTGCCCATCTGGGAATGCGAGGCCTGCGGTAATTTCGAGGTCATCGGTGGCGACGATGAGCTACAGCAGCGCGCCACCGCCGGCCTGGATGTGCTGGACGGACATACCCCCCACCGGCCGTATATCGATGCAGTTACCATCGCCTGCTCGAAGTGCGGGGGAGACATGCAGCGCGTGCGCGATGTGGGCAACCCCTGGCTGGATGCCGGTATCGTACCCTTCAGCACGCTCAGCTATCGCAAGGATCCCGATTATTGGCGCACCTGGTACCCGGCCAGGTGGATCAGCGAATCATTCCCCGGGCAGTTTCGTAACTGGTTTTATAGCCTGCTGGCTATGGCTACGGTGATGGATGGCACTCCACCTTTCCTGGAGAACTTCGGTTACGCCACTTTGCTCGGGCCTGATGGACGCCCCATGCACAAGAGCTGGGGAAATATGATCGAGTTCAACGAGGCCGCCGAAAAGATGGGGGTGGACGTGATGCGCTGGCTGTTCTGCACGCACAAGCCCGAGAGTGACCTGATATTCGGCTATGAATCTGATGCATTGCACACTTTTAGGAGTGGGAACGATGTGCGTAAGGAATTCATCATGCCCTTATGGAATGCCTATAGCTTCTTCACCAATTATGCCCGCCTGGACGGCTGGCTGCCGAATGGTGACTTCGATGCAAGCCTTCCCGAAGGTGATACCCCACGCAGCGATAACCTGCTGGATCGCTGGATCCTGGCACGCCTCAACCAGGTGGTGGCGCAAGTAAGCGCTTATCTCGAGGCCTCCGACCCGATGAATGCCAGCCTGACCTGCGAGGCATTCCTGGACGACCTGACCAACTGGTACATCCGGCGCTCGCGGCGGCGCTACTGGAAATCGGAGCACGACGAAGATAAGAACACCGCCTATGCCACCCTGTACCACGTGCTGGTCAAGTTCGCCAGGGTCCTTGCTCCTTTTATCCCCTTCACCAGCGAGGTGATTTACCAAAACCTGGTGCGCAATATTCGCCCGGAAGCCTACGATAGCATCCACCATACGGCATGGCCCGAGGTGGACCAGAGCAGCGTGGATGAAGCCTTACAGGAGCAGATGGGCCTGGCCAGGAAGATCGCTTCCCTGGGGCACAGCGCCAGGAAAAGCACCGGCATCAAGGTGAAGCAGCCGCTCAGCAAGGTGATGGTGTATGCCGGTCAAGCGCTGCTGCGCGATGAGCTGGTGGAGATCGTGAAAGATGAGCTGAATGTCAAGGTCTTTGAGTTCGTCGAACAGCAAGGCGCGTTGGTAAATTACAGGGTGCTGCCAGATAACAAGATATTGGGTCCCAGGTTCGGGGCACGCTTCCCGCAAGTGCGTGCCGCCCTGGCACAGTTAGACCCTGCCAGGGTGGTTGCCAGCGTGAGTGCCGGGTCGCCAGTCACATTGCAGCTGGACGGTGAAACGGTCGAGCTGGAATCCACCAGCCTCCTGGTGAGCAGCGAGCCGCGCCCGGGTTTGGCTGTGGCAGGTGATAAATATGCCACCGTGGGCATCGACACCTCCCTCACCCCCCAGCTAAAGCTGGAAGGCCTGGCGCGCGAAGTGGTGCGCCTCGTCCAGGATATGCGCAAGAAAGCCGGCTTCAACATCGAGGATCGCATCACCACCTGCTACCAGGCAGAAGGTGTGTTGGTGCAGGTAATTACAACCTGGGGCGATTACATTCAATCTGAGACGCTTACCACCCGCCTGCTGGATGCCCCACCCATCGAGGGGTCTTACGTGGAACAATTTGAGCTGGAGGGTGAGAATCTCTTACTGGCAATAAAGCAGAATAATTGATGGCTCAACTTTTTTCAGGGGCACCATACATGGAAAAAGGAGATCTTTAACCTCCGCGAAGTCTCATCTGGAAGCATAAAAGGAGAGGTGTGATGGGTGCCCATCACACCTCTCCAGTTTCATTGACAACAGCGATAAGGGGCACGTATACCTTTACTCTGCCCTCCGCATTAATAGAAAAATGGGGAGAGACAACAATACTTCCTGCTATACAGGTCAGGAGATTGCATGACGTAACCAGGCTTATTTACCAGTAATTGCGAACCAGGCAGTGCCTGCGCCATTGGTGATGAAAATAATCGGGGCGATGCAGGTCTCGGGCAAAGCTATCCTGGCATGGATATTTGAATTCCCACCGCCCATGATAGCTGGTCCAGTTGTCGCCGGGAACGCGCCACCGAAGAAATTGTTGACACTGCCATCCGTGTTTAAGCAACTCACCACAACGCCGAACTCAGGAAGGGTATTAGACCCCTCATTTGGTCCGGCTGCGAATACCAATCCTCTGACATTTACCACGAGATTTCCGTTGCTGCTAAAAACGCCGTTGGCTGAGGTCAGCATCCATGGAAGACCACCGCCGTTCATATCACGAATGGGAAACTGATCACCGGTTAATTCCTGGGGCAGGCCAGCCATGTTGTTGAACTGCAGGATGTTCCCTACATTTGCCTGGGCGGGTGATAATGGAGCGGAGACGAATATCCAGCTCAGGGCGAGTGCGAATACGAATGTAATGGATAGTATTTTTTTCATTGAATTTCCTCCCATAAGTTTAGTATTACCAATCTACAACGTGCCCATCATCGTAGATGGTTTATTAATATAGCGCCAGGTATTCAATGCCTTTAAATAATAATGATTGGGAAAAGTCTAATTGCGGATTAATCTGGATCGAAGATGGGCAGTATGATCTTGGTGATGCCTGCTGTTCCTACAGCTCTTCCTTCTCCTGCTGCTCCTGCTTCTCTTCCAGCACTTGCTGGGTTCGCCTTTCCTTCAGGTACTCCTGCTCCTGTTGCTGGTCGATTTGCAGGCGCTTATCTTTTTTCTTCTTTTGAAGCTCTTCCTGTTGCCGATCCAAAACCAGGCGCTCTTCCTGCTTCTTGAGGCGCTCCTTCTCCTGTTGCTGCTCGAGCTTGTGTTGCTCTTTCATGCGCTGCAGGCGTTTTACCTCCTGCTGTTTCTCCAGCTCGCGCTGCTCGCGCTGCTCGTGCTGCCATTGCTTGAATTTCTCTTGTTCGGTTAACTCATCATCAGGGATCATCACTGCCACCTCTTACTTCATAGTATAGACTAAATCTTTAGAAATTAGAAGGCTCATTTAACAAGATAGACGGAAAAAAATAGTTCCTTCAGCAGCCTCCTTAAATTAATTATTAATGACCTTTAATGGTTTTTACTCCCCGGTACCACGCCAGGCTACCTTTTCGGGTACAATAAACAAAATCTCGGCACCCGGCAGGCATACTATGGAAGAAATACCCACACTGGCGATCATTGGCGGCTCTGGGCTGTACGATATGCCCGGGTTGCAAGATATCACCGAGCACGACCTGGACACACCTTTCGGGAAACCCTCCGCCCCCATCATTAGCGGTGTTCTGGAGGGAAAAAGGGTGGCATTCCTGGCCCGGCATGGCATTGGCCACCACATCTCGCCCTCCGAAATTAATTACCGCGCCAATATCTACGCCCTCAAGAACCTGGGTGTGGAGCGCGTGGTCAGCACCTCTGCCTGCGGCAGCCTGCGGGAAGATTACACCCCTGGCGACCTGGTGGTGCCCGACCAGGTGTTCGACCTGACGCGCAATCGCAAGCGTAGCTTCTTCGGCGATGGACTGGTGGCGCACATCGGTGTGGCAGACCCCTTCTGTCCCGACCTTTCGAGGCATGTATACCAGGCGGTGAAAGCCACCGGGGCCAGGGTGCACCAGGGAGGTACATTCCTGACGGTGGAAGGCCCGCGCTTCTCCACGAAGGCTGAGTCGAACGTCTTCCGCTTGTGGGGCATGTCGCTGATCGGCATGACCACCTCCCCCGAGGTGTTCCTGGCCCGTGAGGCTGAGCTGTGCTACAGCGTGATGGCACACGTAACCGATTATGACGTCTGGCACCAGGAGCTTGAGCCAGTGAGCGTGGAAGCGGTGATCACCGTGCTGAACCATAACACGAAGGTCGCCCAACAGGCGATAATTAATTTGGCGAAAGCCCTGCCCCGCGAACGCCATTGCAATTGCGAAAATGCCCTGGCCAACACCATCATCACCCAAACAGCCCACATCCCGGCTGAAACCCGCCACAAGCTGGATTTATTGGTGCGCAAATACCTGAGATAAAACCTGTCTTGTCTGACCAGCTAATTTCCACAACCGACCATACGGAGCGGCGCCTGCTCATTGTCGCCGGGGCATTTTTGGCAGTGTTTTCATTGGCGCTGACGCTTTCCAACGCAGCCCGCTTACGCAGCTGGCAGGTGGACTATCGCTGGTCGCACTGGTTGGGCCTGGCAGTGTGGTTGGCAATCGCCTGGCTGGCCCACCGGCAATTATCCAGGCATTTGCCCAATCGAGATCCATATATCTTCCCGGTTGCCATGCTGCTCACAGGTTGGGGCATCCTCACCATGTGGCGCCTATCCGATGTGTATGGCATTCGCCAGGTTGCCTGGCTGCTATTGATTGGCATGCTGGTGCTCTTGGCGTTGCATTATGACGGCCAGGTGAGGGGTGGAAGGATTTTATTCCAGTTGCGGCGTTTCAAGTACATCTGGCTCACCAGTGGGCTGTTGCTCACCGCAGCGACGCTTTTCCTGGGGACGAACCCGCTTGGTGCAGGCCCGCGCTTATGGCTGGGATGCTGCGGGATTTACTTCCAGCCATCCGAGCCGCTCAAGCTGCTGCTGGTGATATACCTGGCAGCTTATCTGGCAGATCGCCAGGCTTCACCCAACCTACCCACCAGGCTGCTGCCCCTGTTAGCCCCCACCCTGGTGATGACCGGCATCGCCTTGCTGCTGCTGGTGTTCCAGCGCGACCTGGGCACGGCGATGATCTTTATTGCGCTTTATGCGGTGATCATATTCAGCGGAACGGGTAATAAAAAGGTGTTTTTAGCGGGATTTGTTGTGCTGATCGTGGCGATGGTGGCCGGTTACCTGCTGTTTGATGTGGTAAGCCAGCGCGTGGATGCCTGGATCAACCCATGGATCGACCCGGCCGGGGGTTCTTACCAGATCGTCCAATCGTTGCTGGCAGTGGCGAATGGCGGCTTGCTGGGGCGCGGCATAGGCATGGGCAGCCCCAGCCTGGTGCCAATTGCCCAATCAGATTTCATCTTTTCGGCAATCAGCGAAGAGACCGGGTTGCTGGGGGCGGTGGGCATCCTGGCATTGCTGGCGGTGCTGGTGAACCGCGGTATGCGAATGGCTCTAAGGTCTACAGATACTTTTCAACGCCTGCTAGCGGTTGGGTTGGTGGCCCACCTGGTGGGGCAAAGTATCTTGATCATCGCCGGCAACCTGCGCCTGTTACCCCTCACCGGAGTGACCCTGCCCTTCGTATCCAGTGGAGGATCCTCGCTGCTGGTATCCTTTTTTGAGCTGCTATGCCTGCTGTTGATTGGAGCCAGCCAGCAGGAAGACCCGGTTTTCCAGCCAGCCCAGCTGAAAGCTCAAACCGGGCTCATCCGCTTGCTCTCAGTTGTGATGACAGCAGGATTGCTGGGATGCACCTTGGCTGTTGGTTGGTGGAGCTTGGTGCGCGCGCCCGCCCTGCTCAGCCGCTCCGACAACCCCCGGCGTTCCATTGCCGATCGCTACGTGAAACGTGGCACGATTTTTGACAGCCGCGGGAACATCCTGGCCGAATCCACCGGCATCTCGGGCAGCTTCTACCGCCATTATCCCTATTCGGCACTCGGCCCGCTGCTGGGATACACCGACCAGGCATATGGGCAAGCCGGGTTGGAAGCCAGCCTGGACCTGTACCTGCGCGGATTGCAAGGTTACCCAACATTGACCATGTGGTGGCAGAACCTGCTTTACGGCCAACCACCTCCAGGACTGGATGTGCGCTTGAGCCTCGACCTCGATTTACAACGCACTGCAGACAATATGCTGACAGGTCAGCGGGGAGCCGCTGTGCTGCTGAACGCTGCCACGGGTGAGGTGCTGGTTTTCGCATCCAGCCCCACCTTCGATGCCAACCAGCTGGCAGCTAATTGGGACCGGCTGGTCAATGACCCCTCAGCACCGCTCTTCGACCGAGCTGCGATGGGCTTGTACCCACCCGTGAATGCCATGGGGGTATTCTTGCTCGCCGCTAGCCAGGTAGATCCTTCAAGCCAATTCGACGGCACCGACTTTTCCGATTGTGTTACGGTCGCCACAGGGCATAGCTGGGCAGGCGTGATTTCTGCCGGGTGCAGCGCGCCTGTCAGGCTTCTGTTGAGCTCGATGAGCAGCCAGCAGCTGGTGGATTTTCTGGACAGAATGGGGTTTTACACAGCCCCCACTTTCCCGGTGGAAGCGCTCTCCTCCAGCATCCCTGAGAGCCTGACGGCAGCCTATTCCTACCTTACCGGTGAGCAAGCGGGGCCTGGCGGGCAGGATGCACTCAAGGTGAGCCCCCTACAAATGGCATTGGCGGCGGCCGCGCTTAGCAACGGAGGGCAAATGCCTGTCCCGCGACTGGCGGTAGCCGTGGATACCCCTCTGGCGGGCTGGGTGATGTTACCCTCCGAACAGGATGCACAACAGGAGCTGGAAATTTCATCCACCAGCAGTGTTGTGCAGGCCTTGCTGGCTGATGACCTGCCCATCTGGCAATCAGTGGCCTCCTGGGGTGGTGCTTCAGCCCCTGATGGTGCGGAAAATGATGGCTCGAAGGGCTTTTCCTGGTACCTTGGAGGCACCTCCGGTGATTGGAAAGGCGCTCCACTGGCGGTGGCAATCTTATTGGAGGAAAATAATCCCGGCCTGGCACAAGATATTGGACAGCGCCTATTCCAGCAAGCCATGTATCCATAAAAATCTCAGCTCATCGATTGGCCAACAATTAATATTAATTATCTTGACATATTGTGTTATATACAGTATAATGCAATAAAGGATAGTTGCCATGGAGAATGTACAGGTCATTGATAACCTGATCTTGGAAATGCGCCGTGGGGTGATCGTGCTGGCAGTATTGAGCCAGTGCAGCGAAGAACAGTACGGGTACTCGCTGATGAAGTCACTCTCAGAGAAGGGACTGGAGATCGACCAGGGCACGCTCTACCCGCTGATGAGGCGATTGGAAACCCAAGGACTGCTCAGTTCAAACTGGCGCCTGGAGGATGCCCGCCCCCGCCGCTATTACGTGATCAGCCCGGAAGGCAGGCAAACCCTACCCAGGCTAGTTAACGAATGGGAAAGCATGGTCAGCATGATGAGACGCTTGCTGGAAAATCTTGAGGAGAAGAACAATGGACACGAAAAATAATGATACATTAGTCGATCGTTACCTGGCGGCAGTCAGCGAGCTGCTGCCGGGCAGGCAGCGAGCAGAGACTGTCACTGAGATACGCTCGCTGATCCACGACGCTCTCGATGACCGCAGCAAAGCAGAAGGCCGCCAAGTGGATGGCGAGATGGAAGCAGAAGTGTTGAAGCAGTTTGGCCCCCCGGAGAAAATCGTGGCGCCCTACCTGCCCGAGAAATACCTGATTGGGCCACGCTTATTCCCCATCTTCATCATGGTGCTGCGCATTGCCCTGCCCATCATCGCTGTCCTGGCTCTGGTGGGCTATTGGGTGGGAATACACCAGGCATCCCCCTACACCGGAACTGAGCTCACGGCTAATATCCTCAAATCATTGGGAAATACGGTGACGAGCTTATTCCAGGCTTTTGGCAACATCGTGATCATCTTCGCCATCTTGCAGTGGACCCTTCCAGAATTTAAATCTACAGCCAGAGAAAAAGCATGGGACCCACACAGCCTGAAAGCCATCAGCCAGCCCGATAAGATCAAGCCCGGCGAGCTGATCACGGAGATTTTCTTCACCCTGGTGGGGCTGATCGTCTTCACCTTCTACGCTGATAAGATCGGTATCTATAACAATTTCAATGGCCAGTGGTCGTTCACACCCGTCCTCACTTCCGCTTTCTATGCCTATATCCCCTGGCTGGATCTATTGTGGATCCTTACCATTATCATGGATATGATCTTATTGCGGCGCGGGGCGTGGAAAACAAGCACCCGGATTTATGCCATTGCCTTGAATTTGTTCAGTATCGGGATCACAGCCAGCATCCTGACCAATCTCCAATACTTGTACACGCTCAAGGGCGCTCTCGGCGAGCTGGGCGTGGCAGGAATCCTTAGCTCAGTGCTAAATCAGGTTTTAATTGTGGCGTTGGTAATTACCATCATCACCAGTGCAGTAAAGATTATCCGCATGAGCTGGCAGCTGATCAAAGGCCGCGATATAAATCTTATGCCCCTTAACCGGGATGGATCGTGAATTAATATACATAGGTTGGTATATCAGCGACCAGCACCAGCTTGCTGGCCGCTGATTTTTTTAGCCAGGTACTGTTGAAATTAAAAAAAATGACAGCAAAATTCTCCAAAATGCAAGCATAATACGTAACGAGTTGTAAAATCCTCTTCCCGTTTTGTGTTAAACCACGGGCTGGTCTATAATGAATCTGGAGGAGGTTGCGCACTTATGGTTAATAAAAATTATGCTTTCAAGATCCCAGACCTGATTGCAGGTCTTGCACTGTTGGTAATGTTGGCTGGCAGCGGGCTTCAAAACCATGCCCAGGCTTATGCTGCATTCGGAGCCCCGCTATTGAAGTGGCAGTTGGGGGGGTGTTACAACTCGTGGTGCGAGACGGGCTGGTATTCCTCACCAGCTGCGAC
>Ga0116202_10000546_pt1 | contig 21108 bp, 21 predicted proteins | sample LakKivw325mmetaG_FD_94479 | JGI IMG/M metagenome (GOLD analysis project Ga0116202, IMG submission 94479) | Anoxic lake water microbial communities from Lake Kivu, Rwanda to study Microbial Dark Matter (Phase II) - Lake Kivu water 325m metaG | ecosystem: Environmental > Aquatic > Freshwater >... | reverse complement strand
GTTTGCCGGCTGCCCCGACCGATCAATTTTAAGTACATCCAAAGAATCAGATCCAAAGAACGATATTCTGACCTCAAGATCGATCAAGGTGATAATTTTGTTGGAGAACGTCATCAAGGACCCTGGACTCGCCGAGAAGGGCAATAAGAGGATCGAATGGGCGAGAAGACATATGCCCGTCCTCCAGAAGATCAGAGAGGAGTACACCATTGAGCGGCCCCTGGAGGGGGTCAAGGTCGTCGCCTGCCTCCACGTCACCGTCGAGACCGCAAACCTCCTCTCGACCCTGACTTCGGGGGGAGCCGAGATCGCCGTCGCCGGATCAAACCCCCTCAGCACCCAGGACGACGTGGCGGCGGCCCTGGCCGAGGAGGGGATGCGCGTCTACGCCTTCCACGGCGAGAACGACCAGGAGTACTACGACTGCATCAACAGGGCTCTTGACATCGGACCCAACGTCACCCTCGACGACGGCGCCGACACCATCGCCACCATCCACCGGGACCGACCGGATCTCGCGGCCGATATCCTGGGAGGCTGCGAGGAGACGACCACCGGCGTCATCCGGCTGCGGGCCCTCGCCGACGCCGGGAAGCTCTTGTACCCGGTGATCGCCGTCAACGACGCCGAGACGAAGATGATGTTCGACAACCGGTACGGCACCGGCCAGAGCACCATCCACGGGATCATGAACGCCACCAACTTCCTCTTCGCCGGAAAGAACGTCGTCATAGGAGGCTACGGCTGGTGCGGCCGGGGCCTGGCCACTCGGGCTCGCGGGATGGGCGCCAACGTCATCGTCGTCGAGATCGAGCCCCGGAAGGCCCTGGAGGCGGCCATGGACGGCTTCCGGGTGATGCCGATGATCGAGGCTGCGCCCATCGGCGACCTCTTCATCACCGTCACCGGAGACATCTCTGTCATCAGAAATGAGCACATCGAGCTGATGAAAGACCAGGCGATCGTCGCCAACAGCGGCCACTTCAACGTCGAGATCGACATCCCCGACCTGGAGGAGATGGCTTCGGGGGTGGCTGAGGTCCAGGAGAACGTGGTGGAGTATCGGATGGCCGACGGCCGCAGGATCTACCTCCTCGCCGAGGGGAGGCTCATCAACCTCGCCGCAGCCTACGGCCACCCGCCCGAGGTGATGGACATGAGCTTTGCAAACCAGGCCCTCTCCGTCCGGTACATCGCAGAGCACGGCCCCGAGCTGGAGAGGAAGGTCTACTCAGTCCCATCGGAGATCGACAAGAGGGTTGCGGCCCTCAAGCTGGAGGCGATGGGGATCAAGATCGAGACCCTCACCCCGGAGCAGCGCAGGTACCTCCACAGCTGGGATATGGGAACTTGAAATGAGGTGAGAAGGAAGATGGACCTGAAGAGAGATGCTGTCGAGGCCTACCTGAGGAGCCTCGAGGGCGAGGACGCCGAACTGGTCGGCATGAAGACCCTCGGTGAGACGATCCCCACCACCGAAGACGTCAAGGGCTTCGGCTACGGGAGCCCCGTCCTCCTGGAGTACCGGTCGGGGGGCGAAACGAAGTCCGCGGTCCTCTCGACGATGCGGGTCCAGGAGGGCTTCGGCCACGACCACTTCTCCGACAGGGCCCAGGTCCTCCTCTGGCAGCACTCGACCTTCGGCAAGCTGCCAAAGCACGCGAAGTCCGTAGACGTCGGATACTTCGACTCCGGGGGAAGGCTCAGCTCCTGCGGCGATGCAAGAGAGTTCTTCATCCTGATGGAGAAGATCGAGGGGAAGGAGTACTTCTTCGACCTGGAGAGGGTGAAGGAGGAGGATGCGACGGATCTGGACATGAGACGTGCCGAGGTCCTATCCACCTACTTAGCCGAGATCCACGCAGAAAAGAAGAACTCTCCGGCCCTCTATCGGCGGAAGATCAGGGACACCGTCGGCCACGGCGAGTGCATCATGGGGATCCTCGACGACTACCCGGCAGAGCCCGAGTTCCTCGCCCCCGGCGAGCTATTGGCGATTGAGAAGAAGTGCGTCGACTGGAGGTGGAATCTCCGGGATAAGACCGGCCGGCTCTGTCAGGTCCACGGCGACTTTCACCCCTGGAACGTGATGTTTCGGTCGGGAACCGACTTCACCGTCCTTGACAGGTCCCGGGGCGAGTGGGGCGAGGCCGCCGACGACATCACCGCCATGACGACCAACTACATCTTCTACTCGGTCCAGAAGAGCTTAAAGCTCACAGGCGGCCTCGAAGATATCTTCGAGCTCTTCTTCGAGAATTATCTGGACAGGACAGGAGACGAGGAGCTCCTATCGGTGATCGCGCCCTTCTTCGCCTTTCGGATGATGGTGGTGGCGAGCCCCACCTGGTACCCGCTCCTCAGCGGCGACGTCCGAAGAACTCTCTTCAACTTCCTGGAGAACGTCCTCGACTCCGAGGAGTTCGACTACAAGCGGGCGAACAGATACCTCGAACCGCCTCGGATCTGAGATGGAGACCCGATACGCCTTCGAGCTCTCGGGGGAGCATCCGACGATCCCGAAGAGCGAGGCGCTCTCGCTATTGGCGATCACCTCGTCGGGGCACCGGGTCGTTTACGAGGGCGAACGCTCCCTCGTCGTCGAGGCTCGGGACCTCGACCGCCTCCGCCTCGGCGCGCGGATGGCCATGACCCACCGGGTCGTCGAGATAGCGGCCGAGGCGGAGCCGACTGCGGAGGGCGTCGCCGGGGCCGCGGCGGAGCTCGACCTTCCCGAAATAACCTACAGGGTCAGGGCCAAGAGGCTCGGCGAGGCCCCCCTCGCAAGCGACGAGGTCGAGGGGATGGTCGGCTCTGTTCTGTGGAAGAAGGGGTACAGGGCCGACCTGGCGGCGCCGGAGATCGAGATCCGAGCGATGGTCACCGCCGACCATATCTTCCTCGGGCGGGAGGTCGCCCGCTCCGATCGGACCGGGTTTCGGGACCGGCGGCCCCACAAAAAGCCCTTCTTCCACCCCGGAACGATGCTCCCAAAGCTATCAAGGGCCCTCGTCAACCTCTCTCAAGTGAGAGAAGGCGAGCGGCTCCTGGACCCCTTCTCCGGGACCGGAGGGTTTCTGGTGGAGGCAGGCCTTATGGGCGTCCGGGGCCTCGGGATCGACGTCCAGGAGGGGATCGTTTCTGGATCAAAATCGAACCTTGAGGGACTCGACTGCACCCTCCTGGTCGGGGATGCCGCAAGGCTGCCTTTTAAAGACAAATCCATCGAGGGCGCCGTCTCCGACGCCCCCTACGGCAGGTCGGCCCTGATCCAGGCGGGGTCGAGGGACGAGCTGTTGGCAAAAAGTCTGGCGGAGCTGCGGCGGGTCCTCGTCCCCGGCCGGAGGGTGGTCTTCGTCGACGATCGGCCCGTCGGCGGCTTCGTCAAAGATGCCGGGTTTGAGATCTTGGAGGCCCACACCGAGCGGGTCCACCGGAGCCTCACCAGGCACATCTTCGTCTGCAGATGACGATCATGCCTCGCCGAAGACCTTCTCGACCGGGGCCGCGACGATCGGACCGGCCTGGTCGACGATACCATGCTCTACGCCGCCTCTTTGTACCTCCCGCAGCAGACGACGTAATCAACCCCGTCGCTTCCGGTGACGAGCGCCTGCAGCGAGCCTTCTTGAGGAAGAGCCTTCAGCGTCGTAGACGGAGACGTAGAGGACAGGGATCTCTTCGACCTCGCGCTCCCCACCCTTTTCCCGATCAGATCTCCCCGCATTCCCGGCCCGTGACCATCTCGGATACCCAGTCCCAGTCGTGGTCGTAGATGTGGGCCGAGCAGCTGACGGTCGTGATCGAGCCGGGCTCCGCCCCTGCCCTCTCGGCGACGTATTCGAGGAGCCTCGTGAGGCCGTAGAGGTTCGCCGGATAGGCGCCCGCGAAGTCGTGGCTCCGGAATAGGGCTGCAAGGTGGAGCCTCCCCTCTCTGATCAAAAAGTCGTCGACCATCATGCAGGGGACCTCCTCCTTCTTCGTGTCGACGGAAGGAATCCAGGTGACCGCCGAGGCCCTGCGGGAGTTGGGATTAGCCCGGAGGCGGCGGACGACGTAATCGATCTGGTCGACGGCCTCTTCGGCGCTACCCATGTCGACCGCCCCCTCGTGGACCCCCTCCTCGCCGCCCCGATGCTCGCAGACCTCTTTTTCCTTCCCAGAGGCTGGCAAAGCCCAGGCCCTGAGCCTCTCCCCGTAGGTGTACTCAAAGCCGGGGTTTTCGCCGCTGATGAGCTGACTTGCGTAATCCTCCAGCCGGGGCCGGTTCCAGGAGTACTCCTCGGGGATCATATCCCTCCTCGGGTCCTCCACCACCACCTCCAGGGCCAGAACCTCCTTGGTCCTGGTCCCCCGCTCGTCGGTGATCTCCCCGCCCTGCCGCCAGATGAGGTTGAGACCCCTCCGCCACGCCTCGGGGATCGTCTCCGCCCGTATGAACCGTCCGACCCTCACAAAACCACCTTGACCGGGTAAGGGCCCACATGGCTAAAATAGGTTGGGTCTTTAACCCTGAAATAGAGCAGTTCCGGAGAGCTTCAAAATGCCCGACTTCGAGTGGGAGCTGGTGGCGGCCCTGAACAGGTTCTTCGAGGCCGAGGGGATCAGGGGCGTAGCCTATCGGCTGAAGCAGAGCAGGTACACCCCCCAGGTCGTCGACCTCCTCGTCGACTCGCCCCACCCCCGCTACTACCTGGCGGTCGAGTGCAAAAGCCTCGACGCCCGGAAGGCCAAGACCCTCTACTTCACCCAGCACTTCTCGACGGCCTGCGGCGTCCACCAGATCGAGAGGATAGACCGGTTCATCGAGAGCTCCGGAAGGTGCGGCGTTCTGGCGGTGGAGCTTCGGAGGGGGGCGGGAAAGCCGAAGAGCGCCCACCTCATCCCCTGGCCGACGGTGATGGAGAGCTTTAGGTCCGAAAGGCCGGGAATCCCGGTGGAGGAGATCGAGGCCATCCCGGCCCTGGATAGGAGAAACGGCACCTATCGGATCGATATCAAAGATCTGGAATTTGAAAATCAGGAATTTGAAGATCGAGAGCTCGGGAAAATTTAGGGCCAATTGATTTTACTTCGCGCAAGAGGATTTGGATTAAGCTTATATCCCCTTCCGCCGCTCCAAAATCCATGAAGCTTCCCGGTACTGAGACCCAGCCGGAGAACGTTTCCATCGCCATGGGAAAGCTGGAGATCGGAGAGGATATGACCTTCCTTGATATCGGGTGCGGCTCTGGAGCCGTCTCCCTCGCAGCCTCTCGGTTCACCGACAAGATATACGGGATCGACAGGAGGCCCGAGGCCGTCGAGATCTCGCGGGCGAGAGTTCCGGGCGGCACCTTCCTCTGCGGCGAGGCCGAGGATCTGCTGGAAGGGATGCCGAAGGTCGACCGCTGCTTCATCGGCGGGACGAGGGGCATCGAGGCCTTCTTCCCCCTCCTGATGGAGAGGCTCTCTCCAGGATCCGTCGTCGTCGCCGACCTCGCCCGGATCGGGATCGCAGCGAAGGTAGTCAGTCTGATGAAAAAGGAGGGGATCTTTGAGGAGCTCCTCCAGATAGGGATATCTCGAGGCTACGAGCTGGCCGGAGACATCGCCCTCCGGCCATCAAACCCCATATTCATGGTGGTGGGCCGAATTTCAGGAGGTTCCTTTTGATGGAGTTGATGAGATGCTGATGGGGGTCAGCCTCGGCCCCGGCGACCCGGAGCTTTTGACCCGGAAGGCAGAGAAGGCCCTCGCGGCCTCAGAGAAGGTCTTCGTCCCCGGCGAGATGGCGGCGGATCTGGTCCGGCCTTACGCCGACCCCGAGATCCTGGAGTTTCCCATGATCTCGGATAAAGATAGGCTCCAGGAGATCTGGGCCGAGAACGCCGACCGCGTAGCTTCGTTCGCCTCCAGGGGGGACGCGGCCTTCGCCTGCATCGGCGACGTGAACACCTTCTCCACCTTCTCCCACCTGAAGAGGGTGGTGAACGAGCGCCACCCCGAGGTCCGCATCGAGACGATCCCCGGAGTCGGGACGGTGCCGGCCCTGGCGGCGAAGTTCGGCGTCGACCTCTCCGAATCCTTCCTCGTATCCGACGGCTCAGAGGTTCAGACGGTGATCAGGATGAAGGCGGTGAGGCCGGCCGGCCTTGCGGCAGAGCTGAGGGAGGAGGGGTTCGACGAGTTCATCCTGGGGGTCAGGCTCTACTCCCCCGGAGAGGAGATAATTCGCGGCGAGATGCCCGAGAAGAGCGACTACTTCAGCGTCCTCTGCGCCAGGAGGACGAGATGAAGAAGGTCCACTTCGTCGGGGCCGGCCCCGGCGACCCGGAGCTGGTCACCGTCAAGGGCGCGCGCCTCCTAGCGGAGGCGGAACTGGTCGTGTACGCCGGCTCTCTCGTCAACCCCGCCCTCCTGGAGGGGCTTTCGGCAAGGCTCGTCGACAGCAACAAGATCAACCTCGAGGAGATCAACGGGATCATCCTCGACGCCCTCGAACGAGGCGAGAGGGTGGTGAGGCTTCACAGCGGCGACCCCGCCCTCTACGGCGCGATCCTCGAGCAGATGAGGCCCCTGGAAGAGGCCGGGGTGGAGGTGGAGGTGGTCCCCGGCGTATCCTCACTATTTGCGGTGGCCGCGGCCCTCAAGACCCAGCTCACATTGAAGGGGGTCTCCGAGTCCCTCATCGTCACGAGGCCCGCGGGAACCACCCTGGAGAAAGATCAGATCCGGGAGATGTCAAGGCTCGGCACGACGATGGCGATATTTCTCGGGACGAACAAGATCAGGGAGACCATGAGGTCCCTTGAGGTCCCGTCAAATACGCCGGCGGCCGTCGTCTACCACGCCTCCTGGCCCGATGAACTGGTGATCATCGGCACCGTCGAGGATATCGCCGATAAGGTAGAGAAGGCGGGGATTGCGAAGGGCGCCCTGATCCTGGTGGGAAAGGTCATATCGAGAAGCGGCTTTGGGAGGTCTCACCTATACCGAAGTCGGTAGCCGTCCTGGTCTTCAACCGGAATAGGGCCGAGGGCGAGAAGATATGCTCTGCCCTCTCGGGCCGGTACAGCCCCGAGGTGGTGGTCTACAGCGAGGGCGATCCCAAAGAGACTCTGGAATCTCTTGAGGAGTTCGACCTGGTGGTGGCGGTGATGGCCGTCGGGATCGTGGTGAGGCTGATCTGCCCGGCCCTCAGAGACAAGTGGACCGATAGGCCGGTGGTGGCCGTCGACGCCTCCTTGCGGTCCGCCGTTCCCATCGTCGGGGGCCACCACGGCGCCAACGACCTCGCCCTCCATCTCCATCAGAGGCTGGGGATCTACCCCGCCGTCACCACCGCCACCGACGCCGCCAGACGGCCCTCCCTGGAGGGGACGGCGGAGAGCCTCGGCGCCTTCGTCGTGAACAAAGACTCCTCCAAGGAGGTGAACCTCGCCTTCCTCAGAGAGGAGGTCCCCATCATCAGGCTCTCGGGCCCCAAGGTCGTCCTGGTGGACGAGGACGTCGCGGTCTTGAAGAGGAGGGGGGGCGTCGTCGTCGGCCTCGGGGCTAGAAGGGGCGTAGAGTCGTCTGAGGTGATGGAGGCCGTCGCCTCGGCCCTGGAATCTGCGGGAAGAGGGGTCGAGGATATCAGGGTCATCGCCACCGCCTGGATCAAGAAAGACGAATCGGGGATCGAGAGGGCCGCAGAAGAGATGGGTTGCCCCCTCGTTTATCTGGACGAGGAGGTCCTCAACGCCCAGTCGCCGACGACGGAGTCGAGGGCCAAAGACCTCGGCCTCGTGGGGGTGGCGGAGCCCGCGGCCTTAGCCCTCTCCGAGAGGCTGATCATGCCGAAGAGGGTCTATGGGAGGGTGACCGTTGCCCTCGGAGAGTAAGCTGTACATCGTCGGGATCGGGCCCGGCAGCCGGGACCTTCTGACGAGGAGGGCGAAGGAGGCGATGGCCGATTCTGAAAGCGTCGTCGGCTATCGGCCCTACCTAGACCTCGTCTCTGACCTCCTGGAAGGCAAGGCAGTCAGCTCCACCGGGATGGGGCGGGAGGTGGACCGGGCGAAAGAGGCGGTCGACCTCCTCGATGAGGGGTCTTGTGCCCTCGTCAGCAGCGGCGACCCCAACGTCTACGGGATGGCGGGGCTCGGCCTGGAGGTCGCCTCGGGGAAGGTCGACCTCGGCCGGGTCGAGGTCGTCCCCGGCATCACCTCCTTTTCGGCGGCAGCCTGCAGAGCCGGCATCACCTTCAGGAGGTCTCTGGCCGTCATCAGCTTGAGCGACCTTCTCACCCCATGGCCAAAGATCGAAAAAAGGGCCAGGATCGCATCCGAGCTGAATATGCCCATCGCCATATACAACCCCCGGTCCAAGAGGAGGACCTGGCAGCTGGATAGGGTTCTAGAGATCTGCACCGAGGGCGGCAGGATAGATCGAGATCTTTTGGTGGCGAGAAACGTCGCCCGCACAGGCGAGGCCCTCATGGGGACGACCGCGAAAGGGATGCTGGATAAGGAGGAGCTCCGCCAGGAGGTGGACATGTTCACCCTCCTCATCATCGGAGGCGAGGGGATGGCGAGAGGGACGGCGGCCCCCCAATCTATGATCAACCTGGTGGGGGTCGGGCCGGGAGACCCCCGTCACCTGACCTTCGAGGCCGAGGGGCTCATCGGGAGGTCGAAGTTGATCCTAGGCCCCGAAAGGCACCTTCGAGCCGTGAGAGGGTTAATCGGGGGAGAGACGATCTCTGCCGAAGGGGGCTTCGAAAATAGGATACAGGCGAGGCTTGGAGCGGCGAAGGAGGCCGCAACCAAGGGCGAAACCGCCTCGATCCTCTTCGGCGGCGACCCCAGCACCTTCAGCTCAGCCTGGCGGGCTCTCGAACCGTGCGAGATCGGACCTTCAAAGGTTCACGTCTCCCCGGGGGTCGGGGCCTTATCGGCGGCGGCGGCGAGGATCGGGGCGCCCCTGGTGAACGACTTCACCCTCCTCTCGGGCCTGGATGACGACGCGCCCGATAAAGTTCAAAAGCTGATGGAGGGCGGCTTTGCCGTCGTCGTATACAACACCAGCTCCGAAAAGCTGTCGGTCCTTGCGGAGAGGTTGTCAGACCTGGACCCGGAGAGGCCCTTCGGCCTCGTCCAGGACGCCACCCGCCCCCAGGAGAAGATCTCCGTCGGGCGGGCGATCGACCTGGCCCGGCCGAAGTTCGATGGCCGAAGGTGCACCCTGATCCTGGCGGGTCCCGGGGCCCAGATAACTGATGGCAGGATAATTACCAGGAGAGGGTACCAGACGAAGTACGATTATTGAAACCGGTGGCTTTGAGAATGACCGAGAAGAAGCATTCAGATCTGGGGGCTGTCACGCCCGAGGCGAAGGAGATCTACAACAAGAGCAGAAATTTCATCGCCGGGATCGTGGGGGACAAAACGCCCGAGGACAAGATAAAGCAGCGGTGCGTCATCGCCACCGGCGACCTGGGCGTCGCCGAGATCCTCAGGTTCAAAAACGACCCCGTGAACGCCGGCCTCGCCGCCCTGGAGGAGGGGGCTGCCATCTACGTCGACATCAAGATGGTGGAGGCGGGGGTGGTGAAGAAGGGGCACAACAGCCCCATCATCACCGCCATCGGCAGGGGAGACGATCTCGCCGAGAGGGAGGGGATCACACGGACATCGGCGGGATTTCGCAAGCTGAAAGATGACCTTTCGGGGAGCATCGTCGTCATAGGAAACGCCCCCTCGGCCCTTCTGACCGTCTGCGACCTCATCGAAGAGGGCGGGGCGAGGCCCGCCCTCGTCATCGGGGTTCCCGTGGGGTTCGTCAACGCCGCCGAGAGCAAGGAGAGGCTCCGAGAGATCGCCATCCCCTCCATATCGACAGAGGGGACCCGGGGCGGAACGCCCATCGCCGTCGCCGCGATAAACGAGATCATAAATTTGCGCCATGGAAAAAAATAGCACTGAAGGGGAAGGGGTCACCGACCCCGTCTCAGGCCTCGCGATCCCTCCTGAATGGATCGAGAGGGCCCCCGACCCCCAGGTCACAGAGAAGGTCAAAAGCGGCCTTTGGGCGCTTCTATCCGACGGCTCCCTCCTGAGAAGGGGCCTCACCACCGGGACGACGGCCGCCGCCGCATGCAAGGGGGCGGTCATCTCCCTGAAGGGGCCCGTCCGCTTGGTCACAGTCCTCACCCCGGCGGGGATCAGGGTGCAGGTCCCCGTGGAGGGCCGGGACGGAACCTGCACCGCCGTCAAGATCGGAGGCGACCACGAGTCCGACGTCACCGCCGGGACGGTGATGGAGGCGATGGCGGAGCCTCTCGAGGGGATCGGGTCGGAAGACGGGACAGAGGGGACCAAGCCCGAGGATAAAAAGAGGTCGGAAGGATGGATCGAGCTTTTCGCGGGCCCCGGCATCGGCAGGATCGGGGCCGCGGGCCTCTGCGCCCCCCTGGGAAAGCCGGCCATCAGCCCCTCGGCGAAAAGAGAGATCATGGGAGCGATCGAGGAGGGGATGGCAAAGGTGGACCTCGCGGCGGTCCGGGTGAAGCTCTCGGTGAGGGACGGCGAGAGGATCGCTGAAGAGACGATGAACCCCAAGGTGGGCGTCCTCGGCGGGATATCGATCCTGGGGTCGACGGGCTTTGTGGAGCCCTGGAATGAGCACCTCGGCGAGAGCAGGGAGGCCGATATCCGAAAGCCCGACCGCGTTGTGGTCACCACCGGCAGGGTCGGCCTCAAGTACAGCAGGTTCCTATTTCCAAAACACCAGGTCGTCCTCCTCGGAAACCAGCTCGACCGGCTCCATTTCCGAGATGATCAGGAGAGCGTCCTCTGCGGCCTTCCGGCCCTGATCCTCAAGTGGGGGATGCCCGATATCCTGGAGGGCACCGGATACGGGACCGTGGCCGAGATGGTGGAGAGGAAGCCCGACCACCCCAGGATCGGCGAGGCTATCCGGGCGGTGAGGGCGCGGCTGCCGGGGACGAGGGTCGTCCTTATCAGGAGGGACGGCTCGATCCTCATGGACGAAGGGTGCAGGTCCTCGACGGCCGAGCCCAAAGGATGATGAGGCTTGACGGAACAAAAATCGCGACGAAAGAGGGGATCGATCTGAGGTGGGTCAGAAGATGAAGATCGTCGGAGTGGGGGCAGGCCCCGGGATGCTGACCCAAGAGGCGGCCGGGGTCATAAGGGAGGCAAAGCTCATCCGCGGGTCCGCGAGGGCCATCGACCTGGTCCGCGAGGCGATCAGCCCCGGATGCGACGTTCTGGCCATCGAGAACTACAGGGCCCTCCGGGAGCTTCCGCCGGAGTCTGTGGTCCTCTCCACCGGAGACCCGATGCTCAGCGGCCTCGGCTACCTGGACGGCGAGGTGGTGCCGGGGATATCGAGCATGCAGGTCGCCTGCGCGAGGCTGAAGATAAGCCAGCTGAAGGTGGTTCCCATCACAGTCCACGGGAGAGATATGGACCCCGAGCCGATCCTGGAAGAGGTGAGTAGGGGCAAATGCGTCTTCCTCCTCGTCGACGACTCCACCGACCTTCAGGGCCTATGCCAGCTCCTGGAGGAGCGAGGCCTATCGAGGGACGTGGCGGTCCTCACCGACCTCGGCTACCCCCAAGAGGAGATCCGGAAGGGCACGACCGCAAGGCCCCCGCCATCGGAGGGGCTCGCCTCGGTGATGATAGGGGATCTCGGCTTCGAGATAACCCCTTGATTTCCACTGGACGCGGGAAGACGAAACAACAGAATCTATTCTGGGTTGCAGACCTTGCAAGGAGAGTATCCCGCTTCCTCAGCCTCCCGGGCGTCGGAGAAGAAAATCTTATTTTCGTCCTTGATCTTTTCAGCATAGCGACAATCGGGCCGGTGATACTTGTCGGAGGTGGTGCTGGCAACATAACGATATTCTCCCCCTCCAGCCCCAGTTTCAGATTCGTATCCAGCATCGGTTCTGACTCCGGCCTCAATTCTCCTCTGCTCACTGGAGCTGGAATCGGAACTTTGGCCCTCTTCCTCCGGTTCGAGGTCTTCGGAGAGATCTGCGACCTCTCGGTACCGTTCGGCCGATTCGAAGTAAGATGAGGTCAAAGCATCGTTTGCAGATCCAGATGATGAGAGGGAACCGGCAGAGGGTGAGAGAGAACCGGCAGACGCCTTTTCGGATCCCACCTCTCCGCTGCGGTTCGAGCTGATCTCCTCCCAGACCACGGCTCTTGGATCATCCTCCACCACCGGGCAATCTCGCCGCTCGGATGCGAAAAGCTCCTCGGGCTCTTCGACCTCTAGAAGGGAGGAATAGCCGCGCTCAGGGCTGAGACGACAGCACTCACGTATATCGAAATCGCGGCTCTCTCCCGGCACCACCTCCATCATCATGTACCGGGTGCACTCGACGAGCCGATCCCCGTCCCAGAGGGTGGCGTTGAGGATCAGGTAGGAGAGGGGCGACCCCCCCTGAAAGGTCAGGTTTCCCCAGGTCCTAAATAGGCTCGGGCTGACGGAGGAGTTGAAGTTCAGGATCGGTGAAGTCGGCGGGGAAGAAGAGATGAAAGGGGCGGGATCGAGGATCGCAGATGGAGAATCTCGATCCGACTCCTCGAGCCCGGAAGGCGCAAGACCGCTACAACCCTTCCAGACGTAAGAGATGGCGATGCCCAGCTCTGAGGGAACCTCGATCTCGCATCCGGCCCGGAGGCGGACTACGAGGTAGACCGCAGATGCTAGAAGTGCCAGAAGAAGGAATGCGAACAGAACCGATCTCTTGAACGATGGAAGCTTAGGCGACAACGGCCACAACCCCCTTATTTCCACTGGATACCGACATCATGCAAGGTGGTCCATTTGAGCTTCAGGCCGATGGCCTTTGGACCGATCTCCGGACCGATCGGGCCCAGAGGCCAGCCATCAGTCCCTCAAATGCTCGAGAACCTCGAGAGCCTCCTTAACGTACTCGAGCTGGCTCTTCAGCCTCCCCAGATCCTGCTCATCCCCCATCTCCTCGGAGATCTCCCTGATCTTCTGGAGGATCACCCTCTGGAGCTCTTCTTTCGCCTGATCTGCCCCGTCTTTCTGCCCCATCTTTCCGGATGTCGGTTCGCGATGGGCAATTTCACCATAATCTCTGGTTTCAGGTGATGAAACCACTTTTTCGCCTCGCTCCACCCCCAACTCTGTCGCTTCACCCCTCCCTTCCTCGGGAGCCGAGATTGAACGCGCCTTCTCCGAAGGTCTCCCCTCAGATTCGGCGGCGACTTTTTCCGCCTGAGAGGGAACCTGCAGCGCGGCACCCTCCTCAAAGGAGCAGACCGGGCAGACCACCTCACCTCTATAGCGGAAGAGCGGCGCACCGCAGTCGTGGTGGGTGGCCAGCATCGTCCCCCCCATCTCCAGGAGCCTCGTTATCCTCTTAATGGCCTCTTCTTCTTCCATCCGGATCACCAAGTACAACTGAGCAAAACCATGCACTACGTCGCCGACGTCGATATAAAACGATTCGAAGCCACCATATATTTAAATATGACAACCAAGTCATAACCTCTTGGGACGGACTTACCCTTAACCTTTTTGCCGTCTTGAAAATGTGGTGATTCCATGGCAGCTGAAAATGTGATTAAGCAGTGCGTCGAAGTTTTAGAGCGCATCATGAGCGACGATACCGTTCCAAGAAATATAAGACGTTCTGCAGAGAGCGTAAAGTCGACCCTTCTCAAAGAGGAGGACTCTGAGGCTATCAGAGCCGCATCCGCCATATCAATCCTTGACGAGATCAGCAACGACCCGAACATACCCCTACACACCAGAACCCTGATCTGGAACGTCGCCAGCCAGCTCGAGACCGTCCCCATCGAGTGACGCCACGGAGACGAAGGCCGATCGGCCAAGGACCAATGGTACAAAAGGTCAAAAACGCTCTCCAATCGAGTTGCATTCTATCATCCAGATCGCATTTCTGACGTATAGCGAATCCGCATAAAGGATCCATATATAAGGAAAGATGAGGGAAGGCTAGGAGGAAAGGGAAAGGCTAGGAGGAAAGATAAGGGAAGTCTAGAGCTCTCATATATTCAAGGAGAACCGCCGCGCCAGAGCATGACCCCTTTGTTTCCACTGGAGTCTTTCGACCCTTTTGCTTTCACTGGAAACCCCCACCCCAACATTTCCCCTGGAGAGCCCCCAACCCCATCACTTCCACTCTAACAGATGATCTGAGACAATATCTAAGACTCAGTGCCAGACCTCGATCTCAGCGGGAGGAAGAGATAGATATGATAGGTCACTAAAAAAATACCAATATTTTTCCTTTATGAAGAAAAATCAATATTTTTAATTTACTAACTAAATTAGCCATCGGATCCGACCCCGATATTTCTACTGGAACGGATACCCCCCATCATTTCTACTGGAGATCGACGCGACCCAAAGCTGCGATCTCCATCGGGTTGACTTACCTCATATTGTACCTATTAAACCGTTTAGGATCGCATTAACAAGTACAAATTATCGTTGGGCATTTCATATGAGGCAGAGGATCGCAAAACAAAAGGAAGTTCAACTCCTTTTGCTGCTTTCGATTTTAAACAGGCTAATAGCCGTCGCTGCGCTTACGCTGTATAGGATCAGAATCTTTAAGTACGATTAGTGAGATAATCACAACGGGCTATATCCATACTTTTTTAACAAACGCTCATTTCTGGTATATCCCTCGTTCCAGTAGAAATGAAGGGGTTGGGGGGTTGCAGTAGAAATGAAGGGGTTATACCGCAACTCTTAATAACAGATAGAATGTATTTGTTTTTTTGTTCGGGGGGATTTCTCTTTCATGTCGGGTGGATTATTCGCAGACTTCTTGAAAAAAGGGGAAATATTTGAGTGCAGAGATGTGCTCCGCTCCAGCTATACGCCTTCGGCGCTTCCCCATCGTGAGGATCAGATCAACGGCATGGCCTCCATCCTGGTCCCGGCCCTCCGCAGGGAGACCCCCTCCAACGTTCTGATATATGGGAAGACCGGGACGGGGAAGACCGCCGTCGCCAAGTACGTCGGCGCAGAGCTGGAGGCTGCAGGAGGCAACAACAGCTCCAAATGCTCTTTTATCTACATCAACTGCGAAGTCATCGATACCCAGTACAGAGTCCTGGCTCATCTCGCCCGCTGTTTCGGAAGAGAGGTCCCCATGACCGGCTGGCCCACAGATCAGGTCTACGAGGAGGTGAGAAGATCCCTGGACGAGGATCATCGGATGGTGGTCATGGTTCTCGACGAGGTCGACAAGCTGACGAGGAAGGGCGACGATATCCTCTACAACCTGACGAGGATCAACTCGGACCTGGAGCAGGCCGGAGTCAGCTTGATAGGGATCTCCAACGACCTGAAGTTCACTGACTTTTTGGACCCAAGGGTCAAAAGCTCCCTCGGGGAGGACGAGATAATCTTTCCGCCCTACAACGCTGAGCAGATCAGAGATATACTCCAGCAGAGGGCGTCGATGGCCTTCAAGCCCGGCGTTCTGGCTGAAGACGTGATCCCCCTCTGCTCGGCTCTCGCGGCCCAGGAGCACGGCGACGCCCGGAGGGCTCTGGACCTTCTGCGGGTCTCGGGGGAGCTGGCGGAGAGGGTGGGGTCCGATCGGGTGACTGAGGACCACGTTCGATCCGCCCGGGCGAAGATCGAACGCGATCGGGTGAGGGAGGTGGTGATGACCCTCCCGACCCAGTCCAAGCTCGTCCTCTACAGCGTCCTCCTCCTGGAGGAGCAGGGGATAAAGAACGTCACCACCGGGGCCGTCTACGGTATGTACAAGCAGCTCTGCCCCCTGGTGGATCTCGATTACCTGACCCACCGGCGGATCGCCGATCTTATCGCGGAGCTAGACATGCTGGGGATAATCCACACCGTGGTGGTGAGCAAGGGAAGGTACGGAAGGACCAAGGAGATATCTCTCTCCATACCTCTCGCAAAGCTGAAGGCGATGATCCTCGACGACTACCGGCTCAAGGACCTCATCGGCAGCACCTCCTCGCTTCAGAGCAGATGGGGCTGAAGGCGATGCAACCTGCATTCCGCCTCCAAGTAGAATAATGGGAGATTAGGAATATAATCGGGAAAATAAGGAATAAAAAATAAAAACCAAGAATAAGAAACGAAAAGTGCGCCGACCGGGATTCGAACCCGGGTTTAGGCGTTGGCAACGCCTAGTGATAACCGCTACACTATCGGCGCTCTGGGACGTGCCGCCAAACACCCCATAACGTTCCAGCGTAAAAACATTGCGGGCAGACGTCTCCCTTGAATCCATAACCCGGTTTTTTATCGGCCTCTTTTCATCGCCCTTTCATCCTCCGCCGGTTGCACATATTTTATCTATCATCAACTTCAAACTCGAGATCGCGTTGGTGGTGTCCTCTCGTGTACGACGTCATAATCATCGGGGCGGGCCCGGCCGGCCTTACCGCCGGGATGTACTGTGCAAGGGGCGGGAAGAAGACCCTCATCCTCGGAAGCGTCTACGGATCTCAGCAGTCGATGGGCGGCCTCTACGAGAACTATCCGGGCTTTCCCGAAGGCATCCAGGGGATCGAGCTCTCGGAGCGGATGCTGGATCAGGCCAAGAAGTACGGCGCAGAGGTTCATGAGGAGGTGGTTTTGAAGACGGTATTCCTGAACGGCGTCTTCAGGGTCAAGACCGAGAGCTGGGAGTACGAGGCGAGGGCCCTGATCCTCGCGACCGGCGCCAGACATCGGAAGCTCTCAGTTCCCGGCGAGGAGGAGTACGCGACGAGGGGCGTCTCCTACTGTGCCTACTGCGACGGCGCCCTATTTCGAAACAAGACCGTCGCCGTCATCGGATACGGAAACGGTGCGGCAAGGGCTGTCCTCTATCTTGCGGGGCTCTGCGCGAAAGTCCACCTCCTGAACGTCCGGGAGGAGCTGGTGGCGGAGGCGGTATACCTCGATCGGATCAACACCCTCACAAACCTCACCTCCTCCTCCGAGGTCGAGCCGATTTCGATCCTGGGTGACGGTTTCGTTACGGGGGTCGAGTTCAGGGCGAGGGGAAAGGTCAGGACCCTGAACGTCGACGGCGTATTCGTCGAGATGGGCGTGGTGCCGAACGTCGATCTGGCCGCCGACCTGGGGGTCGAGCTGACGAAGGGCGGTTTTGTTAAGGTCAACCGGCTCACCCAGGAGACGAACATCCCCGGGGTCTTTGCGGCGGGGGACGTCACCGGGGGGAGGATGCAGGTGACGACGGCCGTCGGCGCCGGGACCTCGGCGGCCATCAGCGCCATGAGGTACATCGAGTAAATTTCGGTGGTGAAACTTTTACGAAGAGGACGCGATCGAAGCTCGACCTCTCCAGGCCTGTGGCGGTCTGGCGGTCGATGGACCTTTTGGACGGGGGGGCGGCCGGGTGCCTGACCGTAATCCTGAGGACGAGGGGGTGCCGGTGGGGCCGGTGCACCATGTGCGGCTACGCCTCCGAGGGCGCTCCCGCCACCGAGGACGACCTTATGCTCCAGTTTCGGGCCGCCACCAAGGATCTCTCCTCCGAGGATCGGGTCGTCAAGATATACACCAGCGGGAGCTTCCTCGACCCCGTCGAGGTCCCTCCGTCGGTGAGGGTCCACATCCTGGACAGCCTGGCGGCCGCTGGGGTGGAGAAGCTGGTGATCGAGTCGCGGCCGGAGTATGTGGTCCGGGAGATAGTGGAAGACTCGGTCGCGAGGATCAGGACGGAGGTGGCCATGGGGCTTGAGACCTCAAGCGACCTCATCAGGAATCAGTCCATCTCCAAGGGCTTCTTCTTCGAAGATTTTGCGGCAGCGGCAAAAATCGTTCATGCAGCTGGCGGATCGGTCAAGACCTACCTTCTCCTCAAGCCGCCGTTCCTCTCGGAGGGGGTGGCGATCTCCGACGCCCTCCGGTCCGCCCGCGATGCGGCCCCTCACTCCGACGTCCTATCCCTGAACCTCGCCAACATCCAGAGGGGAACCCTCATGGAGAGGATGTGGATGGCTTGCGACTATCGCCCTCCGTGGCTCTGGAGCGCTGTCCAGGTTCTGAAGAACGTGACGGGCGTGCCCATCATCTGCGATCCTGTGGCTGCGGGCACCAGGCGCGGTCCCTCCAACTGCTGCAGGTGCGACGAGGCCGTCGCGAGGGCGATAAGGGAGCACGCCCTCACCCAGGACGCCGGGGTCTTCGAGGGTCTTGACTGCCGGTGCAAGGCCGCCTGGGAGAAGGTGGTGGAGCTGGAGGATTTCGCCTTCGGCGCTCCTCTGGATGCGGATTCGAGGAGGTTATAACGTATGCGATCACCTATACGAAAATAGAAAATAGTAACTAATAGTCTCGATAAACCGGTTTTGGATCATACGTTTCGACTCCGCGATCCACGAACTTGCGCCAGTCCACGATTCAAGAACTTTCAAATTCGAAAGCCAGCCCTCATCTCGCGATACCTTTCCACATTTCGATTATCTCTCAAGGTGAAATCTATTTTTATGATCGGTAGATTGAAATATAATGGATTGAATACCAGCTATGGTAGATGCATATATAGCTATCTGGATATATATATGGCACGGCTAATCCGGAAGATTAGAAGGAGGTATAATAAGCATGTTCGAAACGGTTCTGGTCCCCACAGACTTCTCCAAGTACTCGCAGAAGGTCATCGAATGTGTCGGCGGATTGCCTGGAGTGAAAAAGGTCGTACTCCTTAACGTCATCGGTTCTGCAGATCCTCTGGCGAGGGTTTGGGATTCTGGAGTCAGGCTCGAAGAGTCGAAGAAAAAACTCGCAGAGCAGTCAAAGCTTCTGGAGGCTCAGGGTCTCGAAGTGAAGCAGAGGGCCGAGCAGATGCTGGAGGGTGATATCTTCAGGAGGATCCAGGCGGTATCCGACGAAGAGGGGGTCTCCCTAATCGTTATGGGTGCTCGAGGCAAAGGCCTTGTCCAGAATATCCTCCTCGGAAACGTAGCCAAGAGCACCCTCCGGTACGGCGACAAGCACCTATTGCTAATGCGCTATAAGATGCTGGAAGGGGAGGTAGATCTTGAACAGCACTGCGCCTTGATATTCTCCAAGGTCCTCTGCCCCACGGACTTCTCAGAGCCCTCAAGCGAGGCGATCAACATCATCAAGGGGATTAAAGGGGTCGGCGAGGTTCTGCTATTTCACGTCGTCACCAGCGGCGAGACTTGGAAGCAGATCGATGCCACTATGAAGGAAGAAGTCGAGAAACTCAACGCCATCAAGGCAGATTTCGAGAAGATCGGCATCAAGGCCTCCGTCCGAGTCACTGTGGGAAGCCCGGCCGAAGAGATCATCGAGGCGGCCGAAGAGGAGAACGTCTCCCTGGTGGCCATGAGCTCTCACGGGAAGGGATGGGTGAAGCAGCTCGTAATAGGGAGCTTTGCTTACGAGGTATCAAAGAACGGAACGAGGCCTGTACTGATATTGAGGGCCGGCAGGGAGTCTTGATCTCTCTCCACTTGAGATAACTACGTCTCGCATTAGATAGACCTCGATCATCGCGGAGATATATCTGGGGCATAAAGTTGTTCAAGCTCCGGTTTCATGAGGTCTATCATTTTACAAATAATTATGGATTCTACCTTTATTGAGTTGATCTCATTAACGTCTCTTGTTGTGATTTTTATACGCAACTATTAATGGGAGGTGGGGCCGTCCATAAATTATAAATATATAATTTTTATTTAGGTCATTCGGGATCATTGTTGTTTAGTTGTTTAGTATGTGTTCAGCTCTATCGATTTTTTCCCTGATGCTGATTTTATTAGGGTGACGCGATTATAACTAATTTCGCCCAAGTCTGAAAGCAGTATCTATCACCTTTGTTGCTCAGAACTCCTCGTTTGGAAACAGATATTAGTTGGAACAAGAAATCGAGCTAATGATGCTGATTAATAGGGGCTAAACACGTACGTCTAACAGCACCATTTCGCTTTCCACGCGGAAATATTGAGTATATGAAGTAAGAGGTCAGGGACTACACAACGAGATCCGCAGTCCGAAACATATATATGTAAGAATCGAGAGCTTAAGGTGCTATGATTCTCCCGTTCCTCGTAGTTGGAATCATAATCGCGAGCACGATCTTAGTCTGCTCGTACAGAGCGATCCGTGGTCCAGGGACGTTCAACCGCATCGTGGCTGCCAATGTGATAGGCACGAAGGCGATTGTGCTATTGATTTTGGCAGGCTATATAATCGAGAGGCCGCAATTCATCGACATCGCACTTATGTATGCTGCTATTGCATTTATTGGAACCATAATTGTCGCCAAATATGTAGAGAGAGGAGAGCTATGCTCGCGATAGACGTGGTATCAACCGTATTTTTGGCACTAGGGGCCTTCTTCATGATAACCGGGACCATAGGACTGATAAAGTTCCCTGATTTTTATACGAGGCTACATGCCACGGGAAAATGTGATACTCTCGGACAGATCCTGGTTATTATTGGCTGCATGATCTACGAAGGCTTTACTCTTATTACCATAAAGCTTCTAATGGTCTCGGCTTTCTATTTGCTCGTGGGTCCCGCGGGGACGCATGCCTTGATGAAAGCTGCTTATGTTACAGGCCTGCCAGTGTGGAAAAAGGGCGACAAGAGGATGTGATGGATTTGGTTGAAATGAAAAGAGATCACAGGGCATTTGCCATCATCCTGACCTTTTGCGTCATGTTTGCATTCTGGATGCTTCTGTCAGCTTGGACAGTTTATCTTGTCGAGCCCTACGATCTCTTCGTAGTATCATCAAAAGGCATTTTAGCAGCCCTAATTGTAACATTTCTTACCTACGAGATTTTTGTTCCAAATCGTGGTGAGAATGTGCTTTTGAAGATGCAAAGGTTCATTCCATACTTGGGATGGGAGCTGTGGCAAATTTATCTGGCCACCATCGACGTGACAAAGCGCGTCTTTGGCATCCTGGAGGTGGACCCCAGAATAATAGAGTTTGATACCACTTTAAGAAGCGACTTTGCCCTGGTAACTTTTGGAAATTCCATCACCCTGACTCCGGGAACAATAACCATCGACATAGAGCCGGAGAAAGGGAGGTACATAGTCCACGCCATAGCCAAAGAG
>Ga0116202_10000545_pt1 | contig 21166 bp, 30 predicted proteins | sample LakKivw325mmetaG_FD_94479 | JGI IMG/M metagenome (GOLD analysis project Ga0116202, IMG submission 94479) | Anoxic lake water microbial communities from Lake Kivu, Rwanda to study Microbial Dark Matter (Phase II) - Lake Kivu water 325m metaG | ecosystem: Environmental > Aquatic > Freshwater >... | reverse complement strand
GAATCATCGAGCGCCTTGTAACTGATTTTTTTACTGCCGAAGATAATGGCATTACGGCGGGGATATCTTTTAGCGTTTAAAGTGAGCAGTTCCCCTAAATTCTTAGGCATCCCGCTGTTCATTTTTCGCAACAGGCTTGATATGGATTCCGGCAAAGCGCGCCAGGCCGAAAGACTCCTGGGTCCAGCCGTTATAAAGCCCGCATTCATGCATGAGGTTTTGGGCTTTCTGATATTCTTCCTGACTGATGCGGCGGTCAATTTCGGGAAAGTCGGCCGACTGATAACAGGGATAATACTGGCTCATCAGGCTGAGATAAGTATCCGGCGATAATTCCCGCGCAATAAAGCGCATTATTTTTTCTGTCCCGGAGATATCCGCGGGTAATACCAAATGCCGGATAACCAGACCTCTTTCGATAATGCCTCCGACGCTAAATATAGCATCACCGACCTGACGGTGCATTTCCCTGACACTCTCCTGATTATATGCGGGGTAATCCGGGGCATCGGAATATCTCATTGCCATCTTATTGTCCGCGTAACGCATATCAGGAAGATAAACATCTACTATGCCCTCCAGTAGCCCAATGATTTGCGCAAGTTCATAGCCGCCGGTGTTATAAACAAGAGGTATCGTAAGCCCCTTCTTGACGGCTGACTGCAGGGGTTTTAAAATCTGGGGCATAGCGTGGGTGGGGGTGACGAGGTTAATATTATGGCATCCTGATGCCTGGAGCTCAAGCATCATATCCGCCAGCTCGCCGGAATCGACCTCCCTGCCCTCCCCTTTCTGGCTGAATTCGTAATTCTGGCAGTAGACGCAGTGCATATTACAATGGCTGAAGAATATCGTACCGGAACCCTTGCTTCCTGAAATCGGCGGTTCTTCGCCGCGATGAGACATATAACTGCATACCCTGGCCTTGAGCCCGGTTTTGCAGAACCCCTTTTTATCCTGAAGCCGGTTTACCCCGCAGCGGCGGGGGCAGAGGGAACAGGATTCCAGCAATGCCCAGGCTTTATCAGTAACTTTCCGCAGGCTTGAATTTTGATAGGCGTCTAGGTAGGAAGGCCGCATAGATAGAGGCTTCTGATCTTATTGAATATCTCGGCATACTCTGGGCTGCGGTAGTCCGGATAAGTCCAGTTTGAAGGTTTGAATTCCCTGTTCTGGTAAAATAAGGTTACCTCGGCATAGATGCCTTGTTTTAAATAGATGCGGTGGCTGTAATCCTTGGTAGTAGCCAGGACCAGCTTGGAGAGGTCGAGATAGCCGGGGTCAATATTGATGCGGCGTTTATTGTCCCGGGATAGCCTCTTTTCGATTTTATTGGTGGTAATTTTAATGCGGGAGAGATTTTCCGGGTCAATAAGCTTTTGAAAACTTAAGAATTGCCGCTTAAGATTTACGCCGAACTCCCCCTGGTAATAATCGGTGTGTAAAAACGGCAATACCGGGCTTTCAAAATCAATTTTACCGAACCTTCTTTCTAAGGAAGACTTGGCTTTCTCGGCCGCATCTTCATCCCGAAAGATTAATCCTGCGATTAATTTAACCGGAGGGTGTGTTTTTATCTCGCCCATCTTGCAGGATAAATTACGCGGAGGGGGTTAGGCCTTGGTGGCTGCGGAGGGCAAAAACCGGCTGATGTAGCGGGCTATCTTCCTGCGCTGGAAATCTTTGATGTCATTGAAGAAAATAGCGATATTGAACCCTCCTCTTTTTCCGTCTTCGGTACGTACGATTACGCCCTTGCAGGCCACCTTGACGTCTTTTTTATTTTTAACACGGTTGCTCTTAAGCGGCATTGCCAGACCTACCGCTACCTTGGTAAAGGGAGGTATGTATTTACTGATGTGGCAGTATGCCCCGATGCAGCTGATATCCTTGGTTATGGTGGCAAAACGGTAACCGTCAGCCATAACCTTAAAATCCAGTTTCTTTTTGACGCGCGGATAACGGCGCCTTTCTATACCGGCGCGGCGGGTTTTCATTTCGCTTCGCCTTCCTTGGTCTTGGCTTGTTTCGCCTTCAGCCAGCATTTCTTGGTGCAATAAAATTTACCGTTACGGTAATAACGTTTTATCCTCTTTAAGGGCTTACCGCAGCCCAGGCAGTTAGTCTGTTTTTCTTCTGCCGGCGGCGCTGCCTGCGGGGGGTTCTGGATTTTTGCTGCTTCCTGGGTCATTACTGTCTCCCTTCTTCCTAAGAAGTAAATTTATTATTAATCATAGCATAGATTTAACAGGGTGTCAATAATCTCAAATTCCGACGGGCTAAACGGGATTAAACCTGAGAATAGATGGTTTTTCGCAGGGATTTTTTAATCAGTTGGAGCGGGACGTCACGGACGATTTTGGTCTTTCCGATACCGCGAATCAGTACGAAACGGTTTTTAGGGCCTACAAATTTCTTGTCCTGGTAATAACGGGCGATGATACCGCCTAGACCGACCTTCTTGATACGGACAGGCAGCCCCGCTGCCTTAACCAGGGTTACTATGCGTTCCTGGGTCTTATTATTGATAAAGCCGTATTCCCTGCTGATATCCGAAGCTACTACCATTCCCAGGGCTATTGCCTCGCCGTGATTGTAAATGCGGTAATTTGCGGCAGACTCAATGGCATGACCGACGGTGTGCCCGAAATTCAAAATAGTCCTTACACCCTTCTCTTCTCTTTCGTCAGCTTCTACTACCCTGGCCTTTACGGCAATAGCCGGAAGCAAAACGCGTTCCACCTGCCGCGGCTTTAACTCAAGGATGAGAAGCAGGTGTTTCTCCAGATAAAGAAAGAGCTTTTTATCCCGGATGACGGCGCATTTGATTATTTCCGCCAGTCCGCTTTTTATCTGGCGGGGGGTGAGGCTTTTTAAGGTCCTGGTGTCGCAGAATACCATCCGCGGCTGGTAAAAAGTCCCTACCAGGTTTTTGCCTTCTTCGAGGTCTACCGCGGTCTTGCCTCCGATACTGGAATCTACCTGGGCAAGCAAAGTGGTAGGGACCTGAACGTACGGGACTCCGCGCTTATAGACCGAAGCCACAAATCCTGCCAGGTCTCCAACTACCCCGCCGCCTAAAGCAATGACAAACAGCTTTTTATTGCCGGCATAACGGGTCATGTCCTTTATTACCGAAGAGGCGATTTTTAAGGACTTGCTTTTTTCGGAATCCGGGATGAGCCTGAATTTCAGGCCGAACCCGTATCGCCTGAGGGATTTAGCAATAAGATTACCGTAATGGTTTTTTACGAGGGCGTTGGTGATAATGTAGGCGGTATCGCCCAGGGCAAGTTTCTTTAAGTGCCTGCCGAGAGAAACAAGGATGTTGTTGCCTACCAGGATTTCGTAGGAGCGCTTTTTAAGTTTAACCCTGAGGGAATGCATAAATGAATATCTATTTTTTGGCCGTACCCTTTGCAGGGGCCTCTTTGGCGGGGGCCTCTTTGGCGGGAGTCCCTTCCTTGACCTCGGCGCCGGCAGCTGGGGTAGTAGCAGTTTCAGCCTTTTCCACGGCCTTTTCTTTCTTGATTTTAATCCTGACCGTTTTAATCTTGGGCAGTTTATAAATATCGTCCCCCTCTTTCCACTGGTTTTTTTCCATCATCAACCTTAGGCGCTCGATACGCTTTAAGACGGAACGGGGTCTCTTGTCTTTATCCGAAGAATTCAAAGAAGGATGTATCGCCATTATTTTATAACCTCCTTACGCGACAGTCGCTGTAACGTTTCTTAAATTCCGCCAGCACCTTACTAGCCGTTTCTTTATCCGAAAAATTGCCGACGCATAACATAATGTATTTTCCTTTGGGTATTACCAGAGGGGTATATCCCTTTTTCCGCAGGAAGGCAACCTCCTTCTCTGCCGACGTTTTACTGGAGAAACTTGCCAGCTGAATGGTGTAGTTCTGCGGGGCCTCGGCGGCTTTCCCGGAAAACTCCGAAGGCTTCTTTTGCTGCGCTAATTCCGGCTGCCTCGCGCTGCCGGCTACCGCCTTACTGCTGGCGACATCAATGCGTAAATTAGTCCTTTGCGCCGCCAGATTCTTTCCTTTTTCCACCCCGAGGGAAAAAGAAATGGTTGCGGTTATCAGGAATGCGATTGCGATAAGTATCGCCTTTTCATGGCCTTTGATACGGCTCAAAAAAGAGCGCGATAGCTCCTTATCTGCCCTGTTATCACGGGATTGCGAAAATAATTCCAGCTGGGAATCTTCTTCTTTCGCAGGCATGGCAAATTTATTATATCTTCTTACAAAATGACTTACAAGTAATTTTTCGTACTGATCTTTTTAACCGCTTTCAAAAACGCATCTACTACCCGGGGGTCAAACTGGGTGTTGCTTTTTTTCTTAATCTCCTTTACCGCGGTATTGATGTCCATCCTCTCGCGGTAAGGCCTGCCGTAGACCATTACCTCAAAAGCGTCTGCTACCGCCATGATGCGCGCTCCGAGGGGAATCTGCCCCTTCTTTAATCCCGAAGGGTAACCCGTGCCGTCGTATTTTTCGTGATGATGCATGATGATAGGGATTGCCGGACGCAAGACCTGCAGGTGCCTGAGGATCTCGGCGCCCTTAACCGGATGGCGTTTGATAATTTTGTATTCGCGGGGCGTAAGTTTAGTGGTTTTGGTAAGTATCTCCAGCGGGATATCAACCTTGCCCATATCGTGAAGGAGGCTGGCGTATTTAAGGCTTTCAATCTGCTTCTCATCGAGGTGCATCTCCTGGGCGATTACCGTTACCAAACGGCTGAAATAGGGAGAATGGACGTATTCCTGCGGCACCCGCGTATCAAGCAGGGTAACCAGGGATTTGATGCTGCCTACCACGATCTTCTGCTGCTCCTCGTAAAGCTGTAGGTTTTTTATCCCGATGGTGGCCTGTTCAGCCATCGTCATTAATATCTCCTGGTCGAAATTATCGAAGGCAGGCTGCTTCTCTTCGCGCTTGACTATGATAATACCGATAATATCATCGCAGATTAACGGCAAGGCCAGAAGCCGGTCGCGCCGTACGGAGCGCGCATTCCTGATAATCATCTTTTCGAGGCCGCTGGAAATAACCCCCTTGTGGTCAATCACGACTTTTTTTCTGTTGCTGACCAGCACTTTAAGTATGGAGTGTTTTTTGTTGTGGTCGAGGATTGTTATCGAGCAGTAACGGGCATTGAATATCTGGCAGATCAGGCGGCAGAAGCGTATGATTAAATCCTTAAGCTCAAAGGTGGAGTTTACCAGCCGGTAGATGCTATGGATTGAGGAAATTAAGGTCTTATACTTTCTGGTAGGGCTCAAATAGTTTTTTATATTCATCTAAGGCGTACCTGTCTGTCATGCCTGCGATATAATCGCAGACTGCGCGTTTTACCCCGTCGTTTTTTATCCTCTTTTGCACCTGCGGCGGCAAGGCCTCGGGTCTGTTTACGTATACCCGGAAGAGTTCTCCGAGAAAGCGCTTGGCCTTATCGCTCATCCTCACCACGCGGTAATGGTGGTAGAGTCTTTGTATCAGGAATTTACGCAGCGGCATCCTCAGCCGCATCATTTCCCCGCTGAAGGAGATAATCTTCTTATCGTGACGTTTGGCATCGCGGTAGGATTTAAGTTTCAGCCTTCGGATTATTTTTTCGGTCTCCTGGATAAGGTCAGTGACCTGCAGGTCGATAAGCGACCTTATGATAAGGTATTTCTTCATTTCGTCGCCTATTTTGCGCTGCTTTCCGCGTATGGCAGTGCAGAGTCTCTTCCAGATAGACAACTCTTCCAGGTCCTCTTCCCTGATGAGGCCCGAGGTAAGCCCGTCATCAAGATCGTGATTATCATAAGCGATTTCGTCGGCAATGTCAACGATTTGTGTCTCCAGCGTAGGCATCTCATTTGGCGCCAGCCCCTTAACGCATCCTGCGCGGTCAAAGGCTGAAGAATGCTTTACTATGCCTTCCCTTACTTCCCAGGTAAGGTTTATCCCGGGAAAATCCGGGTACCTCTCTTCCAGCAAATCCACCACCCTTAGGCTGTGCAGGTTATGGTTAAAGCCGCCGTGGTTTTTCATAAGATCATTGAGGACCTCTTCACCGGAATGCCCAAAAGGCGTATGCCCCAGGTCATGTGCCAGGGCAATCGCTTCGGTAAGGTCGATGTTCAATCTTAAGCCCGCGGCAATGGTACGCGCAATCTGGGCTACCTCCAGGGTGTGGGTAAGCCGGGTGCGGTAATAATCGCCCTCATGTATAACGAAAACCTGCGTTTTGTATTCCAGCCTCCGGAAGGCGGCAGAATGTATGATGCGGTCGCGGTCGCGCTGATAAGCGGAACGGTAAGGATGCTCATTTTCGGGATAAACCCTGCCGCGGCTTAAGTAGCTCTTCATCGCATACGGCGCCAGGAATATATCTTCGAATTGTTTAATCTGCTTCTGGTTTAACATGGCGCTTTAACTGCCGGTACAATTCCTCTAACGATTGCGAAATGACCTTCGTATTGCTTAAGACCGGCATAAAGTTAGTATCGCCCTTCCAGCGCGGCACAATGTGCACATGCAGGTGGCCGCTGATTCCCGCACCGGCGTTTTGCGATGTGTTTATGCCGATATTGTAACCCTGAGGCTTCAGCACTTTCCTTAAGAGCCCTTGTGCCTTTTTCAAAGAAACAATGAGGTCAAGGGTCTCGTAATCCTTAAGCCCTGCGAGTTCCCTGACATGCCTCCTGGGCGCTATCATGATATGGCCGTTATTATAGGGGTAGCGATTGAGTATGGCAAAAGAATGCCTGCTGCGAAAAATAATGTGGTTGCCGCCCTTGGCTTTAAGGCTCTTGCAGAAAATGCACCCCTTTCCTTTTTTAGACCCGATATAACCCCGCCTCCAGGGAGCCCAGAGGTTATCCATAATTATATCCTGATTATCCTTCCTTTTATTGTATCATTAATTTCCAATATCCCATAGGAATTATAGGGGGAAAATACCTTGTCGGTAGGGCTGCCGGGATTAAAATAAAGAACCCCACCTATCTTCTCGTTAAACGGCCGGTGGGAATGCCCGAAGATAACTACCTGAATACCCTGATTTTTGAATTCATCGGCCATAAGTTGTGGCAGGTTATCCGGATGCCCGAAGCCGTGCATTACCCCTATCTTACAATTAGCGAGAGAGATAATTTCTTTTTGCGGCAACTTATCCCTTACCTCGAGAGGGTCCATATTGCCCCATACCGCCTTTACTTTAGCGCAGGCCTTACTTAATTTATCCAGCACCTTAAGCTCTACGAGGTCGCCGGCGTGAATAATCAGGTCCACTCCCTTAAAGTCATCCAGTATCACCCCGGGTATCTCTTCGGCGCGTTCAGGTATATGGGTATCGGAGATTACGCCGATTTTCATGCAATCACCCGCGGTTTATAAAAAAGGTCAAGTAATTGGTTGATATTATTGAGGTCCCAGGTTACAATCTTCTCTTCCATTGCCCGAAGCCTCACGTTTACATCTACGTCCTGAAAGGTAAGGATAATCCTGCGTTCAAGTTTATTACGGTATTTCTTGCATTCCTGGGCAAAGGCGCAGATGTCCTCTTCGGTGATGTGCTCGCGCTTCAAACCCAATAACCAAATCCCGTCGCCGGAGCGCCCAAGCAACCCCTCGCGCAGGAAACGGTTGTTAAACTCCAGCGGCTTTATCTCCCGGAAATGCATCAAGCGCATCCTCTTCTTTTCTATCTGCAAGGTGTCGTTTTCAAAGAGGCGCAGGAGTTCCGCCAGCCTTTCGATAAGAGGCCGCTGGGATTGCTGCTTAAACTCCTGTATCATCTGCGTAAGTTTGTCCCGGAAAACAATCTTTTGATTTTTAGCGTCAAAGGTAAGGGAATTGAGCTTGCCCTGATAAACAAACCTCAGCCAGAAACTGAAAACGCGGTCATTAATCTTAAGGAAATCCCCCAGCCGCGTAACAGCATCGACCTCGAGTAGATAATTTAACTTGACCTTCAATTCCTTTTTGGGTTGATGCAAGAGGCTGGCAATATCATTAAAGCGGTTGTGGCCGCTGGAGACCAGGTAAAGTATCGAGATGTAATCCTGGCTCTGGGGCAGGTCCAGGAAACGCTTCAGGTAATTGGAAAACCTCTGGTTAAGGATACCGGAAGGCTCAAAAAGGATATCCTCGAGGATGTCGGCGAGGTTTGGTTGTGCGGCCTTGACGACCGCCTCGCTTATTAGCTTCAGATAAAAGGGGTAACCGCCGGTAAAATGGATGATGAAGTTATTAAGGCTATCGCCGAGTTTTACCCCGCGCAGCTGCTCGTCAAGATAGGCCCCGCTGATTTTAATATCGAACGGCTCCACCGTAATAGTCTCAAAGTTGCCGAACAAAAGGGATAGCTCCCTGGAAAGCAGGGACCGCGCTTTAAACTTCATGGAACTGGTAATGATATACATCGTATTCTTCTGCAGGACCAGCAACTTTGACCAGTCGCGGTAGAACCCCTTTATCCCCAATTCTTCCAGGTTGTGGAATTCGTCCAGTATCACCACGCAGGATTTTCCTGTCTCGCTTTTCAGGATTTCCGTAAGCGAGAATAATTCGGTGATGATATTATTCTTTTTTCTCTTTTCGAGGGCAGCGAGGATGATTTTTATTTTAGCGACGGTCTTGGGGATGTATCCCGAGGATTTATTGATCAGGAAGCGCAGGTCCTCTTTTAAGGTTATCCCGCTGTTAGCCAGGAAATTGTAAAGCAGTATACCGATAAAACGCTGCGCAAAAGAAGCGAGGGATTCGGCGCGCGCCTCAAGGTATACCGTTATCAGGCGGTTATCGTAGAACTTGCCGAGGAACCCGAATATAACGGAGGTTTTACCTATCAGTTCGTCGCCGATGATAGCGAGGTTCTGGCGGTAACCTTCCTTAAAATTACGGATGCGCTTTTCCAGGATGTCGAGGTATGCCTCGCGGCCGAAACAAGTGTCTTTCATCATGGCAGATAAAAATAAGGGTTAACGGGAGTATGCCCTTTTCTGATTTCAAAATGGAGGTAGTTTTTGTTATCCCTGCCGCCGTAACCCACTTTGGCGATTACCGCACCTTGACGTACTTCCTCGCCGGGATTAACCAGAACCCGGGAATTTCTGGCATAAACCGTAGAGAACCCTTCATTATGTTCGATGATAACGGTCCTGCCGAAACCTTCCAGGTTTGGAGAATAAAAAACCACCCTGCCGGAACGCGCAGCTACCACATCCGAACCCGAAAGGGCCTGGATGTTAAGCCCCTTGTTAATCATCTTATTAAAGGTCTGCCCGAAGGTCGAAATGACCCTGCCTTTGAGCGGCCAGATAAAGTCGTCCCCGTAGCTTTTTAAAAGGGTTGTTTGCACCCTTTTAGCATTAGGGACGAAAATCAGCTGGCCTATTTCGATGTTTGTGGCGTCGGAGATACGGTTAATCCTGATTAGTTCTTCCAGGTCGACATTATAAATCTTGGATATTCTCCAGAGCGTCTGCCCTTTTTCAATACGGTGGTAGATGCCCGGCATCGCCATCGGCCGCATCCCCGGTCCCGTAAGGGCCGGCCCCGCGCATCCCGCCATCACCATGGCTGTTACAATAACGGCAACGTTAGCCACGATAAACTTTAATTTTAATCTACGCATTTTTTTCCTAAATACTGACTACTGCCTGCTAACTACTCTTGTTTAATTATCAAAAAGCGGGCGAAGGGAATTGAACCCTCCTATCCAGCTTGGGAAGCTGGTGTTCTACCGATGAACTACGCCCGCACGCACTCCTCCATTAATTTGATAGAACAGTATCTGCCGCACATCGTACAGACATCCTTAAGGGCAGGACGGAAAGAATCCCGCATCGCTTTAGCCCTGACGGGATCCAGGGAAAGCCGGATTTGTTTTTTCCAGTCCCGCTTTTTACGGGCGAGGGAGATATCCCGGTCCCATTTTACTGCTTTTTTTAAACCTTTGGCTATGTCTGCGGCATGAGCAGATATCCTCGCCGCGATAACCCCTTCTCTGACGTCTTCGATGCCGGGATGACGCAGGTGTTCTGACGCCGTGACATAACAGATGAAATCTGCGCCGAAACTGGCGGCTAAAGCCCCTCCTATCGCGGCGTTGATATGGTCGTAGCCGGCAGCCACATCGGTTACCAGCGGCCCCAGTACATAAAAAGGCGCACCCCGACAGATCTTTTTTTCTAAAAGGATATTTTGCCGTATCTGGTGCAACGGCACGTGCCCCGGGCCTTCAATCATCACTTGAACGTCCCTCTTTCTGGCGCGGCTTGCCAGTTCCCCCAAAATATGCAACTCTGCCAACTGCCCCCTGTCCGTAGCGTCTAATATTGAACCCGGCCGCAACCCGTCCCCGAGGCTGAGCGTTATGTCATACTCACGGGCAATATCCAGAACTTCATCAAAATACTCATAGAAAGGATTCTCTTTTTTATATTCATTCATCCAGCGCGCCAGTATTGCCCCTCCCCGGGAAACTATGCCGAGCAGCCTTTCCTGGCTCCTTAAAGCAGCGAGGCTTTTGCGCGTTACGCCGGCATGGACAGTGAAGAAATCTACGCCGTCTTTGGCCTGTTCTCTTAAAGCAGCTAGGACATCTTCGACGGTAAATTTTAAAAAACCGCCCTTGTCCTCCTGGGCGTTCACCGCTATTTCGTATATCGGAACCGTTCCTACCGGGACGGCCGAGTGCTTAAGGATTGCCCTTCTTATTCTTTTGATATCGCCGCCTACGCTCAAATCCATTACCGTATCCGCCCCGGCATCAACAGCCACTTTTAACTTCTTTAATTCTTCCTTAAGACTATGCCTGTCGGTAGAGGTTCCGAGGTTGGCGTTTATTTTAACGCTTAGGCCATAGCCGATGCCGCAGGGGTTCTTTATAAAACGGCCTTTATTACAGGGGATGACTATTTTACCTTCCCGGATGCGCTGCAGCAAAAACGCAGGGCTTAAGTTTTCCTTGGCGGCGACCCGCCGCATTAAAGGGGTGACGGTTTTATTCCTGGCAGGTTCAATCTGGGTCATGGATTAATAGACGAGGATATTATGAGGACGCAAGAATCCCGGCTATTCTTTTTTCGCTTTCGTAAAGACGGTATCTTATCTTTTTAAAAACTATCGCGGTATTCTTATCTTTAAGCTTGGCGAACTCTTCCAGCACCCGGACCGATTCTTTCACGCGCTGGATATTGGCAAAAAAGATGTCCCGGTAATCTTTTCTTTTTAATTCAGTGCCGTAAATATTCCTGCCGACGTCCTGCCGTATATCCCTTTCTTTTAAAAGGTCGGAAACGGGAAGCAGTTTCTGGGATGCCGTTTTAAGGGCGTGCCTGGTATCTTTAAGGCTGGCGGTTAAGCCGGGACTGCCGATAATAAAACGCGTTATTTCCTCGCAGACCCTGAGGCCCTCCTTCGCGCGGTTGATATTGGCATCGATAATCCTTGCGATGCCGATTTTAAATTTTTTCTTAGAAGGACTCGGCAATTTTTTTTATAATCTCGGTGGTGGAGCGCCCCCTGCTAAGCTTAATGGTGTCGACTCTTCCGCCGTAACCCCTGACGTAATCCGCTCCCACTATATCTCTCTTTTTCCAATCCGCCCCCTTGACCAGGAAGTCCGGTTTAAGCATCTTGATAAGTTTTAATGGCGTATCCTCACCGAAAGAGGTAACATAATCCACTTTTTCCAGGGCGGCGATAGTGCCTAAGCGGTCCCCCTGGCTTATAATCGGCCGGTTCTTTCCCTTGATCCTCTTAATTGAAGCGTCGCTGTTTAATGCTACTACGAGGATATCGCCTTTTTTCCTGGCTGCCTCGAGGTATCTGATATGCCCGTAATGGAGGAGGTCAAAACAGCCGTTAGTAAACACGACCTTCCTGCCTTTTTTCTTAAGGCGGGACAGTATCTTGATTAATTCCTGCGGGCTTTTTATTTTTGACCTTGAAAAATAGTATCTTCGACGATTTCGCATATGATATGGCCTATTGTAATATGGGCCTCCTGGATTCTCGGGGTAGAAACCGAAGGCACTACCACTGAAAAGTTGGCTAATTTTGCCAGCTCTGTGCCGTTGGCGCCGGTTAATACCACGGTCTTTAAACCCATCTTGGCTGCCTGTTTGATTGCTGCTGCGACATTTCTGGCTTTACCGCTGGTAGAGATCCCTACGGCGACATCGTTCTTTTTACCGAGGGCTTCAATCTGGCGGCTGAATACCGCTTCGTAACCGTAATCGTTGGCAAGCGCAGTCAATATTGAAGTATTGGTGGTAAGCGCTATTGCCGCTAACCCGGCCCTCTCCTTCTTGAACCTTCCCACTAATTCCGCGGCGATGTGCTGGCTGTCGCCTGCCGAACCGCCGTTTCCAAACAGGATAACCTTGCCTTCCTTTTTCAAACATTCGCTTATCAGGTTTGCGATTTCCATAATCTGGCTGATAGCAGTGCGCAGCATCTCCTCTTTAACCCGTATGTTCTCTAAAAGTATGTCTTTTACTTTATCTCTCATGGCGTCCGCATCCTTTTTTAACCAAAGAATACCTTGGCAATCTCGTAAAGTTCGTTATCTACCGTCTTAATGGCTTTTACCGCATCGCTTAAAGGCACGTCGATAATTTTATTGCCCGAAAGGGCTGCCATCCTGCCGAACCTTTTGTTCTTCAGCAGTTCTACCGCTTTAACGCCGAACCTTGTTCCAAGGACCCTGTCAAAGGCAGTAGGCGAGCCCCCCCTCTGGATATGGCCGAGGACGCTGACGCGGGTTTCGTAACCCGTCCTTTTCTCGATCTCCTGTGCCAGCAGTTCACCGATACCGCCCAGCCGGATATGGCCGAACGCATCCAGTTTTTTATCCTGTATCACCACCGTCCCTTCTTTAAACTGCGCTCCTTCGGCAACCACGACGATGCTGAAGGTCTTTCCCCTCTCGTGCCTTTGTTTGATGAGGCCGCAAACCTCATCCATATCAATGGGGAATTCGGGGATTAAGATTACGTCTGCCCCTCCGGCAATACCGGCCTCTACCGCAATCCATCCGGCGTGCCTGCCCATTACCTCTGCCACGATAATACGGTGGTGGCTCTCGGCAGTGGTGTGCAGCCTGTCAATACACTCCATCGCGACATTAAGGGCGGTATCAAAGCCAAAAGTATAATCGGTGCAGGAGAGGTCATTGTCTATGGTTTTGGGCACCCCTATCATGTTGGAGATGCCGTCGGTGGTAAGTTTTGCCGCTACGCCCAGGGTATCTTCGCCGCCTACCGCAATCAGCGCATCTAACCCCAAATTTTTAAAATTTTGCTTTACCTTCTTGAGGTCTTCGGGTTTTTTATAGGGGTTAGTCCTGCTGGTGCCCAGTATAGTCCCCCCCTTAGGCAGGATACCGGAAACCGCGCCGAAGTCCAGCGAAACGGTATCGTTCTCGATTAAGCCCAACCAGCCGTTTTTAATCCCGATAATCTCATAACCTTCCTTAATGCCTTTGCGGACTACCGCCCTGATTACCGAGTTTAATCCCGGGCAATCGCCGCCGCCAGTAAGAATCCCTATCCTTGACATACACCTGCCTCCTTTTTAGGTTCTTCCATAGCCGCTAAAGGGTATGGTAGGTTCTTCCTTATCGGTTTCCTTCCTTTTTCTTTCTTTATCTTCTGCGGAAATAATCTTGGAGATATGTATCCGTATGATAATCTGCTCTTCAATCCCGAGCACCTCCTGGATCCTGGAGCGGGTTATCTCCTGAAGCCGCGAGGTTAAATCCGGGATGTTTGCCTCGGACCTCAGGGTTATCCTTAAGTCCGCGACGATGCCTTTTTTAGTCGCAATGACATCGGGCCGCAGTTCCCGGATTTCCGGAATGACTAACGCCACCCGCTTGATGAGGTCTTCTACCGCGGAAAGCGCAATGGTAACTTCTCCCGCAGAGGTGGTGAAGGCGATTGTTTTTTCCCTCTGGAAGCGGCCGAGTATCAATTGGGCAAAGGAAAAACTTATCAGGATCAGCAAAAGCCCGGATAACCCTACGATGATACGGGAGTTTATGCTGGACGCCAGATACATTAAAAGATTATTGATTACTTCGGGCTGTAACAGATTGAAGGAGATTATTACCAATACCAGGCCGATTACGATGAGGATTATGGTGTAGAACAATATCCCTAAAACGTTAAAAAATCTCATCTGTTACCCCCTTTCTATGCCCCAGATATTGACGTTAATATCTTTTATTGAAAGGTTCGTCGTCTTTTCAAGGCGGTTGCGGATATTCTCCTGGACGCGGTTTGCGACATCGGGAATATTAAACCCGTACTTTATGATAAGCGGTATTTCTATTCTTACCTCTTCATTTTTTTCGATTGCGACCTTAATCGAAAAAGAGGGCTTCCTGCCGAGGAGCTCCAGGACGCTGGTTTTAAAATCGCGGCCGATGCCCTTTACGCCCTCGATTTCAAGGGCTGCGAGGGATGCGATTGAGGCAATGACATCGCGGTATATCCTGATGCTGCCCAGCCCGGTACGCGACTCTTCTTTATGTATCACTCCTCTTCTCCCTTTTCTTTAAACATTTCCTGGATAAAATGGGTTGATACCTCCCCTTTCAGGAATAAGGGGTTATCCATAAGTTTCAGATGAAAAGGGATAGTGGTTTTAATCGGCGCGATGGTAAATTCGCCAAGCGCCCGTTTCATAATCCTGATGGCGTCGCGGCGGTCCTTTCCGTAGGTAATCACCTTGGCCAGGAGCGAATCGTAATACGGCGTCACCTCGTAGCCGTTATAAATATGGGTATCCAGGCGCACCCCCGGCCCGCCGGGAAAATTAACGGATTCTATCTTGCCGGGAGACGGCAGGAAATTATTCTCATAGTCTTCGGCATTAATGCGGCACTCCAATGCCGCACCCCTGAAGTGAATATCGTCCTGCTGGAAAGACAACCTTTCTCCCGAGGCAATGCGCAATTGCTCCTTTATAAGGTCGATACCGGTGACCATCTCGGTTACCGGATGTTCGACCTGGATGCGGGTATTCATCTCCATAAAGTAAAAATTCTGGTCAGAATCCAGGAGAAATTCGATTGTCCCTACGCTTACGTAATTTACCGTCTTAGCCGCCCGGATTACCAGCTCCCCGAGACGCTTGCGCAATTTATTATCTATTGCCGGCGAGGGCGACTCCTCCAGCAGTTTCTGGTGTCTCCTCTGGATACTGCAATCCCTCTCGCCGAGATGCACCACGTGTCCGAATTTATCTGCTACCACCTGCACCTCGATGTGCCGCGGCCTTTCAATATACTTTTCGATGTAGACATTGGAGTTGCCGAAATTCGCCTCTGCCTCCTGCTGGGCAGTCATCAGGCTGCTGATGAGCCGGATATCGTTATGGCAGATGCGCATCCCCTTTCCGCCGCCGCCCGCAGCGGCCTTGATAATCACGGGATAACCGATCTTCCTGACGGTCTTCATGACCTCCTCTTTATTTTTGATTACCGCGGTGCTTCCCGGGACAATCGGTAACCCTGCTTTCTGCATTGTATTGCGCGCAGCCATCTTATCCCCCATAAGCCTGATGTTCTCGGGGTTAGGGCCGATAAAGACGATATTGCAGGATGAGCATATTTCGGCAAAATGGGGATTTTCCGCCAGAAAACCGTAGCCGGGATGGATTGCCTCGACATCGGTAATTTCGGCGGCGCTGATAATGGCGGGGATGTTAAGGTAACTGCTGCTGCTTGCGGCCTTGCCGATACAGATTGCCTCGTCGGCGAAACGCACATGCAAAGAATTCTTATCTACCTCGGAATAGACCGCGACAGTGCGTATGCCCAGTTCGCGACAGGCACGGATGATTCTTAGGGCTATTTCGCCGCGGTTGGCGATTAAGATTTTGGAAAACATCAGGACAAGCTATTGGGATCGGTTAGAGAGGCTCAATGAGAAACATCGGCTGGCCGAACTCTACCGGTTCGGCATTTTCCACCATTATCTCGAGGACCCTGCCTTTAATCTCGGACTTTATCTCATTCATCAGTTTCATCGCCTCGATAATACAGATTATCTGGCCCGGCTCGATGACCTGGCCGGCCTCAACAAAAGGAGCCGCTTCCGGGGATGGGGCGCGGTAAAAAGTGCCTACCATCGGCGCCTTTATCTCCATGGTTTTAGCTGCGGTTTTTTCCGTTGCCGCGGAAGCCTCTCTGGGCCTGGATAACGCAGCGATATTTTCTCTTTCAATGAGGATCGGTCCGCTGGTGCCTTCGGCAGCAGAGGTAATTTTCTTAAGCCTGACGCGCATCCCGTCTTTTTCTATCTCCAGTTCAACCAGACCGTTTTCATTCATAAGGCTTATCATCTCTTTAATTTCTTTGATATTCATCTGGTCTCCTTAGTAGGCGCGCTCCACGTATTCGCCGGTGCGGGTGTCCACTTTTATCCTGTCGTTGGGTTCGATAAAAAGCGGAACCTGAATTACTGCTCCGGTTTCGATGGTCGCGGGCTTCGTGCCGCTCTTGGCGGTATCCCCCTTTATCCCCGGTTCGCTCTCAATGATGGTGTATTCTACGAAATTGGGGAGATTTACGGTGAGGACATCGTTCTTATAGTAAGAGGCAACCACATCAAGGTTATCTTTAAGGAACTTTACCTTGTCACCGAGGTTATCCCTGGCAATGGAGATTTCCTCGAAATTTTCCTGGTCCATAAAATGGTAGATATCGCCCGAAGAATAGAGATACTGCAGTTTTCTTTCGTCCACGTAGGCCTCTTCAATCTTTTCATCGCCCCGGAAAGTCCTTTCCTGGACATTATTATTCTTCATCCCGCGGATCTTAACACGTGCGAAGGCTGCGCCTTTGCCGGGCTTGATGTGCTGACAGTCCACTACTAAACATACCTCGCCGTCTACCAGTATGGTTAACCCTGATTTGATGTTATTTATCGAGAGCGCCACTTAATACCTCCACCCCTTTAGTGGTTACCAAAACCATATCTTCAAGCCGGATACCGAATTTGTCCGGCAGATAAATTGCCGGTTCGACGGTAAAGACCATCCCTGCTTTTAATCTTGCCTTTTCCGCGGGCCGGATACGCGGGCTTTCGTGCACCTCTAACCCTATGCCATGACCGAGGTTGTGACTAAAAAACCCGCCATAACCCTGCCGGGTTATATATTGGCGGGCAGCCCTATCAATTTTATTTATAATAACAGCGGGTCTTATCCTCTTTAATGCCCTGCCTTGCGCCTCTGCTACAATATCATAAACCTCTCTTACCGAGGGTTTTATTTTACCCAAAAAGAATACCCTTGTCAAGTCGGATTTATAACCCGAATAATCCACCCCCATATCAATAAGCACCGGTTCGTTATCGCGCAGGCGGCGCGAAGAGGTAAGGTGGTGCGGGAAGCTGGAATTTGCTCCCGAAGCCACAATAATCTCAAAAGACGAGGAATGGCCCCCCTTATACCTGATAAAATGCTCCAGCTCTGCGGCGATTTCAAGTTCTCTTTTGCCCGGCAGGATAAACTTACGGATATGTCTTAACGCCTGCATCGCGATGTCGGTGGCTACGCGGATTTTTGCTACTTCGTCGCGGTCCTTGATTTCCCTTAAATCCTCCACTAAATTGCGGACAGGCACTAATTTTATTCTTCGGCGGCACTGACGGCTTAACCGTTGGTGCTGGGAAACGCTAAGATGCATATCTTCAAACCCCACGCGCCTCAATTTCAATTCCTGCAGTATATCGGCGATTATACTGAATACCGAGGTATCTATCTTGCGCAGGGAAAAGCCCTTTAGTTTCTTTTTAAACTCTTCGGTGTAGCGCGCATCCGTAAGATAGACGCGTTCCTTTGCCGAAACTATCAGGTAGGCATCGCGCGAGCGGGTCTCGGTTAAATAGGAAATATTATGGGCTGAAGATACGATGAAACCGTCCAGCCCTTCTTCCTTTAACCGGGAAAGGATATTTTTAATGCGGCTGTTCATGAAAGGTCGATCAGGTTCAACAGGGCTTCCAGCCCGAGAAGATAACTCTTTGCACCGAACCCCATAATTGTGCCTTTGGCTACCGGGCTGATAAGCGAATGGTGGCGGAATTCCTCCCGGCAGTAGATATTCGAAAGATGCACCTCCACCGTCGGGACGCCGCAGGATAAAATAGCGTCGCGGATGGCGACGCTGGTATGGGTATAGGCAGCGGGGTTAATCAGGATGCCGTGGAATTTCCCTTTGCTTGCGGTAATCAGGTCTACGATCTTGCCTTCGTAATTGGACTGAACGATGGTAAGCGCCGCATTTAATTGCCGGGAGATTTTTTTAAGTTGCCGGTTTATTTCGGCAAGGGTGGTGCGGCCGTAGATATGCGGCTCCCTTTGGCCTAAAAGATTAAGGTTAGGGCCGTGTATAACGAGGATTTTTTTCTTTTTCATATGTATAGACCCTAAATTTCGGCTTCGTCAATAAGCATTACCGGGATACCGTCGCGGACAGGATATTTCCTGCCGCATTTCCTGCAGCAGATTTTATTGTCTTTTAACTCCACATCGCCCTTGCAGGCCGGACAGGCCAGGATATCTAATAATTCCTTGTCAATCATTTGCACACCTCGTTTTTACTTTTAGCAATGTACTGCACCCTTTATTCGTAAAGCACGTTTTCCAGCAACTCTTCTTCTTCCTTGGTCAGATTGCCTTTGGTTTTATCCCTCAGCACTGCCAGGGTATCAATGATAAATTTTGCCTGCGGGAGATTGGCTTCGGTTTTGCCGGTAGCGGGGTTCGCTACCGCCCCGAGGCTAATCGACGCCTGTAACGCGAGGGTAGTGACAAAAAACCCGAAATCCGCTTCCGGGGGGATAAACTCACCCTTATTTTTCATCTCCTCCTTCTCTTTTGCCGCTGTTTCCTTCCAGCTTTCGTCGATATTCTTATCCTGCTCTTCCATATTTTAAGAGATTATGATTCCGGCATAGCCGACGACGCTGCTTCTGTCTTCGGTAACATCGCCGCTGGTTTGGTATTTCACGAGTTGCGCTTTTGTGGCGCCCAGGGCCTTGGCGCAGGTTATCATGACGACGGTAGGCATTACCCCGCACATCGAGATATTAAAGCGGCCGATGACATCCAAAAGCCGGTCCTCATCAAGGCTTAAGATTGCCTCGATAGCCAGACGATCCTTATTCTGTGCGCTGGGCTGCGGCTCATAATGCGTCATATCGGAGCTTGCCACGAGCAAAACCTTATCCTTTAACCCCTGCTGCTTAACCGCTTCGGCTATGGCGCCGGCCACCTCCTTTAACGCGCCCGTTTCTTCAAAGAGGAATGCTATCGGCACAATCCGGAAATCATTTTTAAAATACTGCAGGAACGGTAATTCGACTTCCAGGGAATGCTCGGATTCGTGAGCGAGGTTATCGTCTTCCAAATAACTGCAGCCTTCGAGTATTTTTTTAGCCAGGACGGAGTCTATTTTAACCTCGCCTAACGGCGTCTGCCATGACCCTTCCGTCATAATGCTGATGTTTTTGCCATAACCGGTATGATTCGGCCCTAACAGCACGACCTTATCTTTAACGCTAATGCGCGAAACCGTCTGGGCTGCCACCGGCCCCGAATAAATATAGCCCGCATGCGGAAGAAGGCAGGCTACGGCGTTTTGCTTAGGTACCGCAGGGCCGATAAAAGACTGGATCTGTTTTTTTAAAACCTGGGCTGAAGCAGGATAAAATTGTCCGGCAAAGACCGGCATCCGGGTTTCAGGCTCTGGCATCGAATATTTTCTCCAGCAATACGCTGCTTTCTTTTAGGTCCTCAGGCGTGGCGCTGGAATGCGCCTCAATTACCTTCAAGGTATTCTTTTTTAAATACGGCTTTAAAGAATTAAAATCTACTTCACCTGTGCCCGGCGCAAGGTGGTCCCGGCAGTTTCTGATGTCATGCAGATGTACCCCGACCATACTGCCGGCATAGGCATCGAGGTAATCGCGCTGCCTGCCAAAACCCAATTCCTGCATCAGCTGGGCGTGCCCGGTATCGTGCCAGTAAAAAATACTGCTGTCTCGCAGGGCTTTTAAAATCAGGCCGGTCTCTTCAAAAGAAGGTATTTCGCGGTAATAAAAACGGGTTTCTATTCCCAGTTTAACGCCGCTCTTGCGGGCGTAAGACTCAAGCTCGCTAAGGCTTTTTAGCGCTGCCCTGACAAACAGCGCGGCGTATTTTTTTCTCTCCCCGACGGCAAGCTCTTTTAAAAAACGGTACCTGCCGCAATTCTTGCGGCCTTTGCGGCAGAGGTTTATTAAATCGCGCGTGCGGTCGGGTATCTCCACCCTTCCGCAGTGTAACACTACCGCCTTCGCTCCCAGCTCTTTGGCGGTATCAATGGTGTTTTTGCTATATTTGAGCGCCTGCTGCCTTTCCTCTTCGCGCAGGGATGACATCGAATAGCAGTCCGGCAGCGCCTTGGAACGCATTAGCCCCCGGGGTATAGGGCAATAATTATGCAAACTCGCAACCCCTATTTCGCCCCTTTGAACAAAATTCCCCACCCCGGCCACCATCGAAGAGGTGAGGTTAAAACTCAACTCAATATCTTTAAAACCAAGCGCTTTTATTTCACGGATAAGGCCTGCGGCGCGGTTATAACGGAAGGCATTCCACGAGGTAGAAAGAACCAGGCCCATTTTACCTTCTTCGCTTGAGTCTCTTTCTTTTACGCTCGCTGGGCTTTTCGTAGTGCTTGCGGTCACGCAGCTCCTTAAGGATGCCCTCCTTTTCAATCTTCCTTTTGAACCTGCGTAACGCCGATTCAAAGGATTCGTCTCTCCTGATCTCTATCTCCTGCATTCTTAAATTCAACTCCTTTCTGGTTTGGATTTAAGGATTATAATATAGCATTCTTTTCACCGGGTGTCAATCTCTTAGGCGGCGGGAGGGGTAGAGTTTATTCGATTTCGAAGGAGATAATGACGTTGAAGGATAGCTGGGCGTAATCGAGGTCTTTCGGGAAATCCGGGAAAGGCGAGGCCTCGCGGATACTGCGTAATGCCACTTCCCTGAGATACTTACTGGAGGAGGATTTCTCCTCTACCAGCCGCACATCGGTAAGGAAACCTTCGCGGGAGATGACAAATGATAGATACACCTCTCCGCTG
>Ga0116202_10000540_pt1 | contig 21261 bp, 18 predicted proteins | sample LakKivw325mmetaG_FD_94479 | JGI IMG/M metagenome (GOLD analysis project Ga0116202, IMG submission 94479) | Anoxic lake water microbial communities from Lake Kivu, Rwanda to study Microbial Dark Matter (Phase II) - Lake Kivu water 325m metaG | ecosystem: Environmental > Aquatic > Freshwater >... | reverse complement strand
GTGTGGGTAGATAGCGAAACACCGGGATATTTTTATTGGCGGCGGCGAGTATGGCGATGGCTTGCGCGCGCCCCACGGCCAGAGCCGTGCGCGCGTTATCGGCTACGAACGGCTCTTCTATAGCAACTTCGTCGGGTCGCTGGCCGGCTACGATTTCAACCAGCTTTTTATATAAAGAGGAAAGCCGTTTTTCTACGGGGACTTTTGATGGCAGGCTGAGTACTCCGCAGGTGACAAAGGCCATTTCGCCCGCGTCCTCATCCACCACACCGTAGCCCAGATTTAAAGTGCCCGGATCGATGCCCAGAACACGCATAACTTATGCCTGAGTTTGCAGCTTCTCCAGGACAGATTCGTCGTAATCGAGGTTGGCGCAGACACTCTGGACGTCTTCCAACTCTTCCAGATGGTCGAGTAGTTTAAGCGTTTGAATGGCCTCTTTTTCTTCCAGTTGTACCGTCTTCTTAGGCACGCGCATAACTTGAGCCGATACCGGGGGTTTTATCTTTTCGACGGCTTTTCGCACCGCCTCCAGGTTTTGCGGCGTGGTAAGAATCTCCAGATAGCCCTTCTCGTCTTTAACATCATCGGCGCCGGCATCTATGGCCGCCAGTGCCAGTTCTTCCGCTTGAGCGCCATCTGCTTCAACGACAATCACGCCTCTGGTATCGAACTGCCAGGAAACGGAACCGGTGGTGGCCAGGCTGCCGCCGTGGCGGGTAAACAGGCTGCGCACTTCCTGGACAGTGCGGTTGCGGTTATCCGTCACCGCATCCACCAGGACGGCCACGCCATGAGGGCCGTAGCCTTCGAATGTTATCTCGACTAGAGCTGCGCCTCCCGCCTCACCGCTGGCTTTTTTTATGGCGCGCTCGATGTTATCGGTGGGCATGTTGTTATCTTTGGCTTTTTGAATAGTCAGTCGCAGGCGGAAGTTATTAGCAGGATCAGGACCGCCTTCCTTGACGGCCACGATAATTTCACGGGCAATCTTGGTAAATACCTGCCCTCTGCGTTGGTCGGCTACGCCCTTTTGCCGTTTTATCTGTGACCACTTAGAATGACCGGACATGTTAAATACTCAGCCCTAATTTTACCACCATGTCACACAAGAATAAAGCAAGAAATATAAAATTCTAAACACTAATATCTAAATCCTAAATAAATTCAAAATGATAGACTTATGTAGCGTGTCATTCTGAGTCCTTCCGCGGAAGGACTCAGAATCTCGGTGGTGGGGCTAAGATTGCCGCGTCCGATTGTAGCGGGGTCCAGCAATGATACAAAAAGACCGCTCACCGTGAGCCAGGCGAAGGGTGCTTTTCGCAGGGGTAGCGTGGAGCATCTGCTCCACGCACAGTTGGCGTCGTGCTTTACGGGCGGACTTAAAAGTCCGCTCGTACATTTGTGGTTCCGCTATGGTTCGACAGGCTCACCACGAGCGGAACCTTCTCTTACAAGAAACCAGACTATCTCCGTAATCTTCAACTAATCTGTGGAATCTAAAAATTAAATTCTGGGCAGCAGAGATGCGTACTTCTCCATGCGGCTCATGCCAGCTTCCGACTGGACCATCCAGGTCATCCAGCACAGCGCGATAGCCCTGTATCCGACTGCGGGAGCCATGCGCTCCACCAACTTAACGAAATCGATATCCGTTGCCGGCATCTTCACATCGGCCTTAGCCAGCATCTCGGCGATGACTCGCTTAACGATCTTGTCCGGCATCACCGTATCGACTCCACCCATCATCCTCAGGTACTGATAGCTGTTAATGCCTACTCCGTTAATCCTGCCCACCGGGTCTTCATCCCAGTTGTCCAGGCTGGCGTTTTTGGCCCAGTAGATAAAGGCCTGCCGGTCATCGAGCCCCTTCTTCGTTTTTAAGCTGGCCAAGTAAGCGGCAACAGATTTGGCCATATGCCAGGAGCGTTTGTTTTTCCAGACGTGCTCCACTGTTCTTTCGTTAATCCGGGCTAAATCTTGGAGGCGGCAAACTCTTCCGGTCTCGACGAATTCCTGGCGAAATTGCTCCACCCTGGGCACCACAGACCGGAAGTAATTCAGGCCGATGGAGGTAAAGGCCGCATCGACGACCATGAGGACTACGTGGCCGTCCCATCTTTCGGTCCGCAGGCAGCGCTTTATGTAGTCGCTGACCTCCGGAACCTGATTCATGTAGCTATCGGCAGCCTCTTTTAAGGTCAAATCCGGTATTACCTTTCCTTACAGGTTTTTATAAGTATCCTCTCCGCGTCTAGCTATTCGTACCATAGTTATCAGCCGTGCCGTGTCGTCTATGGCATACACTACCCTGTAGTTTCTGATACGAACACGCCACAGGCCGCTATCAGCCAGTTTCTTGACCTTGGGAGGCCGTGGCTCTACTGCCAGAGAAGAAATAGTTCCGGCAATAACTTTATAAGCCTGTTGTGACAGCTCGTCCAATTGTTTTTGAGCGGCGTGCCTGAGTTCGATTCGGTATTCCACGTCGTGGCTAGCGCACTTTTCTGCGACGTTGATATGTTTCCCAAGTGACGGTGCCCTTCTTATCAGCCAGGGCTTCCTGTCCTTCGCGGATATCTTCCTCGTCTTCAAATATTTCCAGCGCGGCGTCGCGGATCAACTTGGCCATTGAAGTCCTTTGTTCGAAGGCCAGCCGGCGCAATTTTTCATGCTGCTCTTCTGTCAGAAAAATAGTGGTTCTTTTCAAATTCGTAGCCATATTTTTGATTCCCGTATATAAAGGTAACATATATATGTTGATATGTCAAAAACGGACGAATCGTAGAAGCCTTTTCGGTATTACGGTTATCCGGACTTGGCAGCAGCTCCGACGCGCCTGACGATATAGTATATAACGCCGGCTACTATGAACACCGCCAGTATATCGACATATAGAGAATATTTTTCCAGTATTGTCCAGTTCTCTTTTAACACCCAGCCCAGAAGTACGAGCGCCAGGTTCCACGGTATCGAGCCGAGGACGGTGTACAAGCAGAACCTGGAAAAATTCATCTCACCCATGCCTGCCGGCAGCGCGTTGTAAGTACGGATCAGAGGCAGCATCCTGGAAAACAGGACCGTGAGGTTGCCGTATTTGTTAAACCAGTTTTCCACCAGCTGCAGGTGGCCCGTGTTTAACAGCACGTATTTACCGTATTTCTCGACGAATGGACGGCCCAGATATTTACCGATATAGTAGGCTATTATCGAACCAGTCAGGTTAGCCAGCGTGCTGACCAGCACGATTATCCAGATGTTCATCTCCCCCATGTAAGCCAGAAAGCCGGCGAACGGTATAACAGCCTCGCTGGGAATAGGAATCAGCGCCGATTCCAACGTCATGGTGACGAAAATGCCGGCGTACCCCCAGGAGGCGATCAGGCCGGTTATGAATTCGAGTATGGTCAAGACCATATTTATGGCATTATAGCATTAATTCACCCTCTCCCTGACCCTCTCCCATCAAGGGAGAGGGGATTAAGGTTTCTCAAGAGGGGCTGCGCCCCTCTTGTACTCCCCCTAACTGAAGAGAGTCATTGTCATTGTCACCATCTCCCCTTACTCTCTCCCTCATAGGGATAGGGAGCAATTAAGTAAAAAATGAACCCCGCTGTGATATACTAACTGAAAAGATACCCACCGTCCTTAATACGGATGACTGTAGTGCCCTCAGATAAGATTTTCCGGCCTGCTGATTATGTCAAGATAAGTATCTTCGCAGGTGCTCTTTCCATACTCTGGCCAAGCCTTCACAGCCTGATTATTCCTCTCCGTATTCTGGATTTCATACCGGAAGCCCAGAAAAACACCTATCTCGGCCTGCTGACCTTTGCCGGTTCACTTATCGCACTGTTCGTGCAGCCTCTGGCCGGCGCCGTTAGCGACCGATTCGGTTCGAGGTGGGGTAGAAGGCGGCCTTTTATCTTCGCCGGCACAATCCTGGCCTTGCTCATCCTACCCAGCATCGGGCTGGCCAGCAGCTTCGTATTTCTGCTTGTCGGCTACTGCTTGCTTCAGATAGCCAGCAATATTGCCCAGGGCCCCTTCCAGGCGTTCATCCCCGACCTGGTACCACACGGCCACCGCGGTGTAGCCTCCAGCGCTAAAAGCCTCGCCGAGATACTGGGAGCGGTCGTCTTCCTGCGGCTGGTGGCCTATTTCATGGACAACTTCACCAATAGCGGCAACAGCGCCTGGCTGTGGGGAGCCTTAAGCTTCCCCGGGACCATGCTGCTGGTAGCCATGATAGTGACGATGGTTACCGTGAAGGAGTCACCATCGACTTCTTCCGAACTGTCACCACTGAAGACAATTGCATGGGCTTTTAGAATCGACACGAAAGCCAATCGTGGTTTCATCTGGTATCTGGTGTCCCGGCTGCTGGTGCTCATGGGCGGTGTGATACTGCAGACCTTCGCCCTTTATTATATTTCAGACGTACTCCATCAATCGAACCCGGCTGGCGTGGCGGCCAACCTATTGATAACAGTGGGCGTTTTTCTGGTTGCTTCCGTTTATCCGGCGGGGCAGCTTTCTGACAGGTTCGGTCGTAAACCGGTTATCTACTTTTCCGGTTTCGTCGGCGTAGCCGGCATACTGGTGCTGCTTTTTACCAAGAGCTATACGGGTATACTTGTCTGTGGAGCGCTAATGGGACTATCGACCGGCGCTTTCCTCAGCACCAACTGGGCACTGGCCACCGACCTGGTTCCCACAGGAGAGGAGGCCCGCTACCTAGGCCTGACCAATATAGCTACGGCCGGCGCCGGAGCCCTGGCCCGGCTCATGGGGCCGGTAATCGACTTCTTCAACGGCCGGCAGGCAAATCTGGGCTATTCGATTATGCTGGTGGTATGTATTGTGTGCTTCATATTCGGAACGGCAGCGATAATACCTATTAAGGCCGAAGTCAAATAGAACTAAACAAATATGGAACCTGAAGAGAAAAAGGTAAAGAAACCTTTCTGGACGAAGGAGCGCTATCTCCAAATCCTGGCGCTGGTCTTCGTGGTGGCGCTGTCGGTTTTTTTAGTTTTAAATAGGACAGTGGTAGCCAGATTCGCCGGTTACGGCTATCTCGGTATCTTCATAATTTCGATAATATCGGCGGCCACTATTATTATACCCGTTCCCTCCTGGATTCTGGTGGCTGCTATGGGCGCCATACTGAATCCGATACTGGTGGGTGTAGTTTCCGGCATCGGAGGTACCATCGGCGAGATGACCGGCTATTTTCTCGGCTACGGTGGCCGCCTGGCGATAGACAACGTGGCCATCTATGAGAGAATGGTGCGATGGATGAAGCGATGGGGCAACGTTACTATATTCGTCCTGGCGCTCATTCCAAATCCTCTGTTCGACGTGGCCGGCGCGGCTGCCGGCCTGTTACGCTTTCCGATATGGAAGTTTTTACTGCTCGGTGCTGCGGGCAGGATACCCAAGAATATATTTTTTGCATACATCGGCGTCTGGGGCTTGCACTTTCTGCCAATGTTATAATATTGTTTTACCCTCACCCTGACCCCCTCCCGTCAAGGGAGAGGGGAATTTAAAATAATACTGGCTCGATTAATAAGGGGAGATTCAAAAATAGTTCTCCCTCCCCTGGAGGGAGGGAGTTAGAGGAAGGGGGAGACTTACTTTTAATTTTCCAGCATTTAAAATAAGCTGAAGGAGTAGAAGAATGCTAGATGAGTTGGTTACAAAAAACAGAAGCTACCGACGGTTCCATCAGAATGTATCGATAACATTAGAAACTTTGCGAGAGCTGGTAGACCTGGGCAGGCTTTCCGCCTCCGCGCTCAATTTGCAGCCGCTTAAATATGTGCTGTCGTTCGACCCAAAGAAAAACGCACAGATTTTCTCCACCCTGGGCTGGGCGGCTTATCTGAAAGACTGGAAAGGACCCGAAGAAGGAGAAAGGCCTTCGGCATATATCATAGTTCTGCTAGATTCGGGTATAAGCGTATCGGCCGGCTGCGACCACGGTATAGCAGCCCAGAGCATACTCCTCGGAGCTGTGGAAAAGGGCCTGGGCGGTTGCATGATCGCTACGGTTAACAGGAAGGAACTCGGTAAACTGCTGAACATGGGAGAACGGTTCGAGATAGTCCTGGTTATAGCCCTGGGCAAACCTAAAGAGAAGGTAGTTATCGATGATATAGGGCCAGACGGCAATGTTAAATACTGGCGGGACAGCGAGGGCATTCACCACGTGCCCAAGCGCACGCTGGATGAGATAATCATAGGCTAGTTCAGGCACTTACTTATAATAAGCCTACGGTTTACTTGCCTGCAGGACAAAAGCTATAATAACGGCTTAATCTCAAATGCACAACGTACCGTCTTCTAATTTACCACGGCGCATAGAAGGCCTGAGCGAGCTGGCCTACAATCTGTGGTGGAGCTGGAGCATATCAGCCCGCCAGCTATTCAAAGCTCTGGATACGCCGTTGTGGAAGGCCACCGGCCATAATCCGGTTAAGCTGCTGCAACAGATAGCCACGCACCGCCTGGTTGCCGCCAGCCAGGACCCATCGTTTCTGAAAAAATACGATGCCGTTATGGCGGATTTCAAGGATGCTATTACAGGAACCGATACCTGGTTCAACAAGCAGTATCCGGAGTTCAAACAGCAGGTGACAGCCTACTTTTCGCTCGAGTTCGCCATACATAATTCGCTGCCGCTGTACGCAGGCGGACTGGGTGTACTGGCCGGCGATTTTTGTAAGGAGTCGAGCGACCTGGGCCTGCCGTGGGTGGCCGTGGGATTCATGTATCCCCAGGGTTACTTCCACCAGCATATCTCCGCCGACGGCTGGCAGCAGGAGATATACGAGCAGCTGAATTTCAGTGAAGCTCCCATAACACAGGTGCTGGACGCCCACGGGAACCCGCTAACGGTGGACGTGCGATTAGACACAAGATCAATCCGCATAGCTGTGTGGCAGGTAAATGCGGGCCGGGTCAAGCTTTACCTGCTGGATACTAACGTCGAGGGAAATTCGAATTCCGACCGCGAACTATCAGCACGCCTTTATGCCGGCGACCAGGAAGTTCGGCTTGAGCAGCAGATTGTTATCGGCATCGGAGGCGTACGAGTGCTCAGAGCGCTTAATATCGACCCGGTTATCTGGCACCTCAACGAAGGCTACACCGCATTCACGGTTTTAGAACGAATCCGGGAGTTCATGGAAAAAGGTATGGGCTTTGACGAAGCACTGGATAAGGTCCGCAGCACCACGGTTTTTACCATACACACCACGGTGGCCGGCGTCGGCGATACCTATTCCCATGAGTTTATTGAAAAATATTTTCGTGAATACTGGGATTCCCTGGGCATCGATAGCGAGGTCTTCCTCAGTCTCGGCGCACAGGCCGGAGATAATTCGGGCTTCAACATGACGGCGTTTGGCGTGAGGACAGCCAACTATCGCAACGGCGTCAGTCAGCTCCACGGCAGCTTGTGCCGCCGGGCCTGCAGCTACATATGGCCTGAAGTCGAACAGCAAGACATACCTATAAATTCAGTGACCAACGGCATCCACGTGCCTACCTGGGTATCGCCACAGGCAGCCGGCTTGTACGAGCAATATCTGGCAGCCGATTGGCTAAACCGGCACGATGATGCGCTGCTGTGGGAAAAGGTGGCTGATATTCCAGACCAGGAAATTTGGGCCATGCGGCGGTGGTTGAAAACCAAGCTTATCAGCACCATAAAGGAGCGCGCCCGGGGGCGGTGGGCTGAGGGCCACATAGCCCCGGAGCAGGCATTAGCCATGGGAGCCTTGCTGGATACCGATGTGCTCACCATTGCTTTCTGCCGGCGGTTCACGGCCTACAAACGAGCCTCGCTAATTTTGACCGATATCAGCCGTTTGAAACGACTGTTGCGCAATGAATATCGACCGGCGCAGATAATTTTCGCCGGCAAGGCGCACCCTAACGACGAGCGCGGCAAACAGTTTATCCAGGAAATATTCAATGCTGCTAAAAATCCCGAGTTCGGTGGCAGAATAGCCTTCGTCGAAGACTACGACATGCACATGGCGCGTTATCTCGTCCACGGGGCCGACGTCTGGCTTAATACACCGCAACTGCATCACGAGGCCAGCGGTACCAGCGGCCAGAAAGCGGCGCTCAACGGAGTGCCGCACTTGAGCGTACTCGACGGCTGGTGGCGCGAAGGCTATAACGGAAAGAACGGCTGGGCGATTCACAGTAATTCCGAAATCAGCCCCGCGGAGCAGGACAAGGCTGACGCCGAAGAGCTATATCAACTGCTGGAACAAAGCATAATTCCTCTCTACTACGACCGCGATATGAGCGGTATACCTCACGGCTGGTTACAGGTAGTTAAAGAGACAATACGGTCCAACGCCCCCATGTTCAGCGCCCGGCGTATGGTCAAGGAATATACTCAACAAATGTATCTGCAGCCGGAAAAGGTAATAGGATAATAATAATAGCGTGGATAAGAAACGGCTAATTTGTTCGACCGTTTTAGCCTTGGCACTACTGGCTGGCATGGTTAATTCCGGCTGTCTGCGCAGCCTGCGCCATGCAGTTCAAACGCCGGTAGAATCAACAACCGATTTCTCGTCGTCGATATTCAGCGGAGGTCTTCAGCGGACTTATCTCGTCCACGTCAGCAGCATCTACGATGAGACAAAGCCTACACCTCAGGTCATCGTCTTGCATGGAGGCGGCGGCAGCGGACAGGGCATGAACGCGCTTACCCAGTTCAATACCGTCGCCGACCGGGAAAATTTTATCGTTGTCTATCCGGATGGCTTCGAAAATCACTGGAACGACGGTAGAGGAGTGCAAAGATACAGCGCTCAGGCCCAGAACGTCGACGACGTCGGTTTCATATCAGCGCTAATAGACCACCTTGCCGACCAGTTCAACATTGATGCTGAAAGAGTCTATGTAACGGGAATATCGAATGGCGCCATGATGTCGCATCGCCTTGGCTGTCAGCTGTCCGAGAAGATAGCCGCGATTGCACCCGTTGCCGGCAACTTACCGGTAAATATGGAACCTATTTGCTCGCCGTCACGGCCGGTTTCAGTCTTATTAATCAACGGGACCGACGACCCGCTGGTGCCGTGGGCAGGCGGTGAGGTCCACCTGGGGCCGCTGAAGCTGGGTCAGGTGTTATCCGTTGCCGATACGGTGAAGTTCTGGGTAACCAAAGACGGCTGTACCGCGGCGCCGGTGGAGGCCCCGCTGCCGGATACAGATCCGCATGATGGAACCACGGTGACGACCGAGACCTACGGCGGCTGCCAGGACGACGTAGAGGTCGTTCTTTACGCCGTTCTCAGCGGAGGCCATACCTGGCCGGACGGCCTGCAATATTCGTCTGAAGCCGTAATTGGCCGGACATCGAGGGATTTCAATGCCAGCGAGGTAATCTGGCAGTTCTTTAAATCGCATCCCATGCCCTAAAATATCGAATTCAAAAGTCCTCTACTATCTGCTTCTCCTCACTGCTATAATTCCTTTAGCCAAACCGAAAGACGTGAAATGGCACGTGTGCTATACTTTAGGCCGTTAACAGGTTTAACTATATCTGCTTCAGCGTCGGATTACACCAAATCTGAAAAACCAGGAGGCGAAGGCTATGGACATGGTAGACAAGAAACTCGATAGCGTGAACGTGCTGTCTTTATCAGGCAGACTTGACGCATACTCTGCCACCGAGGTTGAGAAGAAGCTTGATTCGCTCATCGAGTCGGGTCAAAACCGGCTAGTAATCAACCTGGAGAATCTGGAGTACATAAGCAGCTCGGGACTCAGGGTATTTCTGGCTGCGCTCAAGAAAGCCAAGAAAGCGCAGGGCGACGTCAAGCTCGCCTGTATGAAACCTTTTATAAAAGAGGTGTTCGATATCGCTGGATTCAGCCAGCTGTTCAGTATATTCGATACGCAGGACGCCGCGGTCAGCGGTTTCAGCCAGACGTAGCCTGCCCCTACTCAACAAAAGTAGTACGGCTCACCGGCTAATAAATACCGATTAATTCAATGGATACCGTGCCTGAAGACCAACCAATAGCCCGTATTTCACTGACGGCCAAGGTGGAGTTTTTGCCTGCTGTTTCCAGCTTCCTGCGCGAGATTGCCGGCAAGCTTGGTTTAACGGGCAATGACCTGGCACAGCTTGAGCTGGTAACAGAAGAGGCCTGCATGAACGTGATCGAACACGCTTTCGACCCGGGAGAACAGGGCTATTTTGACGTCGCCATACTGCGGAAGCCTGGAAAAATAGTAGTGGCAGTAGAGGACCGGGGCCTTCCTTTCGACTTCAGAAAGTTCGACACGGCACAGGAATCGGGGCTCGGCGTAATTTTAATGAAGGCCTTTGCCAGCGAGGTCTATTTTCTTAATTTGGGCAGGGGTGGCAAACGAGTCGAACTTGTTAAAAATCTTCCTTATAAAGACGTGGACGCCTATATTTCTGAGGAGGAGAAGAACCGTGCCGTATCTCTGCCTCCGGTACCTGAGGATATCTCGATAACCATACGCCCGATGAGGCCGAAAGATTCGATTGACCTGGCCAGGTGTGTGTACCGCTGCTACGGCTACACCTATGCCAATCCCGATGTTTATTTTCCCGACCGCGTTAAAGAATTACTGGAAAGCGGCTTGCTTATATCCTTCATTGCCTTGAATCCGGACGGTGAGGTGATCGGTCACGTATCGGTACGCAAGGAATATGCCGACGCCCCAATCGGGGAACGTGGCCAGGCAGTGGTTGACCCACGGTACAGGGGCCACGGACTGCTTAATAAGTTAATAAAGACGGTGGTGGAGCACGTGACGAAAAGGGGAATGTACGGGACCTACGGCGAAGCGGTGACAGTACATACGTACAGTCAGAAGGCGGCTCTTTCTATGGGGGCTCATGAGACAGGTGTGTTGCTGGCGTTCACTCCAGCAACCATGTTGTTCAAGAAAATACAAGAGGAACGGGAACAGCGTCAGGCAGCGCTGCTTTTATATACCAGGCTTAACCAAGAACCCCAGCGGGATGTCTATCCACCGTATCACCATCGGACTATAATCAGTCGCATCTACGAAATAAACCAGCTCCGTCGTAACGTCGCCGATGCAACGCATACCAAGAAAGCCGTTGATGTCTCGGTGCCTTCCATGGTAGATGTGCAGGTACAGACCGATGCCAACCGGGCATTCTTATTAATAAAGCAATATGGCACAGACCTGGAAGCGCTGGTTAAATTCCGGTTGCGCGAGCTTTGTCTTAGAAAAATCGACTGCATCTACATCGACATGCCGTTATCTGACCCGTTGACTCCGAAGTTCTGTGCCTCACTTGAAATGCTGGGGTTTTCCTTCGCCGGTGTGATCCCCGAGCTGTCCGACGGGGATGCGCTCCGGCTGCAATACCTGAATAACGTCTATTTCAATCCCGATAGTATTCAGGTAGCGACCGATTTCGGCAAGGAACTGCTGGAATATGTGCTTAAGGCCAGAGGATAAATAATTGTGAGCACGTCGATAGCCGATTTACTGGTAGACCTGATAAAAACCGCGTGCGTGGTGGTGGCCTTCGCCTACGTGGTCACCCGCGCCGGATTTTTTAATCAGATACTTGATAAAAAGTTCACCGTGGTAAACCAGGTCATTATGATCGTGCTTTTCGGCGCGCTCTCCATATTCGGCACCTACGGCGGACTGAGCCTGCCCTCCGGCGCCATAGCCAATATCCGAGACCTCGGACCGATGGTCGCTGGTCTGGTGGCCGGCCCGGTGGTGGGGCTAGGCGCCGGCTTGATAGGCGGCGTGCAGCGCTATTATATGGGGGGATTTGTCTGCGTGCCCTGCTCTCTATCCACCGTGCTGGCCGGCCTCTTTGGCGGTCTAATATACCTGATAAACAAAAGAGAGTTCGTACTTGTGTGGCAGGCGGCGCTCTTTGCTATCTTCATGGAACTTCTGCACATGGGACTAACGCTATTGATAGCCAAACCCTACGAGGAGGCAATGGGCGTGGTCCAGCAGGTAATTCTACCGATGACCACTGCCAACGCCATCGGGGTGGCCATCTTCGCCTTCATAATCCGCAACCTGATTACCGAGAAAAGGACGGCTGCGGAAAGAGAAGGATACCGTCGTGAACTCGAGCGAACAGAATTTGAGATGGAGACGGCCAGAGGTATCCAGCAAAGCTTTTTGCCCGAGTCTCCGCCAAAGATAGACGGATTTGAACTGGCCGCTTTGAACTTGCCCGCGAGGCAGGTGGGCGGGGATTTCTATGATTTTATACCTGTCTCCGATGGTAAATGGGGAATTGTGATAGCCGACGTGTCCGGGAAAGGTGTACCGGCAGCTTTGTTTATGGCATTATCAAAAACGCTGGTGCGTGCCAACGTGTCCGACAACATTACACCTTCTCAGGCAATCGAGAAGGCAAACTACACTATTTCTCAGGAAGCCAAAATGGGAATGTTCGTGACGCTATTTTACGCCGTGCTGGCGCCCGAGAATAAAAAGTTGCAGTATGTTAATGCGGGCCACAATCCTCCCTTTGTGATCAAAAGGAGTTCGGGCGACGTTACCCTGCTGCGCGCCAACGGCATCGCTATGGGCGTTATGGATGACGCCGTTCTGGAAGAGAAGGAAATTCTACTGGACCCGAACGACGTGGTCGTCTTTTACACCGATGGCATCACCGAGGCCATAAACGCCAAAAACGAACAATTCGGTGAGCAAAGGCTTATCGAGACGATAAGCCAGAATGCAGACCTGGCGGTCAAGGATTTGATTACCAGAGTGAAGGATACGGTGTTTGCCTTTGCCCAAGGGCAGCCTCAATTTGACGATTTCACCTTGGTGCTACTTAAAGCGACATAGAGGAGACTAGCGACGCCAAAGAAGTTTGAGCTGAGAATCGATGCCAGGCTGGAAAACCTGCCGGTAATCGCCGATTTTATTTCCGCCTCCCTGAACCGACTGGGGATAGAAGCCGGTAAGCAGGAGATCGAGCTAGCAGTGGACGAAGCCTGCACCAACATAATTAAGTATGCCTATGCCGGGAAAGCCGGCATCATCGCCATTATCTGCGAACGGCAGAAGGATGAGCTGATAATAACCATAAGTGACTATGGAAAACCTTTTGACCCGCTGTCGGTTCCCCAGCCGGACTTAGCTGCTGATCTGGACCACCGGAAGGTCGGCGGGCTCGGCATATATTTGATGAAAAAGCTGATGGACGATGTCAGCTACAATTTCGAATCTGTAAAGGGCAACCGGCTGATAATGAGAAGAAAACTGACCGCCAAGGAGCAACAGGTATGAATAGCTATGCCAGAGAATATAAGAAAAAGCTGACCACGCCGGAAAAGGTAGCAGCAAGTATAAAAAACGGCGCTACTATCATACCCGGCATGGGCTGTGGTGAAGCGCCAGCCCTTTTGGCGGCCATTGCAGATAGAGCCAGACAGGGAGATTTGGAAAACATAAACTTCTATTTGCTGCATCCGGCGGAGGGTGCGGCTACCACCATACTTGCCCCTGACCTGTGTGATTGCATCCAGGTCTATTCCTGGTTTGTAGGGGTAGCCGATAGAGGCAGAGTCAGGGTCGGGCTAAATTATTTTATACCTAACTATTTTCATCAGATACCGCGCCTGATCACCGATTTTATGAAGATTGATTTTACAATAGCCACGGTCTCTCCAATGGACAAAGCGGGGTATTTCACCTTTGGCACCGCTAATGACTACACCTCCACAGCAGCCAGACACTGCAAAAAGCTGATTGTAGAAGTAAACGAGCATATGCCTCGCGTCTTCGGAGATTCATTGATTCATGTTTCCGAAGTGGACGCCATAGTAGAGAACAACGTTGAACTATGTGAGACCATACCGCAGGCGCCGGAAGCTGAAGACGAAATCATCGGTAAGCGCATCGCCGAAATGGTACCGGACGGAGCCACCATACAGCTGGGAGCCGGCAATGTACCTAATGCTGCAGCACATTACTTAATGGACCATAAAGACCTAGGAATTCACACCGAGCTTATCTGCCCCAGCATGGTAGACCTGATAGAAAAAGGCGTAGTTACCGGCAGCAGGAAGACCCTGCACCCCAGGAAAAACCTGTTCACCTTCGCCCGCGGCACCAGAAAGATGTACGAGTTCATGGATAATAACCCAACCATGGAAAGCTACCCGGTATCCTACATAAACGACCCCGCCGTCATAGCCCAGAACGACAACATGATCTCCATAAACTCTATAATCGAAGTTGACCTTCTGGGCCAGTGCAATGCTGAGTTTATGGGCGGCTACCAGTTCAGCGGTACTGGAGGCCAGCTTGATTTCGTACGCGGCGCGTTTGACTCCAGGGGCGGTAAGTCAATTCTGGCCTTTCATTCGACGGCTAAGAAGGGAGCCATCTCCCGTGTGGTACCGCGATTCGAAGCCGGCACTGTGGTGACAACCCCCCGGATGGATGCACAATATCTGGTCACCGAGCACGGCGTAATCAATCTCAAGGGCAAGTCTACTCGAGAACGGGCTCTGGATATCATCAGCATCGCCCATCCCAAGTTCAGAGACGACCTCTTACGCGAAGCCGAGGATATGTACCTAATTTAAGAAAACGCTGATTGAGCCTTGGCATGGCTATGTCACATCCTCGTGCTCCAGATGATCACCACATTAGCATTTTGTTAGTTTAATTAATTCTAACAGCAGCTATTATGACTAAAGTCCTGGTGTACTAAAGTACTAATTGGTCATTCATATTATGCGAAATAAGCTTAAACTATGTGTTAATTAATCATAATGGAGGAGATATTCTTTGGCTAGCATTCCAAAGCTATTACGGCAGGGGAGCAGTGAAGAGCTCTGGCAGATGTGCTGCGGCTATATTGACCTTAACATGAAGCAGTTCATGGTCATCCAGAGGCGATTATTGCTTGACCAATTAGAGCTGTTGAGAAATTGTGAACTTGGAAGCAAGGTTATGCGTGGTGCCATGCCAACCAGCTTGGAACAATTCCGTAAGGATGTTCCACTGACAACATATTCAGATTACTGCCCCGAGCTTCAGGAGCGACAAGAAGATGTACTTCCTGCAAAACCTGCCCATTGGCTGCACACTTCAGGCAAGTCAGGCGAATATCCCTTTAAGTGGGTCCCTTACAGCGAAAAATTCGCCCATGAGCTAGCGATACTAATGTACGGTACCGGAATTTTTGCAAGCTGTAATGGCAGAGGGGACGTATCTAAGGCTAAGGAGCACGCAAAAATCGTCTATGCCGTAGCCCCGGCACCCTATGCCTCTGGTGTCTTTGTTCAAATTATGCAGCAAGAGGTTGATGCAAAGTATTTACCTCCATTAGATAAAGCTGAAAACATGACCTTCGAGCAGAGAACCAGAGAAGGTTTTCGTCTTGCCTTGTCCAAAGGATTTGACTACTTCTTTGGCTTGTCTACCGTGCTAATTGTTGTTGGCGAACAGTTCGGCGCACGGTCAAGGGGATTGTCGGTTATGCCTTTGCTATCTCAACCATCAGCGCTGTTTCGGTTGCTCAGGGGGCTAATCAGGAGCAAAATTGAACACAGGTCTATGCTGCCCAAAGACCTTTGGTCTATAAGCGGAATCATGAGCGGTGGCGCTGATAGCACTGCTCTCAGGGAAAGGCTACGCAACTTGTGGGGAAGATATCCCTTAGAAACCTACGCTTGTGCCGAAGGTAGTCTAATAGCATCTCAGACCTGGGACTATAGTGGCCTCACTTTCATACCTAATCTCAACTTCCTCGAATTTATTCCCGAAAGTGAGCACTTCAAATGGCGGTTGGATAATTCTTACAAACCGAATACTGTACTTATAGACGAGCTACAAGTTGACAAGAGTTACGAGATAGTCATCACCAATTTTCATGGTGGCGCTATGGTAAGGTATCGAGTCGGCGACATGATCAGGATTATCGCACTTACAAATGACAAATTAGGTATTAATATCCCCCAGATGATTTTCGAGAGGCGGGCTGATGATCTTATTGATATTGCTGGTTTCACAAGGTTGACTGAGAGAGTGATCTGGCAGGCGGTCGAGAACAGCCGCATCCCGTATGAAGATTGGGCAGCGCGTAAAGAGATTATCGCGGACAGGCCGATATTGCACTTCTATGTTGAAGTCAAAGATGGTTATGATGCAAGTAAGAAGAGAGTTGCATCGAAGCTGCATGAACAACTTAAGAGACTGGACAGGGATTATGCTGATCTGGAATCTATATTGGGTGTGAAGCCGCTCCAGGTTAGTCTTCTCCCGCGAGGTGCTTTTAAGGCTTACATTGGGGAACGCCAAGCTGAGGGTGCGGACCTGGCACATATAAAGCCCCCTCATATCAATCCCTCGGATAAGACGCTTTCTTTACTAGGCATTAAGAAAAGCAGTAATAGAAGTGAGGAGTTAGAGTAACCTGTTCTCTAAACCATCAATATTCTACCTACGGGCCTTGAACAGTTCTCATAGGGTGATGGAGCTTTTATTCAAATGACTGGGTATTCTTATATTCCATTAATTGCGGCAATATCTTATATACCCCTATTCATCATTGTAATCTCAAGCCGTCCGTTTCACAGGCGGCACCTGCTGTTTATCTTATATCTAGCCAGTGCTATAGCCTGGAGTTCAACCTCTTTCTTGCTCCATAGCTCTTTCCTGCCGGAGCACAAGATGCTTTTAGCCAGACTGATGACCGTCGCATTCACATGGATGGCTGTACAACTTTACGTGTTCTCGCGCCATTATGGCTACGGAAATTACGTCGCTGGATTAGCAATCGGTTATACCCTTCTGACAATCTCAATTGCCCTGGCTGCGCTGGGCTACGTACCGGAAAGTGTGTCGGTGAGTAATGGTGTCCAACTTTCAATCGGGCCCTGGTTTCCAGTGCTTTTCGTACCACTCATCTACCTCGTGGTTGATAATGTACAGGCGTTGGTGCGAAAACTACGGGCTCTGACTGACCAGGTGCAGCGCACACGTGTCACCTACATATTAATAGGTGTGTGTTTGATGGCGTTTTTTTCACTCAGTAATAGCGTTGATTTTTTGAGAAGGCTTCCTATCGACCATTTCGGCAACCTCGCGGCGGCTTGTGTTTGGACTTATGCCACGGTGCAACATCAACTTGTGGATGTACGGAGTGTCGCACGCCGCGGGCTATCATGGGCCGCGATAGTAATCGTGGCTATTATCGGGTATTTATTCTTATATGCGGTAGTCGGTATGGCGACCCATGTGCAGCAGCGAGCCCTTGTAACGGCCTTAGCCACTATAGCAGCGTTGATAATAGGTCTATCTATCTATCAGCTAAGGTACGTATTCACTCGTCTTGTTGATCGACTTTTTTACAGAGAACGCTACGACTATCGCCAGAAGCTGGAAGATTTTGCGCGTAATAGAATACGTGGAGTCTCAAACCTTAAAGACTTGAGCGGTAAATTGTTGCCTCTTATAATCGGGAGCCTGGGTTGCCCGCACGCGTATGTGATGCTCCCGGAAAAGTCAATTGGTGATTTTGTTGTAGAATTTACTGAGCCCGAACCTGACTCCAAGTCTGTATTGAGAATGGGTCAGGACAGTCCTGTCGTTGATTGGCTAAAACGGGAAAATAAATATCTGAGTTGCGATAAGCTAGATATAATGCCTGAATTTCGGGGTATGCTCGCCCAGGAGGGAATGTGGTTAAAAGCATTAAATATAGGAGGCTTTTTCCCTATAATCAACAGAGGCAACCTGGTTGGCATATTAATGCTGGAAAACAAACAATCAAGCAGGTATACACTGGAAGATATTAACCTGGTTCAGACTGTTATGCATCAAGTAGCTGTAACCATGGAGAAGGAGTTCTTGCAAGAACAGCTTAGAAAGAGGGAGCAAGAGTTGACGCTAAGCACAGCGGAACTACAGAGTGCTAACAAAGAGTTGGAGGCATTCGTGCACAGCGTCTCACACGATTTGCGGGCCCCGCTGCGTGGTATAGATGGTTGGAGTCTGGCACTTTTAGAAGACTACCAAGACAAGATAGACCAGCAAGGCTGCCAATACCTCGGTCGTATCCGTACAGAGACGCAGCGCATGGACGATTTGATCAATGCACTGTTGCAACTATCCCGGGTATCTCGTGCTTCACTAGAACTGAAGTTGGTGGATTTGACGGCCATGGCGCAAACCATCGTCTCTCGTTTACGGGATTCTCAGCCAGACCGTCCGGTAGAATTTATTATCCAACCTAAACTTATGGCACAGGGTGATGCCAGCTTATTAGATATCGCATTGCATAACCTGTTGGAAAATGCCTGGAAATTCAGCAGCAGGTGCACACATACGAGAATAGAATTCGGCGAAACTAACAACGAAGGTGACCAAGCCTTTTTCGTGCGTGACAACGGGGTGGGTTTTGATATGGCCTATTCAGACAAGTTGTTCGGCGCATTCCAACGTTTGCACAAACCATCTGATTTTCCCGGTACAGGAATCGGCCTGGCCACTGTACAACGCATTGTCCGCCGCCACGGGGGTCGCCTGTGGGCCAACGCTAAGGTAGACGAAGGCGCGACTTTTTATTTTACACTTACGGGGGCCGTATGAATCACAAGCCCATTCTCTTAGTTGAGGATAATAGCAGTGATGTTCTCCTAATAAAAAGGGCTTTGGGAAAAGGCCATGTTGCTAATAAATTACTTGTAGCCGAGGATGGCAAAGAAGCCTGGACTACCTCTTCAGTAGTAAAGAACACGACGTGCCTGAGGCCCGTGAATTGCCTACATTGGTCTTATTAGACCTCAAGTTACCCAAGGTAGACGGGCTACAGGTATTAGAATGCATACGAGCAAACAAGAAGACAAGGACTCTTCCGGTGGTAATCCTAACATCTTCAAAAGAAGAGCAGGATGTAACGGCGAGCTATGACCTTGGCGCCAATAGCTACGTCCAGAAACCGGTAGATTCCGGCAAGTTTGCTGAGGTCATCCTAACCGTTTGTTCGTATTGGCTGGTGCTGAATGAGCCTCCACCAGTTCCCCGATAGGAAACAATGAAGAAGAAGCTAGCAGTCCTGATCGTAGAAGACTCTGAGAGTGATGCCGCGCTCGACATTCGAGCTTTGGAGCGAGCAGGCCACCGGATATCATATGAGCGGGTAGAAGATGCCAGGCAAATGAAGACAGCCCTCAAGAAGCAGACCTGGGATGTAATCATCGTTGATCATCGTCTGCCTGAGATGGATTCTTTCAAAGCCCTAGATTTAGTAAAAGAAAGTGGACAGGACATACCGGTAATTGTGGTATCCGGCGCTATCGGTGAAGAAACTGCTGTGCAGATAATGAAGGCTGGCGCCAAAGACTACGTAATGAAGGATAAATTGACTCGTCTAGCTCCTGCAGTGGAACGCGAACTTCAAGAATACCAGATGCGCTGTGAACGCAGGCAAGCAGAGGAGGCGCTTAGACAATCTGAAGAGAAATATCGAACCGTTCTGGAACAGATAGAAGAGGGTTATTATGAACTAAACCTTGCCGGCAACTGGACATTTTTTAATGATACCTTCTGCAATACTTTAGGATATTCCAGAGAAGAACTAGCAGGAATGAACTACCGAGCAGTCACACATGAAGAGGATGTTGACCATCTCTACAAGAGATTTGAGGAGGCCTACCGAACAGATAAAGCTATCAAGGATTTATCATTTAAAGCAATTTGTAGAGATGGGGACATACGATTTATCGAGGCCACGGCTTTTCCCATAAAAAACGAGGAGGGGAATATTATCGGGTTCAGGGGAATCGGCCGCGATATCACCGAGCGTAAAAAAGTTGAGGACGAGAGACGTGATATAGAAAGAAAAGCTCATCTGGCTAGTCGACTATCTACTGTAGGGCAGATGGCTGCCGGTATTTGTCACGAAATCAATAACCCGCTAACCACAATAATAGGTTATTCGGATTTATTGACCAAAAAGGATGTACCTCAGGATATAAAGCAAGCACTGGGCTATATTCGCGAGGCGGGACGCCGGGTAGCCGATATCGTTAAACAACTCCTTGCCTTCGCACGTACTATGAGAGCTACTAGAACGATGGTCGACATAAATTACATCGTAAGCGGGACGCTTAAACTGCGTGAATACCAACTGCGGATAGCCAATATAAAAGTTGTAACCGAATTCACACCTGCGTTACCCTACACTCTTGCCGATTCGGGACAGCTACAGCAAGTATTTTTAAATATAATATTGAATGCTGAGACAGAAATGAAATTAGCACATGGTCAGGGGGCACTTCTGGTTAAAACGGAACGCATCGACAATGCTATCAGGGTATCGTTTAAAGATGACGGTCCCGGCATAGCCGAAGAGAACCTTAACAGTATTTTCGACCCCTTCTTTACGACCAGAAAGATAGGTGAGGGCACCGGCCTAGGCTTGAGTGTCTGTCATGGCATTATTACAGAGCACAGTGGCCGGATATACGCTGTAAGCAAGCCCGGCAAAGGGGCTACCTTTGTTGTGGAACTACCAATTGTGTCGGAAGGTTCAGCCCAAATTGCCGGTGATGCGGACAAGGAGCAACCGGTGGCAAGTATTCGTCCAGGGAAAATACTGGTAATCGATGATGATCCATCATTATTAAAATTTTTAGAGGAATTCCTGATTACCAAAGGACACACTGTGGACGCTGTAGATAACGCCAATGATGCTCAAAAAGTCTTTAAAAAAAGAAGGTACGATCTGATCTTGATGGATATACTAATGCCGGATGTTAACGGCATCGAGCTCTATAAGCAATTGCGGCAACTGGACAAATCAGTAGATAACCGAATGCTGGTTATGACTGGAGATATCCTGGGGAAATCAACCAGAACTTTCCTTCACAAGACAGGAGTGCGGTTTATCGAGAAACCGTTCGACACTGATGCGCTTATGACTAAAATAGATGAGATAATGAGGCAGTACGCTGTCTAGCCATGATGCGGTTGTTTACTCCAGGCGCACGATGATTTAACAGGTTTGGGCTTTCCGCTTAGTGACGCTGTAATGTATTGCGGCTCAGCGTGTATAGCACTTCTCCCCGAGTGTTATATATCACCACTTCCATGGGTGCTTTTCCGGGGAGATTGTGAGTAGCACAAGCCAGGCAAAGGTCGTAGGGGCGCCAGGCCATCTCTATGCGATTAAGAAGTCCTTCGGTGATTTCCTTACCCGGTTTG
>Ga0116202_10000539_pt1 | contig 21276 bp, 19 predicted proteins | sample LakKivw325mmetaG_FD_94479 | JGI IMG/M metagenome (GOLD analysis project Ga0116202, IMG submission 94479) | Anoxic lake water microbial communities from Lake Kivu, Rwanda to study Microbial Dark Matter (Phase II) - Lake Kivu water 325m metaG | ecosystem: Environmental > Aquatic > Freshwater >... | reverse complement strand
TTTTGGGTTTTTTCGTATATTACTTGGTGTGCCTTCGGCAATTTTTATCCCGAAATCCATCACCGCCACATTTTCACAGATCCCCATAACCACCTTCATGTCGTGTTCGATAAGAAAAATGGTTAAGTTGAACTCTTCTCGAATCTTTTGAATAAAATTCATAAGATCCATAGTTTCATGGGGGTTCATCCCTGCTGCTGGTTCATCTAACAATAAAAGTTTTGGATGAATTGCCAAGGCACGGGCAATTTCTAATCTTCTCTGTTGACCATAGGGAAGACTCTTGGCTTCCTCTCGAGAAAGTTCTGCCAATCCCACAGCTTCGAGTAATCGATATCCCTCTTCTCTCATAGCTTTTTCCGCTGAGACATAGGCAGGACTTCTCCACATAGCACTGAGAAAAGAATTTTTTAAACCCATATGAAACGAAACCATGACATTGTCCAATACCGAAAGGTTTCCAAACAGACGAATATTTTGAAAGGTTCGGGATATACCGAGCGATGTGATCTCATGGGGAGGAAGACCATTGAGAATGTGGTTCAAAAAAACGACCTTCCCTTTAGATGGAATATATTGCCCGGTAATCATATTAAAAATGGTGGTTTTTCCAGCGCCATTCGGTCCAATCAAACCCGCCAAATCACCGGACTGTAGGGAAAAATTAAAATCATTCACCGCGATCAACCCTCCAAAAATCATGGTAAGTCCGTTTATAGAAAGGAGGGTTTGTGTCTGCTCATTCATTTTGGGGTTTACCTCTTTTGAACAAATTCATAATCAAGTCCCAGGATAATTCTTTCGTACCAAATAGTCCACGACGATAGAATATCATCATTATCACCAACAAAGCTGAAAAAGCCACCATTCTCATTCCGGGAATACCAGGTATGGTAAAGGAACCAATGGTATGAGGAGCTTCGACTTCGCGAAGAATTTCCTGTAAAAAGGCAAAAATAAAAGCCGTGACGACTGAGCCGGTGATGCTCCCCAGACCACCTAAGACAACAATGATCAACAGGTTAAAGGTCATGGAAAAGGTAAATAATGTCGGTGACACGGTACTGATCAGGGTAACAAACAACCCACCAGCAACTCCGGCAAAGAAACCGCTTAAAGTAAAAGCCATCAGTTTCATCCGAAACGGATTGACTCCCATGGCTTGAGCGGCGATCTCGTCTTCACGAATCGCTTTGAGTGCCCGTCCAAAGCTGGAATTCACCAGACTGCAAATAAGGTAGACCGTTAGAAAGGCCAATCCTCCTGTCCACCAGAGATTGGTGTATTCCGGAATCCCCTTAATGCCCAGGGCGCCATTGGTGAGAGGAATGAAATTATTCGCTAAAACGAAGATGATTTCACTGAATCCAAAAGACGCGATTGCCAGATAATCTCCTCGCAATCTGAGGGTGGGTACACCGATGAGAAGAGCACCTCCAGCGGCGATCAAGCCCCCCAGGATTAAGCTCACGATAAACAGGTAGGAAGGAAAAGTAATGACGCTAAAAGGCCAAATAAGCGGGGTTAAGAAATAGACTTGTTGTTTTTGAACCACCGGCAGCATCAACAGTGCCACGGTATATCCGCCCAGAGCCATAAAACCATTGGGACCAAGGGAGAATTGACCGGCAATACCATTTATTAAATTGTAGGCAACAGCGGCGATGACATAAATAAACGCAGTGTTTAAAATTCGAATAATATACGCATTTAAATAATTTTGGGCAATCCACAGTCCAAAAAGCAAAATAACGAAGAGAATGGCAGTCAGTAGGTAATCTCTTTTCCCCATTTTTTTTTATGACTTACACCTTTTCCTTTAGAGTTTCTCCCATTATGCCGTTCGGTTTGATGATAAGAAAGAGAATGAGAAGCCCAAAAACAAATGCATCTCTATAACCGGTAAGTCCGGGAAAGAAAGCAGCAATGAGAATTTCTGCCAGGCCAATAATGAAGCCTCCGATCATCGCACCCACCACATTGCCAATGCCACCGACCACTGCGGCGGTAAATGCTTTCCACCCCGGGAAAATACCCATTAAGGGGTTGATTTGCGGAAATTTAGCAGCCCACATCACCCCTCCCGCGGCAGCCAATGCCGAACCCAGCGCAAAGGTATACAGGATGATTTGATCGATATTGACTCCCATCAAGCGGGTGGTTTCCATATCTCGTGCAACTGCACGCATTGCTATTCCAACTTTGGTTTTATAAACGATATAAAGCAAAACCATTAAAATACATATACTGATGATAGGAACCCAAAAAGTGACCCCCTGTATTTTAGCACCAGCGATGATATAGACATTTTTCATCAAATCTGGTCGGGGAAAACCCTTTGGTCTCGCCCCTAAAACCACCAGACCCAGGTTTTCAATAAAGTAAGAGACTCCAACGGCGGTAATCAATGCCGAAATACGAGGAGCGTTTCGTAGTGGTCGATAGGCGACCCGTTCAATCGTCATCCCCACAATGGCACATAAAACAATACTGATGAGAACCGAAAGCCACCAGGGAAGCATAAAAATCACGATCATAAAAAAGGCAAAATAGGTGCCCAGCATAAATACATCGCTATGAGCAAAATTAATCAAACTGAGAATGCCATAGACCAAAGTATAACCGATGGCGAGCAAAGCATAAAGACTCCCCAGCGAAAATCCATTCATGAGCTGTTGGAAAAACTGAGCAAAACTCATTATTCAACCCTCTTTGTCCAAGATACTGATTCCTACTTTTTCGTTCTATTGTACTCAATAGGTTCAATAAAAAAAAGTGATAAAACAAAAAAGAGGGGACGGGTTAATCCCCCGTCCCCATTTTCATCTTACTTAACAACAACCGTTCCTAAGAGTTTCACTACACCACCCTCGACTTGTTTGACGACGACGGGTTTCTGGGCATCTCCGTTTTCAATGGTGACTTTCCCAGTGGTTACTTCAAGGTCTTTGGTATCTTCTATAGCAGCAGCGATTTTTTCTGGTTCAAAGGAATTCGCGCGTTTAATAGCGTCCATAATAATTAAATAGCAATCGGCGGCTAAGGCTCCAAATACACCAGGTTCCTTATTATACTTCTTTCGGTAGGCATCAAAGTACTTCTGCCCGATTTCAGTCAACGCTTTTTGGGTATCACCATGGGCGGTGAAGTAGAATCCTTCCACTGCATCGCCACCGATAGCAATTAGTTCCGGAGCATCAGAACCATCTCCACCCAGGATCTTTCCTTCAAAACCAAGGTCACGAGCCTGACGGCAAATCAATGCGATTTCGGTATAGTAGTTCGGGAGATACAAAATGTCCGGATTCAAATTTAGAATGGTAGTTAATTGAGCGGAGAAATCCTGGTCACCGGATTTACAATTTTGAACGGTCAGTACTTTCCCTCCCTTTTTCTCATAGGCATCTTTGAAGAAATTTCCCAATGCAACACAATAGTCCTGGGCGATATCAGAAAGAATGGCCACGGTTTTCCCCTGAAGATCTTCATAGGCAAATTGAGCTGCAGCCACCGCTTGGTAGGAATCGATAAACGTCGCTCGGAATGAGTACTTCTTCCCCTGGGTTACCAACGGGTTGGTGGCAGTCGCTGATATCTGCGGAACCTTTCTCTCCTCGCAGATCGGACCGGCGGCCAACATGTTTCCGCTGGTGGCTGAACCGATGATAGCGATTACTTTCTCTTTGTCGATAAGACGGGTAGCCGCATTGGCAGCTTCCACCTTATCGCTCTTGTTGTCAACTACGACATATTCGACTTGCTTTCCTAATACTTCGGTGCCGACTATTTCCCTAATGAGTTCAACACCTTCATTCTCCATTTGACCGTAAGCGGCTACTCCTCCGGTCATTTCCAGGTTGGCTCCGATTTTAACCGTATCTTGTGCATAAACCGGTAAAGACAAAACAAGAAACATCATAAATAAAATTCCCAAACAATAAAATTTCTTCAAAGCCATTTCCCCCTTCATTTCAAAATTTGTATAAAAGTATCACCTCAATGAGATTCTTGTCAAGGATAATGTGTTTAAAAAGAGGCAAGAACCAATAATTTTTCCGTCAACTGAGGATCGACCAATAAACCCTCTCTTGTTTCCCCTGCTGATGAATTGACAGAGTATTCACACAGATTCATAATATGCAAATAAATAGACATTCATGCCCATGGTTATTGCTCCTTGAAAGTAGGTTGAGTTTTCATCTTTCAGATGGTGCCAAGGTGTTTTCCTGGCATGAATGTCTATAAAGTGGTTGAGAAAAGGATAAATTTCATGGAGGATAAAGAATCATGAATTCACTTATCATCTGCATATCTCCTCATCATGGGAATACTGAAAAAATAGCCCGCGCTATGGCCGAAGTTTTGCAATCACCAGTGGTTACTCCCGAGCAGTTCAATATTCAATCTCTCGATCGGTATGATCTGATCGGTTTGGGATCCGGAATTTACTATGGAAAACATCATGATCAACTTTTCTCTTTACTGGAACGCATCCCTCAACTCAACAAAAAAGTCTTCATCTTTTCGACCAGCGGTACCGGTTCTATTCGCAGTCATGACGCCCTTAAAAAGATATTAAAAGAAAAAGGGGGTGAAATTGTAGCCGATTTTGCCTGTAAGGGGTTTGACACCTTTGGGCCTTTCAAGCTTGCAGGTGGGATAAACAAAGGGTGTCCTGATCAAAACGATCTCAACCAGGCACGCTCTTTCGCCCAATCCTTGTTCGGAAAAACATAGGAGAAGGATATATGAACCGCAGGGAAATATTCTCTCTCTTATTCCTGATCTTTCTCGCTTTCTTCGCATCGATTGTTTTTGCCGGCGAGGAAAAAATGAATACCCCGAATACAATTGATCTCGAAAAAGCCCTCAACCAAGCATCGGTTCGTTTCCATGAAGTCCAGAAACTCCTCTCCCTGATGAAAAACATGGAAAATCAACTCTCCCAAACCACCCGATTCCTTTCCAACACCAAGAGTTATTTAAATCAGATAGAAAATACCTTGTGGAATTATCGCCAACATATACTTGACCTGCAAGGAAACGTAACCCAGCTCATCATTTTTTGCAAAGATTCTCCCTCAGAACAAAAATGGTCTTCACTTTCCAATGAAGAGAAAAAGGAACTGCTTGAGGCAATACAAAGAGTGTTTGACACATCCTACGTAACGCTTCAAGAAGGCGATACCCTCCTCTCTCATCTCCCTGATCTCAGTCTGGAAAGGGAGAAAATGCTCATCGATGATATGGGTCCCTCCCAAAAAAACTACCAAAGTCTTTCGAACCGGTCTGTTAATCGGCTTACAGAAATTCAGATACTCCTTTCTCCTTTCTCTTCCTTTTCAGAAACCCACACTTTGTTAAAAAAGAGTCAGGTTCTTCTCCAAGAAATCAAACATTCCACTACCATTTGGAATAATACCTGCTCGAAAAACCAAGATCGGTTCCGGGATATCAAAAAGATGGTGAAAAATATTCGCGACACCATCCAGTATATCCAATTGATGATGACCGATACCGAAAAGAAACTCGATCGACTCAATAATGACTATGGCTCTTGTCTTGAATTCTTATTCAACGATATACATTCAGGGTCTCAAACAAAGTCATGAGATTCGCTATCGGTATATTGGCCTGAATGTTATGAACCGCATTCCACACATAACCGCTCCCCGCACCAAATATACCGATGAACCGTTTCACCTCTTCCCTGATTTCATCGGGTGATCCGAAGGGAAGAGTATGTTGGGTGTTAATACCACCTCCCCAAAAAGTAAACCATTTCCCATACTGTTCTTTCAGCTGAACCGGATCCATATCGAATGCTGATATCTGCACTGGATTGAGAATATCGAATTCTGCTTCATGGAGATCAGGGACCAGACCACGGATCGATCCGCAGGTATGGATAAACGTCTTCCAGGTGGTATGTTCGTGGACCCAGCGATTGACCATGGTATGATAGGGCTTGAAAAGTTCGCGATATAGGTCCTGAGAAATGAAAAGGCCGTGTTGAGACCCGAAATCGGCTGCCGAAATAACTATGATCTGTATCTTTTCGCCGACTGCTTGGTGAAACAGTCGTAAATTTTCCAGCGCGATGTCGGTCATTCGAGCAAATACCTCTTTTAAAAATTCCTTTCGAGTCATCAAAGAGATATACCATTCCTCTACATCTCGAATGCCTTTGGGATCAGGAAGTGCACACCCTGGAATATGAGCAATATCACCCAAGTTGGTTCCGGACACTCCCCGTGAAATGATTCCATAATCAGTTTCTTGATAGAGCCGATTTACTTCCGATTCATAATAAACAAGATGCTCTTCTTTCATAATCGTGTATTCTTCGGTTTGATTGGCAACGGTGAGTTCATCGTCAACAACCTCTTTTTTTCTAATAATGGCATCATGGTAAAAACCGCCGTGCGGCATTCTCGCTGAGGGCTGGAACCGCCGATCTCCCCGTGGATATTGAACAATGTCTCCCCGATCATCTGGTTCCGTATTAAATTTTTGCGGGACCATAACTGGCGTTCCATCAAAAAGTCGCCATGGTTTCCAGTTGGCATTTTCGAAACCAAAAGAATTTCCAGGTGATGACAACGGGATGGTATCAATCTGTAATTTCCGGCGGAGTTGGTTATCCACTTCTCCTAACATCAAAAAAGGGTTGCTTACCTTCACCGGTTTATGGGGGGAGAGAAGACCCAGGGCGACCTTCAAGGCATGAAGGCTGCTCACATGAATTCCGGTTACACTGGTACCGCCCAGATCGAATGGAATTCGATCGACGGGTTTGTGGTTCAATGCCGCTATTAATCGTTCACGCGATGTCATACAGTATTCACCTCATTTATATCATACTGTCTAAAAAGAATGCTAACATGACTCTTTATGCCGCAATCAATATACCATTTCCCGATCCTTTTTTGAAAATTCAACCCCATTTCCTCTTTTTCAAGTATAATAATAAATGAATAATGAGTGCTTTTGAAAGGATATCGATATACTAATGAAACTCAGCTTTATGGTTCTCATATGTTCTATGGGTGTTATGCTCTCTTCCACTCCCTCTTTGGGAATCACTCTGTTATATACTCGCGAGATACCGGATGAGCTTCATTTGGTCGTCCCGGCGTTGATTTCCGTTTGGCAGGATCCCGATACTGGGAATATTATTTCCAATCGACTGGGAGAAACCAGGATTCTTATTACCAAAAATGTACCCCAAGGCTCTGAAAAAACCGAAGAAACCGTTCCCGAAGAAAATACCCCCTCTCCCCCTGTCCCAGCTGAAATCACCCCGGAATCCCCATCTCCTCCCAAACTGAATCAACCAATCCCAGAAGAGAAAAAACCAAAGGGGTGGGTCACCTTGGGAAAGGGTTTGGTAAGTGGAATCGATGGAGAGTATTCCATCAATGAGCAAAGCATTCGTCCCCTGAACATTACCGATAATCAATATATTTATTATCGTTCTCAATACCTGATCAACGAGACTGATACATATCGAGTCAACCGGATTATCCAAACGGTGATCCGTTTCATAATCGATCAGGGTGAGACCATACCGAATACCACCCCTTTCAACGTCAACGGAACCCTATGGATCGTCCCCCTCACTGAAAACGACCGGAATTGGTCGGTGGAAAGTATCCAGGAAGACATTCTCGCCGATCCCACCAACTCTCGTTGCTTGATCCAAAAAAGATATTACTACGCAACCAATCAAAAACTCATAGCGGTTGCCATTCTCAGCGATACCCCACGCCAACAGGATGAAATCGAATCAAAACCTTGGACAACTATTTCCATGAATACTCCATTGTATCGCATGCTTGAATATGCACAAAAATTTCTCTCTCCTTAACCGGTTTTTTTCGTCTTGATAATCAATACTTACTAAATTGATTTTTTTATAAAAGGAAAGATTATAAGGGAGATTAAAAAAAAGCGATGGAGATTGAAACCAATTCACTTTATTTCAAGGAAATTCCGTTAGGTCTTTTCGCCATACATCCAGAAGGGCAGATTATCGAAACCAACTCATTTTTCGTTGAAGTTTTAGAATTTAACCCCAACCAAAAAAACTTTTATCACCTCTTTGCCTCTCCTGCTGATAGTTTAACTTGGCATACCTTATTAGAAACCAAGGGAGTACTAACCGGATTTGAAACCCAGTTGGTCAATGCACATTCTCAACCGATATGGGTTGAAATCAACGCCCGGGAAGTAAAAAATACGTTCGATCACACTCTTTTCTATGTGGGAAGTATTCAAAACATCTCCAATCGAAAACAACTGGAGAATGAGACCGACAGAAAAAAAAATGAATTCTTGACCATATTGAATCACATTCCCCATCCCTTGTATATTTCCGATCCCGACACCCACGCGCTCTTGTTTATCAATCAAGCTCTCCATCAAAAATTGGGAAATGTTGTAGAACAAAAATGTTATCGAGTTTTGCATGGTTATCAATCTCCGTGTATTTTTTGTACCAATCAGACCATCTTCGAAGACCGGAAAAATGAAACTCTTATATGGGATTTTTTTAATCAGAATGAAAAACGCTGGTATCGTTGCATCGACAAGGCTATTCCCTGGCCTGACGGACGTACCGTGCGGTATGAAATGGCCATTGATATTACCAAAGAAAAAAGAATCGAAATCCAGTTTAAAATGACTTTAGAAAATCTCCAAAAGACGTTTGAAGGAACGGTGCAGGCCATTTCCGATATGGTCGAAATGAGAGACCCCTATATTACTGGCCATCAGAAGCGGGTGGCTCAACTGGCCTGTGCCATAGCCAAAGAGATGGGTTATTCTCCAGAAAGAATCAACGGGATCCGTATCGCCGGGCTTCTTCATGATATCGGAAAAATTTATCTCCCTCGTGAAATTCTCTGGAAACCACATCATCTCACCGATATTGAATTCAACATGATAAAAAACCATCCCGAAGTTGGTTATCAGATATTAAAAAACATCCATTTCCCCTGGCCAGTGAATAAAATTATTCTTCAACACCATGAGAAACTGGACGGTTCCGGATATCCAAAGGGACTCACTCAGGAAAGCATCCTTCCCGAAGCCAAGATATTGATGGTTGCCGACACCATCGAAGCCATGATATCCAATCGCCCCTACCGGAGTTCTCTTCATCTGGAAGAAGCGCTCCAGGAAATTCTCCGCTATAAAAACACCCGTTACGATGCTGACGTGGTTGATACCTGTCTCTTGCTCTTTACCAAAAAGGAATTTCAATTCGAACCAGGAAATTAATCGGTCTTGTTTTGTTTACGTGCTCGCTCGGAAACGGATAGGATCACAATGTCTTGGTTGTGATAAAAAATCGGAAAATACTTTAAAAAAAATTTTCCATCAATTTTATACTTCGCTTTTTCACGAGAACTCAAATAAATATAATCAATTTGGTATTGGGCTGCTAAGCCTGAAAAGTTATCCGTCCCCGAAAAGAGGACTTGTACATCGGTCGCCCGTTCTTCGTAATTGATTCCATGAGACCACAACCAACCTTCATATCCCATTACGATGTTTCGACCGGCCAAAGCTGATACCGGGTTGTTGTGAAAATCTGAAGAAAGAAAAACCGCGTCACGCGGAGTATGGACACGAATATATTCGGCTGTTTCCACATCGGTGTTCGAAAAGAGCAAAAAAGAAGAAAACGCCTCTCGAATGAGACTGAACGTTCCGGATAGAATACATATCCCGACAATAATTCCTAAGAATCCCCTTCTGAGTGATTTCTTGGTAATTTTTCCAATCACCCCATCAAGATAATCAGCTACCAGGATAACACTAAACAAATACCAGACGAAAAAAATTTTAATATTATCCCAAGCCCAGGGCTGGAAAACGATGAGTTCCGCCATGATGAATAAAACAATCGCCGGTAAATAAAAAGAGCGGAGTCGATTCCGTCGGGAAAAAAGAGCGAAAAGCACCAAAACAAAAAATAAGCCGGTATTTTTTAGCCAGAAGAGTGGCCAAATATCCCCTTGGTTGGCCCATCCGGGCATCACTCTCAAATATCCGCCCGAAACTGATTGAGGAACTGTCCAATAGAGAACCTGTGGAATTGAGAGGATGAGCCCAGGAAATGCCAAAGCGAACCAGTTTATGAAGTAATTTTTTTTATCGTCGGACTTTCGATAATATACCAGAAGCCAGACCAGCGCCACTACCACATAGGCCAAAAAAGAATGGGTATGAATCATGGGGAGTAACCCGGCAACCAATCCACTGAGAAAGAAATATTTCTTTTGAGAGGTTTCAATGGCGCGATGGAGACCCCACAATGCGAGAAGAAGAAAAGCCCACCCTCCCAGTGTGGTTCGCTGAGGGATGAGAAGGTCACAAACCAGGTTTGACCAGATAATATTGTCATCGAATAGATGAGTGGGAGAATTAACAATTTCAGACAATATCTGCGAAAATTTCCCAGGGAGGTAATAAAAAAATCCCAAACCCCCATTGATAAAAAAAAGCAGGGTAGCAATTATGGTAGGAGTTCTTTTTCGCAATACCGCATGGGCAAAGATCATGAAACCTGAAACGAGCAATACCATCAAGGCTGTACTGGGAAGCACGATAGACCAGCGCAGGGACGTCCCGCATAAATAGAGGCTTGAAGAGAGTGAATCGACTAAAAAAGGATACCCTAAACGGATACCAGGGAAGATTGAATATTGGGGAGGAAAGTGCCCCTGCTCTTTCAGACTAGTGATGATTCCAAGATGGAAAGGCAAGTCCCCGTATGCGTTGCCGCCACAATAGAGTCCTTCCTTGCCAGGAAGGAGATAATGAGTATAAAAAAGAAAGAAAAAGAAACAGGATAAGGGAATAACGGTCCATAATATCCTGGTATCAAAGTCATCAGCAACAATGAATCCCCTTTTTTTTCGCAGCGTAAAAATAAACACCAAACCACAGATAAGCCCCATGAGCCCTAGTGCAATCAAATGAGATGCAATTGAAAATTCAGCATAAAAAGCAATCGGAATCACTAACCACATTAATCCTAAAAGTCCAAACAACCCACCGATCCAGAGTCGGATGACCCTTTTAAATTCGGGAAAGATTCGGAATGATATCAGCATACCCAATGCAATAAAACTGAAAAAATAGAAATAACCTCCCATAGGTGGGCAACCACATCCTTCATAAAACGTATAATTTCAGCTATGAACCATAGTCTCAGATGGTCAAGGTGAATGATCAATCAAAAAAATGCTATTGATACTCTTTATACGTCCCCGGAATAATTTGGTCTTTCTGACATTCAAACTCTGCCCAGAGTCGACCGTCTTCATACCATTTTTTCCACTTTCCATCTCTCTGATTGTCTCGGTAATATCCTTCTGATCCCTTATTTCCATTGCGGTAGTATTTCGTCCATAGGCCTTCTTTTTTATCGTTCTGATAGGTTCCCTTTTGACCGATAACACCGTTTTCATACCAGGATATCCAGGTTCCTACTTTTTTTCCATTTTGATATTCACCTTCGGTCTTTTTCTTGCCATTTTCAAACCAGGTGGTTTCAATGCCATTTTTCAACCAGGTGCCATCGAGACGAATGATATAGGTATATTGAATTTTGAGCTTTCCATTCGCATACTTTTCCCGGTAGGTCTGCACCGCCTGATCAGAAGAAACCGGGTTTATTTCAGGAGATGGCATGATGGATGTTTTGATTGTAACCATCATTTTTTGCATAGCAATCATTTCCCCCGAACTTATATCAAAAACTTTAACGGTTAATTCAAATTTTCCCGGCTTGCTATATATGTGCTTCATTTCCCCTTCGCTGCTGTCGGTGACCTTCGATCCGTCTCCGAAATTCCACAGATATTTAATCGCTTTCACCGTATCCGGAAAATTTCCCAGTGACGCTTTAAAGATATATTCTTCTTCGGTTTTTCCATTATCGAGCGCTGAAGGTTCAAGAGACAACGCTGGAGTCTCGATTGCCGGGGAAGAAGAGACCGTATCGGTTCCTACAAGATTGAACATTCCGCTCATAACCTCACCCTGAAGCAATCTTTCCTTGTTATCAAACAGTTGGAGTTGTTCGAGGTCGAGATCAGATTGGGTGATCCCTTTCGGTTCTTTCAAAACTTGAAATTTGACTACAGCAATGGTGCCACTTTCTTTGGTTAACATTTGATGATTCGCCTGGATAATGGCTATGCTGACTCGGCCGGGTTCAAGAATTTTAGCGCTGGTGAGCCACTCGGCATTGATTTCACCATGGACTATGCCTAAATATTCCAGGAGATTGGGATCAAAGGAAAACACCATTTCCGCCCGTATCATTTTTTGGTATCCGTTAAAATGGATTGGAATATCAATGATATCTTGAGGTTTACCCCCCACAAACGGCAGTGAGAACATCGACACCGGTAGTGGGACGATAGTTGTAAAGGAAAAAACCAGGGTTTCCATGAGAGGGTTGCCGGTTGAGTCTTTCAATGATCCAAGAGGAAGGACCACTTGATAAATCGTGTCCGGGTTGAGATCATTCTTCGGTTTGAGAGTCAATTCTTTATTCTGAATTCCTTTCTCAATTGCAATCAGTTTTTGATTGGCATCCTGTACTGTTATAAAATCGTAAGCATTCCCGGGATAAATGGTTTCATTGAATTGTATGCGAATGGTCGTGTTCAGTGGTATTTCGATCGCTCCGGAACTGGGTTCGGTGGTCACTACCATAGGAGGTTCAGTATCGACCGGTTCAAGGGAAGGCAGCGGAGTAAGGATTGGTAATTGATCGATGATTGGAGTCTGGAGGGGAACGATGAGGATATCAGACAGGGTTGGAATCAACGTAGGGCTGGGAGATGGAAGCGCAGTGACCACTTGACCCATACCCGGCAGAGTTGGGGCAACCGGTTCGGTTTCCGGGAAAGATGGCAGGATATCAATCGTTGTTGATGACAAAGGGATGGGGCTCTCCTGGGATTGGATGGAAGGTGTCAGTGAGGCTTTCACCAATATTGGTTCGCTCACTGCCACTTCCGGATAAGTGTCGTCATCACTCGGGAAAAGACGAAATTCGTAGAATCCAGGAACTTCAGGCATGAGAAAAGTCATATTCCCAGCAGGAGAACGGTTTAAATATTGATAATCGATGTCTTTTTTATCAGCAATCTTTTGATCACCTCGGGGAGTATCGGCTGGAATCAAACCGATCCAGGCGTCTGAACTCCATTCTGGAGAAGCAATATAGGAAACGACGACTTCTTGACCAGGCGCAGTTTCAGAGGTCGATGCAGTAATCGTGTACGGCGCTGCAGCATGATTCTGGGCGTAAACGACACCAACACTGAAAAGCATCCAGAGAATCAACCAGAATAAGAACCATTTAATACCACTGAGATGATATTTTCCCATCGTTTTTTTCCTTCCTTTTTAATATATATACCATTTGGTAAACTGTGAACGGTTAATCTCATCTTTTCATCCATTCCAACTCAACATCTCAACATTCTTACAATAAATATTTTTCATCCTCTGCTGGTGCAAGGGTATTCATCTGGCATGAATGTCTATTTTCCATTTATTGCATACAAATATAATACCAATGAATAGATTGAGCAAACAGTATATAATACGATATGATGAGAAAAATAAATAAAGGAGGTGCAAAGGTGTGCCAAACTATATTGAGCCCGTTGAAGAACTCTCCAGTCACGATCGTGACATTCACCGAACTCTCAATAGTCTAAAAGAAGAGATTGATGCCGTTGAATGGTATCACCAACGAGCTGTGACCACCACCGACATCGATATGAAAGCCATTTTAGTACACAACTTAGAAGAAGAAATCGAACACGCTTGTATGCTTTTAGAATGGCTCCGTCGGAATATGCCCGGCTGGGATGAACGCTTAAAGATATATTTATTTACCGCCCAATCCATAACTGCTATTGAAGATCACGCTCCAACCGATTCATCAGAACCAAAAGAACGTTCTTTGGATGATTTGGGAATCGGGAATCTAAAAAATATTTCTCTCTAATACCAGCATAATCAAATGTCTATCCGTTTGTTGATCGATTCAGTGTTGAATCGGAAAGGGGGATTGTATGAATATTTTAAAACGGGAGTTATCTCCGATAACCAACCAAGCCTGGCAGGAGATTGATCGTCAGGCCAAAAGAATATTCCTCACTCAACTCACCGGACGGCGCTTTGTTGAAGTGATTGGACCAAAAGGGTGGGATTTTGCCGCTGTGGGATTAGGGCGAATAAATGTTCCGGAAAACCAACGGGATGGAGACGTTCGTTTTGGAATCCATATGGTTCAACCATTAGTCGAAATTCGAACCTCTTTTCAACTTGATCTGTGGGAATTGGATAATATTACCCGGGGAGCAACCGATATCGATTTTACTCCTCTGATTGACGCTGCCAAACAAACAGCTCTATTCGAAGAAAAAGCCATTTATCATGGGTTCGAACCGGGAGATATCGATGGGCTTCTTCCGGTGCTTGAATATGAACCCCTTCCCTTCTCCCATGACCCGGGGGAGTTTTTCGGTAGCGTGTTAGAAGCGGTTGCCGTTTTAAACGACGCCTCGGTTACCGGTCCTTATGCTTTGGTGATAAACCCACTTCTCTGGGCTGATCTAGCGGCAACAAAAAGTGGCTATCCATTAAAGAAACTCATCGAAAGCACGATCGAAGGTCAAATCATTCCGGCATCAGTACTGGAAGATGCATTAATCGTGTCAACCCGGGGCGGCGATTTTGAATTGATACTCGGTCATGATCTATCGATCGGATACGAAAGCCATGACGATAAATACGTTAACCTTTATTTTACAGAATCCTTCACTTTTCGCATCCTCGATCCTTCAGTGTTTGTCCGTTTGAGTGTAAGTGATTAGGTCAACTGACAATGATCTTCACCTTTCTGGTTTTGATCCAGAAGGGTGAAGATCATTCATGGTTTTCCTCTCAGCGAATGGCGTCAAAAGTGAGGTTTAAAATCGGATATTTGTTCCAATCTTTATAATCAAAATGCCACCATTCATCCTGGTAAACTTCGAATCCTTCGGCTTCCATAGCCTGACGAAGTATTTCTCGAAACCACCTTTCCCGGGTGGTTCCACCGGGGAATGATACATACGAACGTTCGGAAAATTCATCGTAATCGCCACCAAAAAGGATCGGTTCTTTGGTATTCACTTCATACAATGCAACATCCACCGCACATCCTCGATTATGGCGAGATCCTTTTTGGGAGTCGGCGACAAAGTTTTTCATTTCAGGAGGTGTGGCATCCCAAAACATCTTGGTCACGTACCAGGGGCGATATGCATCATGGATGATCAATCCATAACCTATCCGTCTTAATTTCGAATTGACTCGTACCAGAGCTTCGGCGGCTGGACGTTGCAAGAAAGCGCGGTGCTCAGCATAGAGAGGCACTCCTATAAAATTATTGTCAGTAGCATAACGGATATCGAGCTGAATGGTAGTATCAAGCCGAATGACTTCTACCAGATCCGGTTCAAGAAAGGTCCCCTTTTCCACGGGCGGAGTCGCTTGAAGAGCTTCGGGAAGCAATTCGTTAATGGTCTTCAAGGGTTGAATCCGAAAGGTTTCCCCCTTTTCTGGCCCATAAAAATACCGTCTATATTGAATTTGACCCGCGTTGATTGATATACCAAAATTATCCTTATCTCGGGTAAAACGCATTTTTCTTGCGTTCAATCCACTCATAGCGGGTAACAAAAAAGTATCCGACTCCGCTTCTTTCAGCGGAATAATCTCATAAATCACCTCATTGAATAGCACACTTTCTTTATGCTGTCCTTTATCCACGCAGGGAAACAGCATTTCCAGTCGCCCTTGATTTTCACGTATATAAAATCGGCTTTCATCCTGAAGAATATAAGCCCCGATCAACTTCGTCCATTGTGGCGGTTCCGGCGGTGGCGGTTGGAGGTGTTGAGCAACACTGACTTGAAGAGAAAAGAGAACACTCAGAATACAAATGAAGAGAACAATCCGTTGTTTCAACCTCATGGTATGCACCCTTTCAAGTTATTTTCTATGCTGCATTGGCATGTCATCATCACCCTTATTTTAAATCGAATTCCTGATATTGTGCGCAACCTGGAATTTAATTTAGAAAACAAACCCAGACGTTAAGTTTTTTCCCTGTACTTCTAAAACAACTTCGCTTTTTTGCTGGGGCTGCAATTCCAAAGTAAAAATGAGTCGATTCGACTCTATTCGATCCAATGATACCGAATGTGAGATCATTTCAAAACTTGGTTGAAGAGGTACAAAAACTTCGATTTTTTTAACTTCTGATCCCCGGTTGGCAACAATGTAAAGCTTTTTTTCCTGAGTATCATAAAGAACCACTTGGCCTTTATTATTGTAGACCTGGTTGATCTTATCCTGTTTCAGTATTTTTTCCTCGACGGTCAGATCGTTACTTTTCCCAATTTCCATTTCCAGATCGGGTGATGTGCCCGAAATGAAGTTTTCGCCTAAAAAAACCACACCTGAAGTGGATTTTTCAAAATATTCCGATTTGGCAGGAAAGAGGATATAGGTCGGAACGGCGAGTTTCCAGAAAAAATGGACATCAGTATCGCCATAATTGAATGAAGCGTAACGCGATACTTTCTCAGCGGTGATCACCTGAAATTCCTGAATTTTCAAGCGCTTCGTTTCATAGGGCTCAAGCTGGAGCGTGAATTCCTTTCCAGCAATCACAAAATTGGCATTGCGAATGACTTCTTGCCCCTGATTGGTAATATCGGCAAAGAGAAAACCTGATGGTGCAGCTTTCTCTTTTTCCCAGTAGTATTGGTAGAGATAATTCAAAGTGAGTGATGATAAAGGGTAAGTGAAATGAATTCGCCCTTCAGTCGGTGAATCGGCAAGAATGGTCACTGTACTCCCTCGATCTGAGGAAGGAGTTAAAATGCTATTCAAAACCCCACCTTCGACCTGAATAAATATTTCATCATCGCTTAAGGCGTTCGGTTTTTCCCAGGAATAAACATTCTCTCCGGATTGGAGTTGAACCATCCAGGTTTCTCGAAGATAGAATTGGGAATCTCCGGCAAATATCAAAATTTCTTCCGGATTCTTTTCGAGAATCACTTCTTGGGCGGATGCCCATCTCCAGCAAAAAAAGATCAAGAATATCACCAGGAGTTTTTTCATGACCATTCCTCCCGAAATTCATAATTTAATAAAATAGTTTCCTTTTTCCCCGGGTTGATAGTCATTTTCAAGTGAGCTCGGCCATTTTCCCATTGCCACTGCTCTCCTCCTCCGGTTATTTTCGCCCCCGGGGGCAATAATTCGATGAAGTCTAATTGTTTATCGGTTTCTCCCCAGTTCTTAATATCAAACTGAATCACCTTCTCCGACCAAAATCCAGCTATATCCCGATCTTCATTGAAGTCGACTTTCTTTCGAAGATAACCAGATTCGATTCGATCCACCTGCAGGGTACGAATTGATCCGATGGGAATTTCAAATTCTTCCTGGCTTCGCACGAGAGGGAATTCAAATGTCCCCACCACCGAATTTTCAGTTCCAAAGATGGTAATCAATCCCTGGGGGAGAGGATCACCCTCGCTTTTCATTTTCAATATCCGATTGATTGACCCTTCTTCAATGCGGATCAGTTCCTTCACTGGAAACTTTCGTAAACCGGGAAAGACCTGCAGGACGCTCGGACCAGGCAAGTCTATAACATAAGGTAAATGAAAAACTTGATATTCTGACACTCTTTCCATGATCATCGGTTTTACCTTTTCGACCGCTATTTGGGATTGAACCCGATCGGAAGCAAGTGGAGCTTCTTCGGTCATCATTCCTCCTTTGTCACCTTCGAAATGAAAAGTAGGCTTCCCTAATAACCAGCTTAAATGGAGATTTTTCCAGGTAAAATTATGTTGGTTCGAGAGAAAAACTGAGGGATAGAGGTAAAAAAGCTGTTCCTTTTCATCCCAAACCCCCTGATATCTTTCTCTCCAGTCAAAACCACTCACGAAAAAGGATATAAGAAAGGGAAACGAACCCGCTTTTTGTGATTCGAGCACCATCAGGTATCCTGAGAAATCGGTGGTGCTGATGGTTTTTAATGAAGTCGATGGATCGAAAGGATGCAGGTAAAATCTCTCGCGAAGAAGATTCTGTCCGGATAGAAAGAAACGATTTTCCCCATGATTGAGAAGCAGCGCTACCTTCTCTACTGCCCAGGCCCGGTCAATATTCTGATAAACCGTGAGCCACACCTCATCGGGCATTATGGTTTGGGAGAGGAGAGCCTGAACCGATCCCGAATATCCCAGTGCAATCACCAGGATTATTCCGAAAAAAAGAACAATCCTTCTCATTTTTCCACCTCCTTGCTGAAACATTAATTCTCCACCATTAAGATGATCCTCAATATGGATCGACCGCCATGCTGCTTGGCAGCACCATGTGAGGAATGAAAATCAAATGAGCCACATGCCATGGCATGTGGCCCGTTACTTGTTACTGTAATTAATAATAGTGTGAAACTTTGAAGCTAAAAATTCAAGTCCTATTCCCCCTCCTTATTGGTGATTGATAACTATTTTACCCGAATATGATCGTTCCTACCATCCCCTGGTGAATGGAACAGTGATACGGGTAAATCCTTTTTAGCGATTTTCAAGATAAACACTCCTTATTTTTAGTATTTTCAGTGGGAAATGAATATACTACTTGGCCACCACTGGTTGTGTGACTTTCATGATTTTCCCGCCATCAGTTGATTCAACGGCAGTACCAACCAAATTTTCTCCAGAAGTGGGAACTTTTTTGCTTATTCCCGCTGGTTGCACTTTGGGGTCAAACCAAACTTCAGCAATTAAATTTTGAGTTTCGGGGAATGAAGAAACCGAAAGCGTCGCTGTGAAACAGGCATTGCTGATTTCAACGGTTTTCTCTTTTATGATTGCCTGTTCGGCATTGTCACCTCCATTGGTAACCAATACCTTCAATTTGCCCCCAGCAGGCAGATCGGTTTCACCCATCACCATAACCTTGCCGTTTTCTATAAAGGCTTTGGTGATCAGTAATTTCTGATATATTTCCAGGTCTTTTGAGGAGTCACTCTTTTTTTTGGCCGAATCTTGATCCTGACAACAGGGTGGAAGCTTGGTCTGCTTTTCCAAACCGAACAGACTGGTGGTTGCAACCAGAACAACGAGCATGAATACCAAAATGAATAGAAATGGTAATTTTTTCATAATGTGTTTCCTTCCCCCGGCGATTTTAATTAAGCCGGATTTAATTTACGACTTCGATCGAGCCGGTAATCATTCCCATCCAGCAGCTAAATTTAAATTTACCGGCTACCTGTGGGGTAAACTCCATTACACTGGTTTTTCCATGAGAAAGTCCGATTTGTTTTGGAAAAAAATCTTTAGCAATAATGGCATTGGTGCAGCCACTGGTTCCGACATCTGTGACTTCCCAACGGACCGGAATCCCCTTTTTGACTGTAAATGAATTGGGTATATATCCACGCGCCGATGCTTCCATTTTTATTAATTGCGTTCCTTCGATCATAGGTTCAACGGTCATGGCCAGATTCGCGTTCGATTTTCCCGATACAGCTGTGGGATTCAAAACAAGATCGTCCAAACTTGGCAGACCCATAACATTCAATTGTGAATTGACGTTAAATAAGACAAAAAATATTACCACCATACCGGCTATTTTTAAAAAAGTGTTTGCGTAACGAGGCTTTTCCAAAAATCGGAGACTGGAAATGCCAATGCTCAACAGTGGGGGAAGAGTACCCAGAGCAAAACAGAAGAGAAGCAGTGAACCCTGAAGAAAACTCCCGGAAAGGAGAGCCAAACCCTGGACGGTTATGGTAAAACCACAGGGAAGAAAAAAGGTCAGTGCTCCCATCACCAGCGGCATATAACGACCCCGGAAGCGACTTTCATCCACCAGATAACGTGTCATAAAACGGGGTAAGGTAACCCGGAAACCTTGTAAACGCTTTACTCCTAACATTTGAAGACCCAACATCGCCATGAGGACTGAAACCATGATGACCAAAATCGAGGAAAAACGCAATGAAAGTGAAAACTGCCTTCCTATCAATCCCAGTACACCTCCGCCCCCGGCAAAGGCAAGTAATCGTCCAACATTAAAAAGAAAGTGGGGTTCCATTTTTTTGAGAGGAGTATCCCGGTGAGAGTACAAATCATTCCATTGTTTGGCGAGGGAAAGGACCAATCCCCCAACCAGCGCCGCGCAGCTGGATACGCCGGCTATGAGACCAAATAGAAAAAAAGTGATCAGTGAGGATGTGGAATCAACCGAGACAAATTGAGTAAAGCCGGTTCTTTCGAGGAGGAGGAAAGCAACAATCACCATGATGGCAAAACCCAAAGTCAGTAACCGGTTTTTTTTCTCGTTCTCGAAAGACCGCTCGGAAAAACGATACCCATCATCCTGAAAGAGATTGTTTAGCTGTTCAAGGTCGGGGTAAGTGTCTTCACTTTTGAGCACAACCTTCCCATCCTTTACTGAAGCATCGGCATAAACGATTCCTTGGCATTGTAGTAATTTTTTCTCGATAAAAATTTCACAGGCCGGACAATGCATCCCCTGGACATAATACGCCTTTGACTTCGCTGAAAACGTGGGTTTTTTCACTGACAAACCACCCCATTATTGATCGGCTTTAAAAAAGAGCATGAGGTTTTCCAGATCGTTTTGAAAAAGAATGATCTTCCCGTCTCTGACTTCAAGCTGTTCGCTGATGGGCACCGGATTACAATTCCCTTTTCCAGTCGCAATTTTATTTAGCGGATAAGAATTGCCACAAACATTACAAATGATCAGATCCTTTTCTTGATGAAAACCTTCTTGGGCTGGATAACACAGTTGGCAGGCATTGGCTGCAGCCCGGAAATTCCCTTTTTGATCCTTCACTATAAAAAAATAGATTGTCAATCCCGAGTATAAAGTGGCATGAAAAAAATGTATTGTATCATCTACAAAGATCTCTGTGGAAAGTGTAATTTCACCATTCATAATCGATACATTTTGCCCCTTCTGTCCAAGGAACAATTCGTCCGATTCCGCTGATACAAATGGAATCATGATCAATAGCACTACTAAAGTCCATCCTATATACCTGGTTGGGAGCTGCACCGAATATTCCTCCTCTAATCCTTTTTGAATTTTTGACTCTCTTGGGTATTATACGTGAAAATG
>Ga0116202_10000536_pt1 | contig 21357 bp, 17 predicted proteins | sample LakKivw325mmetaG_FD_94479 | JGI IMG/M metagenome (GOLD analysis project Ga0116202, IMG submission 94479) | Anoxic lake water microbial communities from Lake Kivu, Rwanda to study Microbial Dark Matter (Phase II) - Lake Kivu water 325m metaG | ecosystem: Environmental > Aquatic > Freshwater >... | reverse complement strand
TTCCCGATTAATACATTCGGGAATGACGGATGGTGTCGATACCCACCATAAAAATCTATTGCGTCGAAGTTTCCATCCTCAGAATGTATTGATAAAGATTTTTATAAATTAACAACGACTTTAATCGATTCCGCTTTGTGTTCATGGGCGAATTGCAGTGCATCCTGGGTCTTCTCCAGAGGGAAACGATGGGTAATCAACGATTTTAAATCAACTTTCCCGGAGTTCAAAAGATCGACACACCCGGGATAGGTGTTAGCATAACGGAAAACACCTAAGATATCAAGCTCTTTGTCGATGGTCTTAATAATACCAAAATCAAATTCGGCCTTGGAGGGAATACCAACCAAAACCACCTTGCCTCCTCTTTTGGTGACATCAACCGTCATCTGGGTCGTTCCGATATTTCCTGCGGTTTCAAAAACGACGTGTACTCCCCGGTTCCTGGTAATTTCCCTTACTTTTTCAATAACATTTTCGTTTTTCGCATTGATAATATAAGCTGCACCTAAATCTTTAGCCTTTTGAAGCCTCATATCAACCACGTCAACGGCAATGACCTCGGTGACTCCTCTTGCTAATAAAGCTTCCAAAGTAACCAGACCAATTGGCCCGCTTCCCAAAACTAAAGCTATTTGTCCAGGTTCAACCTGAGCCCGTCGGGTGGCATATACCCCAACCGAGAGAGGTTCGACTAAGGCAGCTTCCTCATATGAAACCTGATCGGCAATTGGATAGGTAAAATTGGCAGGATGAACCACATATTCACAAAATGTTCCATCTATTGGAGGTGTTGCCCAAAATACGACATCAGGACAGAGATTATAATGACCGGTGCGACAGTTTTCACATTTTCCACATGGAATTCCTGGTTCCATGGTTACCCGGTCACCCGGTTTTAAATTTTTTACTTGAGACCCAATTTCAACCACTTCACCGGAACATTCGTGTCCCAATAGAAAGGGAGGCTTGACAATATAATCACCAATCCGGCCTTCGACGAAATAATGAACATCTGAACCACAGACGCCGACGCTTTTAATCCTGATAAGAACTTCGTCTTCTCGAGGAAGTGGGATCGGGCGTGATTCAATTTCAATGGTCCTGATACCTTTCATAATTGCGGCTTTCATTTGCTGCGACATAGAATTTTCCTCCTTTTTGACTTGGAAATAAACACTTTATAGATAGTTAAAAAGGGTTTCTAATTGCCTTTTAAAGCCTGGAAGATGCTCAATATCACCACCGGGGCAGCTTTCAGCATAGCGTAATACTCCGTTTTTATCGATAAAAAATACTGCCCATTCCGCTAAATCATTTTTCCCTTTTACTCCATAAGCCCGGATGACAGTACCGCTTACATCACTCAATAAAGGATAGATCAATCCCATTTTCTGGCTCATTTCTTTTAGAGTAAAAATGCTGTCGGAACTGATCGCAAAAAATTTTCCTCCGATCTGCTCCATTCTCTTCATCATTTCATTATAACTGGCAAGAACTCTGGTGGCGGTTGGACTCATTATTGAATCAAAAAATACCAAAATGGTGGGATTGCCAGTAATGATATCCGAGAGGGTCACCAAATCCAGATTGGCATCATAGAGTGTCCCGTCGGGGAAATGCTCTTTCAAACGGGGCTTCGACTGCCAAAAAAAGGCAAGAACCTCTTTCATGAATACCGGTAAATCATTTGGTCCCTGAGCAGTTAATATATTCCCATCAACGACGGCTTGCATATCGACAAATTCCGCCCCAGCATTGATGATGTCATCGCGGATGGCATGATTACCAGTTACTCGTTTCCCTCGAATAATATCAGCTGAAATTAATACACTGGGCCCGTGACATAGAGCACCGATCAGTTTCCCCTGTTGAAAAGTTTCCTTTACTAAATTGATAACGACCGGATAGCGACGCAGATAATCAGGAGCAAATCCGCCGGGAATGATCAACCCGTCAAAATCACGTGCACTTATCGAAGAAGCAGTGACTTCCGGTTTAGCCGGAAACCCATTTCTTCCAGTATACAAATCAGAGGAACCACTCCCAACCAGTTTGGTTTCAATTCCCTCTTCTTTGAGACGCAAGAGTGGATACCAGAGTTCTAACTCTTGATACAGGTTTTCAATAAATATCATCACCCTCCGCATATTCAACCTTCTCAATCTCCTTCTTTATCGAAATCTCAACCGCCTTCTGATTTGGTTAATATTAAGTTTTATTTATTGGGATGTCGCCATCAGGTCCTTCATCATTCCCGTTAAAATGGTAAAATGCTTTTTTTCTTCCTGAATCACTTTATTCAACCATTCTTTCTTGGAAGCAGGAATCATGATATCCATGCCTTGATAAAAGAGAACACTTTCTTTTTCCACTTCAATACCAACTTCCAAAGCTTTGATCACGCTGGTATCTCCATGCATGAGATCAACACCTTTGAGGACCTTCCCCAATACTCCATTTTCTATGATTGAACCTAAATAGTTGATCGTTTCATCCATGGTGTCTGGAAAGAAGTCGGCATTCGCATTGAGATCGCTTTTGATTTTTTGGAAATAATCAAGATGCCTTTTTTCTTCTTCTTCTAAAAAAGTGAAGATTTCTTTGGATTTTGGATCATTGGTTTGTTTGACAAGATTTGCATAAAATGCAATTCCTCTCCGTTCGAGCTCTTCTGCCATATCAAGAACTTCACCCGGTGAAAATCGCAAAGTCACGGTCATCACCCCTTCAAATTCAATTCATTTTATTGTAACATGAAAAGACATCGATGCCCATTTCAAATGTCATCAGAAAACAGGATGATTTTTCATTTTTTATAGTTCTCAGGTATTGTCCTGGCATGGATGTTGACTCATCATATTTTAAGAATAGACCCTCATGTCGCATAGCGGCACCATATGAAGATGGAAATATGAGGGTCTATCCTGGAAACTATCACAAAATTCGATATTAATCGTCACCCCTGAATGTTTCTATCAGGGGTCTAAAGTAAAGTAAAAAAGACTTAGATTCCCGATTAATAAATTCGGGAATGACGGATGGTGTCGATACCCACCATAAAAATCTATTGCGTCGAAGTTTTCATTGTCATATGGTGCCACAACGTGGCATGAGGGTCTATCCTTATTGTTTTTTTTATCTTTTCAATCTTTTTATCTTACGCCGTAGGCTGGTATCCTGGTGTATTTCCAGGATAGAGATTTTTGTAATGAAGAAAAAAGGGTATCATGTTGAATAAAAAGAATCGCTGAGAGAGAGGACGATCGCATGGGAGCTATCAAACAACCATCTCCTGTAAAGTTTTTTATTGCCGTGCTCTTTGAGGATCATTCCGTTCTCAATCAGGTTCTTCCCCATCTGGAAAATGAATTCGGCCCGATTGAATGGATGAGCGAAGAAATCAATTTTGTTCAGACCGATTATTATCGGGATATCGGGGAAAAACTCAAACGGGTTTTTCTGGTTTTCCACGACCTCATGGATCCAGGTTATTTAGCCGATCGGAAAATATTCACCAATACCCTTGAAACATCAACCGGCAACGAACAAAAACCAAGAAAAATCAACCTTGATCCCGGATATTTCGATGGTGGGAAAATTGTCTTAGCCACTACCAAGAACTTTTCACATCGGGTTTATATTGGTAAGGGAATTTATGCTGAAGCCACCATTCGCTGGGAAAAGGGAGATTTTCGACCATTCGAATATACCTATCCTGACTATGCCAGTCAAGAATACCGCCCCGCACTGATTCACATTCGGAATCTTTACCGAGGCAGCCTGAAATAGCTGTCTCGTCCTCAATGAAGGTCTCTCCCAAAAATTTTGCAGTAGTAAGGATTGTTCATTAAAAGCTCTTGATTGGTTCCCATTCCAAGAATTTCACCGTCCTTTATTAACACGATACGGTCCAAATCTTTGACCATTCGCAAGGAATGGGCAATCAGAATGACAATTTTTTCTTTCCCAACATTTTTTATAGTATCTAATATATAATCTTCCGATTCCGGATCGAGGTTCGAAGTCGCTTCATCGAAAATAAGAATTGGTGAGTTCTTTAAAAGAGCACGGGCGATAGCGATCCGCTGTTTCTGTCCACCGGAAAGCCGGTTTCCCCAATCACCTAAATCAGTATCATACCCATTTTCCAAATGACTGATGAATTCATGTGCATGAGCACGCTTGGCTACCTCAATCACCTCTTCCGGGGTTGCATTCAGCTTCCCATAGAGAATATTTTCCCGAACTGTACCACCTAATATCAGGGAATCTTGAAGAACCACTCCGATTTGTTGCCGGAAAGAGGTTATTCTGATCTTACGGATATCAATTCCATCAACTTCAATTGTTCCCCGTTCGGGATCATAAAAACGTAAGAGCAGGTTAATGAGAGTGGTTTTTCCGGCACCACTTGGTCCGACGATCCCAACTTTATCACCTTTTAAAACACATAATGAGAAGTTTTTAAGGATGGTTTCCCCACCATAGGAAAAATAAATATCTCGTAATTGAATCCCGTGTTGAACCCCATCAATCGGTATTGAATCGGGTTGATCCTGAATCTGGGGTGAGGTATCAAGTATTTCAAATATTCTTTCTGCTGATGCCAGACTTTGTTGTAAAACTTGGATCCCGTTGGAAAAGTGTGAAAGTGGAGCGGCAGCTGTGGCCAGATATCCAAGGAAGGCAACTAACCCTCCCGGAGTGAGTCTTCCAAAAATTACTTCTCGACCACCATACCAGATTACCGCTGTCACTCCAAAAGATGATACCAATTCAACCAGGGGAGTTAACAAGGCTTTGGTTTTCGCCTGTTTCATGGCCAAATAAAAATTCAACTCGTTTTCTTTTTCAAATTTTTCAACTTCATAATGTCCACTCACATAGGATTGGATAATTTTAATCCCGGATATGGCTCGCTCTATCAATTGAGTGAGGACCGCAGTTTTGGATTGAAGGAGGTGAGAGACTCCTCTTATTTTCTTCCCCAGATAATCAATACTAAAACCCACCAGAGGAAAAATGATGATCGATAAAGCAGCAAGTTTCCAGTTAATGAAAAAAAGCACTACAATCGAGCCAATTAGAATCAGAAGGTCCATAAAAATATTCATAAAGGTTTGAGAAAACAGGTTTTGAATATTGGTCACATCGTTGGTCATGCGGGAAATGATATCTCCAGTGGGATTCTCTTGAAAGAATGAAGCCGAAAGCGAATAAAGGTGCTGATAGAGCTCGGAACGGAGCTTGGTGATCACACGAAATCCGGCTTTGGAAACCCATAAATTTTGTAGATAAGAAGTGACCCCTTTTATAAAAAAAATGAAAATGATACCAACTGAAACCAAGAACAATAACGTCATATTTTTTTGAATGAGAACTTGATCGATGATCACCTTGACCAACCAGGGGAGGGTGAGGTTCATTCCCGCTCCTAAAGCAGCCATGATCAGCCCACCCAACACTAGCATACCGTAAGGCTTGAGATAACGAAGCAGTCGGTATAAGCTTTTCCCGATTAACATGCCCATCTCTCCTGAATCAGCCGAGATATGGTTCGTGAAGCGGACGAAGGGAAATCATCCTCAGGAATGACAATATCAACTGTTTTTTGTTCTAATAGCATTTTCACCATTGACGCCACCTGTTCTGGCTGGACCTTTCCCCGTAACTCCGGATAGATTTCCCGATCCATTAAGATATTGGGAAGGGAAATCCATTTTTTCTTTCGATTCAAGGATCGAATGATTCTTCTTTTTATCATCGGACCCAATCCGGGTATCTTTTCGATGATTCCGGGAATACCGGTGAGAGGAATAAAGGTCTCAGTGGATTCCAGGGGCAACACAATCAAAGCCCTTCGCTTCCTATAAAACAATTCCAGATTATTCGATCCGGGAATGGTTACCGTGATATCCGCTTGAGACATTAAGGGAGAGGTTTCACCAAAATAAAAAGGAATCCCAAGGGAATCCAATCCCAGATGAGACAGATCCTCAACCGAATAATTCCCCGGAAAACTGACCACAAAAGATGAATCAGGGTAGAATTCTTGAATTTTGTGGGCAACCTGCTTATAAAAACTCATGGTATATTTATAAGCCGCCCCTCGACTTCCCGGAAGAAAAAGGATGCGGGGATTTCCGCATGGAAAACAAGAAAGAGAACGACGAGACGCGGTTTCCCACTGCTGAACATAGGAACGGAGAAGATCTCCAACGAATATTTTTGGTGAAAATGTATACTTTTTGAAGTCTTTACGATATCGGGCTAAATAGAGGTCGACCCAATGAGACCATCGTAAATGACCCCCATACACCCAGAGAGGAAAACCGGTCCTTTTTTTTAGAAGAACCGCGTAGAAAATATCACCTCCTAAGAAAAGAATCAACCCCCGTGGAGGGAGGGGTATTCGAGACCATCCCCAACAAATGCGCAACGTTTCACCAGGGGAAAAAACTTTGCGAACCAAATCATTCTCTTCGATGGCTTTTTGTTCTTTCCCTGAACTAAATTGGCAGGGAGTTAAAAATATCCAGATTTTGATTGGAACTTTTTCAACCGCAAGTGTATTTAAAAGTGGCAAGACCCAGTAATACAGTTCTCCTGGACCATTGACTGTGATCATGACAACCGGTGTTTGATCAGAGATAATTCTCGATCACCTCGATAATTTGGGAGTAAGCGTCTCCCTGAAATAGTTTTTCACGAATTTGCCAGGCAACCTGTTGCATCTGTTTTGACTTTTGAGAATTAACGAACAAATTTTCCATTTCTTTGATTATTTTTGCAGGGTGAAAGTCATTCTGAATCAATTCAGGACACACTTGTTGTTCCATGATGATGTTCGGTAAACCGACATATCTCTTCCTTAAAAATAACCGGGCAAGTAAATAGGTAAATGGTGATAAACGATAAACAATGATTTGAGGTATCCCTGCCAGTGCCACTTCTAAGGTTATTGTACCAGAACAACTAATACTTAGGGAACTTCCCTGCAATGCCTGGTATAAGTTCTCCCGCTTCTCAATGATGACCGGGATCCCGGCCAACTGGTTTTCAACCAGGTCCAAATATTTTTCGCTCGCCAGGACCAGGGTATAAGTGAATTGTGGGTGATGCTCCCGGAAAATAACCAGTACCCGGCTGATCACCTTTAGAAATTCATCGATTTCTCTTTTTCGACTCCCGGGTAATAGTACAATTCGATGGTTTTCCTCTCCAGTATCGAAAAAAGAAAGATCAGGGATTTTGGAGAGAACCGGATGACCAACCCACTTCACTTTTGCTTTTCCCCCCTGAAAATAATGCTCTTCCCAGGGAAAAATGGTCAAAATCCAATCGGCGTAATGAGATAAAAAAGTAGCACGGCGACGGTTCCACACCCAGACTTGTGGGGGGATGAAAGAAATAACGGGAATATCGAATCGATGACAGAATCGAGCTAATCTGAGATTAAAACCCGGGTTGTCAATAATCATCACTACTGCTGGTCGAATGGTTCGGATGAGATCAACACTTCGATCCCATACCCTTTTCCATTGTCGAAAAGTGGAAAAAATTTCCCAAATACCGACGGTCGCAATGGTGGTCGTGTCATAAATCAGGTTTGCCCCAGTTCGAGCCGCATTCTCTCCACCAAGCACAAACACCTCCAGGTTTCTTCTCTTCTGGAGGTGTTTGATGATTTCACCGGCATAAAAATCTCCTGAAATTTCACCGGTAGAAATAAAAATAGACTTTTTGGGATTACTGGAATTGTGAGGAAATTCCAATCACACCCACTCCGTAATCATCTGCTATGCGAACGAGCTCTTCTCGATTCAGCAGGAGTGTTTTTTTATGTTCAACCGCAAGAATCCCACCACCATTTTGTGCCAGCATCTGGATGGTAGTGCTCCCAACTGTCGGAATATCGATAAAAAAATCTTGTCGTGTTCGAGCCATTTTGACAACAACAACATTTCCTCCCCCTAATTCGGCCCCTCTTTGAATCGCTTTATCGGTTCCTTCCGCTGCTTCGATAGCTAATATCGCTTTTCTCTTCAAAATTACAGTTTGACCCACTTCACGATCGACTAAATACCGGGCTAACCTCGAACCATATTGGATATCCTCCCATTCCTTCTCATCCGGGATCCGACGGGTCATATTCCCCAAAGGTGTCAGGAAATCGCTGAGAAAATCGGCAGGGGAAATCAAACACAAGCCAAGTTTTGCAAATTCCTGAAAAACAGCCTCTAAAACCTGATTATCCTGGTATCCAGAAAGGCGGCTCAATAAATGTCGTATGTCATTCCCGATATATTGTTCTTGAAAAAGAAAGGTACGAGAGATTTTCCCGGCTAAACATAGAGCATTAAGATGTAGTTCTTGTGCTAAATGATAAATTGATGAAAACGAAAAGGTGTCTAAAAGATAACGAGGCGTCGGCGAAGAATCATAAGATAGAAATCGAAATCCAACCTGGACCACTTCGATCCCTTGTTTCAGAGCGTTTTGATGGATGAAGATAGGCAGGTTGCCTTGCCCGGATATCAGAATCAGCTTTTCAATAGACATCGCTCAATCGTTTCTTGTCTCGTGAACACCGAGTGATTCCTCGTCGGCTTTTGTAAAAAAATTCGATTATTTCTCGTACATACTCTCCATCATAGCTTTTTTGTATGACTTCGAACACTTCTGATAGGTTGGTATTTCTCCGAAATATTATTTCATAAATTTGCTTAATCTTTTCCCGGTCATCTTTGCTATACCCGCGGCGTTTCATTCCCACAATATTTTGCTCATAAATATGAGCCGGATGACCATCGGCCAGACAATAGGGAGGGATATCCATCACGACCTTGGAAAGTCCTCCGGTCATGGTCAATTTGCCAATCCGAACGAATTGGTGAACACCGACAAAACCACTCAGAGTTGCCCAATCATTGACTTCCACATATCCAGCGAGAGTAGCATTGTTTGCCATGGTGACTTCATCGCCTACCAGGCAATTGTGAGCAATATGACAGTACGACATGATAAAACACTTTTTTCCAATTCGAGTCTCATTTCCTTCTCCCGTTGCCCGGTGAATGGTCGAAAACTCCCGGATGATTGTCCCATCACCAATGAGAACTTTCGTTTCTTCCCCTCGATAGGACACGTCTTGAGGAGGTGTCCCGATAACAGCATGATGACCGATAAAACATCCTGAACCAATATGGACTTTCCCCTCTAAAATCACCCCAGCACCAATACGGGTTGATTCTCCAATGGTGACATTTTTACCAATAATGGTATAGGGTCCGACTTCAACATCTTCCCCCAAAACTGCTCCCTTTTCAATAACCGCCCTCGGATCTATTTTCATCAAACAACCTCGCCTTCTTCGCTATCAGTTTGATCATCTGATGGTTCAGTGCATGACCTGAACGCAATCCAATAAAATGACCAATCACTCGATGTCTAAGGAGCATCAAATCACCTATTAAGTCGACAATTTTATGATAGCTCGGTTCACCCGCCATGCGGAAGAGCTGACCCGATTGACCTTTATCATCGATAATCAGAGCCGCATTCCTGACTCCCAGGCCAAGACCGGCTCGAAGTATATTTTGAACTTCGGATTGAAAAGCAAAGGTCCTTGCACTCGCTATTTGGTTAAAATTTTCTTCACCCTCAACAAAATGAGAGCATTGGGCAAAAGAGGGACCATTAAAATAGTCAAGAAAGTAGGTCGCCTCAAAATTCTCACTCGGGAATACAAAGAGATATTGGTTGTTCGCTTCAACCCAGAATTCACGTTGAACTTTATAAAGAGAGCGAAATGCGTCTTGTTCTTGAATGCCAGAAACCCGGAAATGACCTGTCCAAATTGTACAGCTTCCGTCTCCAGCCGGCATTTCATTCCCTTCCACTATGACGGTGAGATTATCTATTCCGGCACCCCAACAAGATGCTAAAAAATGTTCAATAGTAGAAAGTATTATGCCATTATTCGCCAGAGCAGTATTTCGTGAACTTGAATACAGGTATTGGTAATGGGAAGGGATGCAAAGCTTTTTTTCTCCTTGACCGAGGTGAAAAACAATCCCTTGATTTTCTTCCCCTGGAAATACTATTACTTTTACTTCTTGTCCATAATGCAACCCTTCCCCCGTTTGAGAAAAAGGGTGGCGAATGGTCCTCTGTTTATCCGGGGAAGTTATGATTTGAACACTGTTTTCTCCAGATTCTTGATCCTTTGCCATATTTCGGGAAGTTTCCGTATGAAAACCTTCTCCTTCATTTCGGTCTTATGATCCTGGGCAGGGAAGCCCGATACCATTTGATTATCCAAGATTGACGATGAGACTCCTGAACGAGCCGCTAACAGCACCCGGTTACCTACTGTACAGTGATCAATCACTCCACTCTGCCCGGCCATAATCACCTCATTCCCAATAGTACAGCTCCCAGCGATTCCACATTGGGCAACGATGATGCAATTCTTCCCGATGGTTACATTATGGGCAACCATGACTAAATTATCGATTTTGGTCCCTGATCCGATTCGGGTTTCGCCGAGGGTGGCACGGTCAACGGTAGAGTTGGCTCCAATTTCAACATCATCTTCTAATACTACTTTCCCGACATGAGGAACCTTGAGGTGAGAATCACCAATCTTTTCATACCCAAAACCATCTCCACCGATGATGACACCACATTGGAGAATAACCCGGTCACCAATCCAACAGTTCTCACGAATGACCACCTGGGGGTAAAAAATACAATTGTTTCCGATCAGCGTATTTTTTCCAATATAGACTTGGGGGAAAATAATGGTGTGATCACCAATGACTGCTTCTGCATCAATATATGACCATGCACCAATCGTCACCTGATGACCAAGTTTCGCCTGGGGATGAATAAATGCTTGGGGATGTACGCCTGGATTAGGAAATGTGGGAGCATAAAACTGTGGAATGAGTTGGATGAATGCCAATCGTGGGTTCTCTACATAGATGAAATTTTTTGCATGAACCTTGGTTCCTTCCCGTAAAACCACTACGTCGGGAAAAAAATCATCACTGGCAGGAACAAATTTTGTATGAAAAAGAAAAACCAATTCCCCCGGGTTTGCTTTTTCAATGGTTCCGATATGATGCACTTCATATTCGGGGTCGCCGACGAGGCGACCCCCTATACAATTGACTATCTCTTTAATTTTCAAAGAAGATCACTTCGTTCCCTGATCAGCTGTTGAGAGGTTTTTGAGTTGTTCAATAACCTTATCGGTGATGTCAGTTCCGCCATAGAGAACCAGGGGCATGTCAACAGCTTCAGTTTGACTGACTGGTACTCGGAGCTGGCTCCTCAAAACCATACTCAGCTTCATCGATTCGGCAACCTTTTTTATTGCTGTAATTACATCACTGTATCTTTGGTTGATCAGGTCTTGCCTTTGTTTCAGCATCTGCTCACCAATCGGAGCCCATTCGGCATTCATTTGATCTTCTAATACACGCACTTCTTCCCTGGTTTTCCCTTTTCCTTTTTCATTTAAATCTTGTTGCCGTTTTTGTTTTTCAGCAACAAACTGTTTTTCTAAATCAATGATCTTTTGGGTATTTGGATGAGCATTAAATAATTTCTCAATATCAATAAGACCAACACTTGAAGAATCAGTAGTGCTCTTCTCGGCTGTCGCCGGTGTAGGGGTTGCTTTGGGGGGATTCGCCGCCAAAGATAAGGCTCCGATAAAGAATATTGACAAGACGACCAACAACCCCATAATAATAAATCTTCTTTTCATGATCACTGTTTCTCCTTTCTCTTTCTCAAAAGGGCTATAGTCCCTTCACAATAGAATGCATTTATTAGTGTACTTCAAAACAAGCCGTAACCAGTATTAGAAAGTATGACCGAGGCTAAAGTAGGTTTGTCCGCCTTCTTCACCAATTCCATAGTCTAACCGCACCGGACCGATGGGGGTGTCAAAGCGTAAACCCACACCATAACCGAGCTTAATATCTTCAAAGTTGATTGGTTCATCCAGTGCCCAGGCATACCCGGCGTCACCGAAAACGACCAGCTGGGTATTCTTAGCGACTTCCCAACGGTATTCAGCATTGAAAACGAGCATCTGCTCTCCCTGAAATTCTGACAAATCATACCCACGGAGTGTACTTACTCCACCCACTGAAAACTTTTCATATTCAGGCAACTCGGTATCAGCTAATCCGCCCATTAATCGGAGTGCCAGGACTGTATCTTTTCCGGTGTCGATATAATTCCGGATATCCAAAACATATTTATTATAATTATTGTCTCCACCTAAAAAACGTCCAGCAATTTCTGCCTGTGCAATTCCATACCATCCACTATGTGGGTTGAAAACATCATCCCGGGTATCATAAATGAGCATCGGGGTAAGAGAGTTGGTGACACCGCCCCGATCCGGGATTTCTCCTTCCAGTGGGGTAAGAGTAATATTTTCCGTCTTATAATTTAATCTCCATCTCCAGTAATCACTAAATTTTCTTCCTAAAGCAACCTGACCTCCTATACGCTCTTCCTCGTATTTCCCAATTATGACTCCTTCTTCTCGGTTATCGCGGTTTCGAATCTGGTCATATACTGAAGTGGAAAAAAAGGTGGGAGAATCAAAAAGCCAAGGCTCCTCAAAGTAAAGCCGATAGAGAGTCCGAGAACCGAACTCATACCGCAACTCCAGTTTTTGCGCATTTCCGCCAAAGTTACTTTCCTGATAGCGGATAAAACCTAACCATCCGTCTTCAGTATTGTATCCCACTCCAAGACCGGCTTCACCAGTCAATTTTTCAACCACTTTAATAACCACGACCACTTGGTTGTGATCGCTTCCCGGTTCGATCTTCATTCCGATATCATCAAAGAATCCCAGATTATAAATTGCCCGCATGCTTTTTTTGATCTTGGAAAAATCGAATACCTCGGGAGTTTTAAAAGTTAATTCCCGGAGTAAAACATAATTTTTGGTTTTAACTGTCCCCTCAATCTTAACCTGTTCGATGACTCCTTCATGAATATGAAAAACTAATACACCATCCGGGGAAAAATTGGTACCATCCACTGAAGTGATCATATAGCCGTTATTACTGTATAAAGCCTTAATACGTTCCAGATCATTTTGAAAAATTTTCCAATTCATCACCTGACCAGGCACTAAAATCATGGTCTGTCGGATATTTTCGGTTGTCATCAGGGTATTTCCTTGAATTTGGATCTCCCTGATTAACGAGTTTTCTTCAACCTTAAATATCAGTTCGATCCCATCAGGATATTTTTTTGTATCAACCCAGACTTTGGTAAAGTACCCCAGATCAAAAATTGATTTTATATCGTTTTTAATTTTATCCTGATTGAACGGTTCCTTCAAAGAAATTGAAACCGCAGACAAAATAAGTTGAGAATTCACATTTTGGTTGCCTTCAACTCGGATGGCAACTATAGGTGGAGCTTCCTGAGCCCATGCCCATTGGCCAATACCCATCAAAATGAAAAATGCGAGAAAAAAACGAATAACAACCATTGGCAAAGAGCTATACCGCATAAATTATATTCCCTCCATTTCCAGTTCGAATGTTGCCCGTTTTTCATGACAACTCAAAGTAAAGGATCTATTCCCTTCAAGGTTAAGTTGACCATCTCCCCGTATAGTATACCGAAAACTCAGCCAAGAATGTGAGCTGGTCATCATAATAAGATTAAAATTTAGTGGTAAATTCTAATTCCCAACCAAATTTCCCATTCGACCCAAATTCGGACTTAAAAGACCACTCACGATTCAGGTCAACTTCAAAATTCCAGGTTGAATTATCTCCTCCATTCAAATCATGAGTATAGCTTATTGAAGCATTTTCTCCAAGGTCTTTTTTTAATTCCAAACCATAAAACCCTTCGTTTTTTTGGCTTGGAGTAATGAGTTCAACGCTATCGAAAAATAAAAAATTATTTAAACCAGCCCCCTTCATCCCCAAGAAAAAACGCAATGCCTTTAAAAGATGAGGTTCAAGATCTAAGGAATCTAAAGAAGTATAGGCATCTTTATCACCCACAAACAGCAAGGACAGAATCTCCTCCTGAGAGAGAGGGGGTTCAGATTGGAGTATCATTTCATAATTATCTAACGGTCCGTCAGCACGTAAAACGATATTATAATGATTAACCTTGGTATGCCCTTCAAGATGAACCTTTGGCATGAATTCAAAGAAATCACCGAAAATAACGTATCCTTGAATGGGAACGGTTTGCATCACCAAATCATAGGTTCCATTGACCACATCCAATCGTCCCTCGACTCCGAGCGAACCATCCAGGTTTTGAATGGTGAGCCCACCAGCAAGTTTTAAATCCAAAAAACGAGTCTTTACTCGAAAAGTATCATCGGCAACCAGTAAAAGTTTCATTTTTATGGGTATTTTCTGAAAAGAGCCAGCGAAAGACTGGAAAATGGCTGATGAGGTTTGGGTTTTATCCAAAGTGGTTGTATCAAGGAATCCATTTTTTACTTTGATTTCACCTTCAGCCCTGAGATCAGCGATGCTGCCTTGAAGAGAAATTTTACCCTGCCAAAGGCCTTGTAAAGTTTTTAACTGTCCCAGGAGGCCGTTCTCTCCGTCGATAAGGAAAGTGAGATGTATATCGGTCGGAGAGATTGAGCCTTCGGTTTGAATATCAAAACCCAGCCATTGACCCGAGCCCTTGGTAATTATCAATGCACCGTCCTTTACCGTTCCGGTCATCTCTTTCACCTGGAACACTTCTTCCCCCTGTTGAAAAAGAATGGCATTGTTGATCTGAATATGGCCACTATACCGTGGTTTTTCAACCGATCCGTTTATACTGAGCGTCGCCGATCCCGATAGTGATATTTCAATTCCGTAATCCGGTAACGGAAAAGAGGTGTCAAATTGACCCGATACCAGTCCTTCAATGATCTGGTTCTTTAAATCATAAAAACCCGAACCCTTGACCTGGATATTTTTCGATTCATCTTTGAAAATCAGCTCCTGAAACTGGATCCGGTCATTTTGGTAGATTCCTTGAATGTGTCCAGAAAAGTGCAGTACGTCTCCCACACTTACTGTCATTTTTTCAGTCTGGATTAACCAGATTTTTTTGGTGACATCCAAATCAGCCAGTATATCGGCGGTACCTGCTATTTCATATTTCCCTTTTCCAGTTAATCCGAATTGAGCCAGATTGGCACCGCGAATGTGAATAGTTCCCTTTTTTAATATTTCGGGGTTGAGATAGGTCTCTATCCCCGCTTTTTCATTTTTTTGAGGCAATCTGGTTTTCCCTTCCAGAACAACCTGGAAAGACTCTCCGATAGATTTCCCCTGAAAAGAGAGGTCTTCTCCTTCTCCATTGATGAAAAAAGAGACATTGTCCCAATCTCCTTTTACCGAAAGTGAGATTTGATGAATTCTTCCTTGATATTGAAACGAATTGTTGGGAAGATGGACATCGTTAAGATGTCCGTTGAGGTCAATCGCTTGATAAGGAGAAATATTTCCATGGAATGACAAATGACCTCCCAAAAATTGAGTATCTAATTTTTTTATTTGAATAGTATCGGATGATATATCACCCTGGAAAATGAAATTGGTACCTGACCATTCTCCAAAATCCCAATGTGGTGATGTTATTGCCAAATTAGCCCTCCATTTATTCTCAGCGAAGTGAAATCCCCCCTGTCCATCCCAGGTAAAATGGACAGAGCGATCAGCCACAGAATAGGATAATGGATATCTGGTCAATTGAAAGGTCCCCTGGATAGAATCAGAAATTTTTTCAATCCGACCTTCTACTTTTCCTTCCTGATTCTGGAGCATCACATCGGTGATCGATAATTTATCTCCCTGATAATCGAGGTTTCCGATCAATTGATTTCCGAGAAACATATCTTTCCAATAGAGGGCCCCATCGTTTATCACCATTGTGAGCGATGGCGCATCCGATTTTGATTTGTGAATCTCGATATTTCCTGAAAACCATCCATTCAATGGTATCTTTTCACCCAAAAACTGGTCGATTTTGCTTTTGAAGAGAGCACCAGTTGCAGTCAATACGTTCTCAGTATATTGACCTGCAAGTTTTAGATCTCCACCGAAAATTTGACCAGATGCCTGAAAAAGGAAACCTTTCTTCCGATCATATTGAAAGGTGACCAAGGGCTTGATCAATTCATACTGTTGAAAGCGGAGCCATTCCCCACTCAGTTGTCCCTCGGCGGTAACCGTGCCTGATGAGTAGAGCATTTCCCCTTTTAAAGAGCCATTACCGGTCACACCAGATGAACTGATATCGAGCGATGGCGTGATAAATTCCAGTTTGATTTGTCCATTCCCGAAAGTCCCATTGATATCAGCATTTACGGGATTCCCAGCAAAAGAGGAACCCGAGAGCAGACGGAGAGAGAAACTTGAAGTTTCAGGAACGATAAGGAACGTAGAACGAAGTTCAAAATCTGGATTCTTTGCCATGATATACATTTTTCCTTGAATATTATCATTTTCGGTTGGCTGGAACTCAAGATTCACCTGATAGGGTTTCCGATCTTTCCCGTTGGTTATTACACCCATCAGTTCCAATGCCAGTTTAGGTTCCATTTGCAACCGTCCCTTTCCGGAAAAGGTGAGCATTTTATCTTGATCTTGAACTTCTTTTAATTGTAATTGCTGGAGTTCGATTTCTCTATCATGAAAACTGAGTTTGGTTGACAGGGCAAGATTTACTTTGCTGAGTATAGTGCCGTTCAGTATATTATCCTGAAAGAGAAGCTCAAAATGTCCTTTTGCCGGATATTTTTTATTTAAAATACGATAATCGACAACGGCACGCTTTTCAGGTTCAATGGTTCCCGATAGAGAGATCTCAGAATGATCAACCTGAAAATGAAGAAGATTGTGTTTTTTCTGAAGACGCACCGGAATAGGAGAAGACAAAAAATCATTCTTTGGTAAAAGGAGATTTTGAATGATAACCTCAAAATCGGGGACATGATTCAAACGAAAATCTTTGATATTATTTAGGAAGTTATCTGATTGAGAGTCAATTTTGGCTTGGGGAAGAGAGGCACTGATGGTTCCCTCACCGCCAATCAGGAGATTCCAGTTGAATAAGATATTGACTTCCGGAGCAGTGAGCAGAAATTCTTCATTCCGAAGGGTGACTTCACTTAGTTTCAGACTGAGCGGGAAAGAATAGTTCACATTTTTAAAATGAAGCTGAATCGAACCGGTGTTGATTTGGCTCATGAGGCGGGTAATAACTCTATTAGCCAAACGCTGAAAACCAAATAAAAAAAATAAAGTCAGGCAAATTATCAATATGGATAGAGTGAAATAAAGTCGTTTCAACTCATTACTCCAAAACGACTACGCTTCCGGTAAATGATCCTTCTAAGACGAAAGGAAGAGAAATCGCTTGAGAAAAATAATTTTTTTGGGTGCTGCTGGGAAAGGATTCAGCTTTACTTCTGATTTCAATGACTACTCCATTCGACTTCAGTTGTTTTACTTTTTCATCGATATAGATGTCCAGGTCCGTTGGTGACGGTGAGGGCGATTGGGAGCTCTCTGCACCCCACGACAAACCGCGAGCAATCACATCGGCTTCACCAGGTACGAAATCTTTCGGGATTAAAATGTCAAAATCAAGACTTTTCATACCCTGCCGATGAAGGTTTAAATCAATCTTTCCCTTTAAATCGCTGCCTCGCTTCACATCAACCGGTAAATAGAGATTTTTGAAAGTGGCTTCTCGAACATCGGGAAGATAAACTACCTTAATCTCAATTTTTTCCGCATCAATCGGTTGAAAGGGATTTTTAAATATATCTTCCAGAATTTTTGTTAAATTGTTGGAGATATAACTGGCGATGTCATTTTTACTGACCCAGAAAAATTCATTAAGAAAGTGAAACTGAGAACCATCGATTACAAGAAAAACTCGTGCGCTCCCCGGGCGCTGGCTATCAAGCGCTTGATCAATGGAGTCAAGAATTATTTCAGGAAAAAATTCAACAACCACATTTTCGTTGCGAATTATATCAAATTCATATTTAGCGAGAGAGGATTTCTCGTTACCGATTTCAATACTGGCTTTAATGACTTCCGGCATCACCCCCAACCGACCAGCTATTCCGGCACTTCGGTCTTCGTCGATAATTCCTACCGGCTCAATCGGGGTTCCAACTTTGAAAGGAAAATCTTTTCCTTCCAGACTAAAATTCACATACATTGAAGAGAGAAAATAATTGACTTTCCCCTGGTGTAAAAAAGGATGACCAAAAGCAATAATTTTATTGCCCTCTCTCCAGGTTAAAGTTCCCAAACTCACGACATCAACGTCACCCCGGATAAGCTGAACACCGACTGCACTCCCCGGTTGAAGTTCAATTCCTTGATCGGACTGCCGCTGACTAAACAGTATTTTTGGTAAAGAAATAATTTTTCGGGAAAAAAGGTTCTCTTTTTCTTGAAGTTTTTTTCCGGCTCTTTCTCCCAGGCCGATAGTAAATATGACTGAGCTGGGTAAAGCTTTCATGGTTGGCATATCCGGCAGGTTTTCCCAGAGTTTGAGCATAGTTTCGATAGGGGTTACCACTCCAATTAAATTGTCTTTGGTTTCCCAGCTATACGCAAGTGCGCCCGCGATCTTCCCATCAAAAAAAATAGGACTGCCACTCATACCTGCAGATATTCCACCCATTTTTTTTAATTTTTCGTCGGTTACTTTTACAACAATATAGCTCTGGGCAATATTTTTTCCAATGACGACATCGACCACTTCAACGTTAAAATTTTCAATCTTGGTTCCATAAAAAACGCTCTTGCCCACCCCTTCCATATTACGCTTGACCGATTGGATGGGAAAATATTTGGAATTATCACCTAAGCACTTGCTGGGTGTGATTATGAAAAGGAGATTGATGAGGCAAATAAATAAAATCCAACGGAAAGGTTTTGTTTTCAAAGATTAACCGTTCCTTCCTTTCGTATACAAGAAGCCTTCACGTAAGGATTTCAAATTATCAAGTACTTTCCCGGCTCCCAAAGCAACACAGGATATCGGATCATCCGCAACGTAAGTTGGAGTCCCTAAAGCCCGGCTGATCATTTCATCCATACCATGTAACAACGAACCGCCGCCGGTGAGACATATTCCCTTATCACCAATATCAGCAGACAGTTCAGGTGGGGTGTGTTCTAAAATAATACGAGCAGTATCGACAATGGCAGAAAGCGGTTCTGCCAGACATTTATATACTTCGGAAGCAGTAATAGTTATCGTTTTAGGAAGTCCAGAAACCAGGTCTCTTCCTTTCACATCAGCAGCTTTTTCTTCACGTGGTGGAATCGCCCAACCGATTTCAATCTTTAAAACTTCGGCAGTTCGCTCTCCAATCATCAGATTAAATTTTTTGCGAAGATGCCGCATGATCGCTTCATCTATCTTGTTGCCTCCGACCCGGACTGATTGACTGATAACCACTCCCCCAAGGGAAAGGACAGCGATGTCGGTGGTTCCCCCACCAACATCGATCACCATGTTCCCCGACGCCTCAGCGATATCCAGACCGGCTCCCAAGGCAGCTGCCATCGGTTCTTCTATCAAATAGGCTTTTCTCGCGCCTGCATGATAGGCAGCATCTAAAACAGCTCTCTTTTCCACCTCGGTTCCTCCTGAGGGGACACAGATCACAATATCAGGCTTAAAGACGCTTCTTCCGCAAACTCGTTGAATAAAATAAGTGAGCATTTTACGGGTTATTTCATAGTTATCAATGACCCCATCCTTGAGAGGGCGATGCGCAACAATGTATTCTGGAGTTTTTCCAATCATTTCCCGGGCTTCTTTCCCAATGGCCAGTATTTTATTGGTCCCCTTGGCCAGTGCCACCACGGAGGGTTCATTCATCACAATTCCTTTTCCATGAATATAGATAAGAGTCGTTGCTGTCCCCAGATCCACACCCAATCGCTTATTCCACATAGAAAGACTCCTCCTGTTTACTCGTTAACCCTCTTTATTGAGGCACCAAGTTTTACTAATTTTTGTTCCAGATCGGCGTATCCCCGATCAACATGGGATATACCGTAAACCTCTGTCTTCCCCTCAGCCGCCAAGCCAGCCATCACTAAAGCTGCGCCCGCTCGTAAGTCAGTTGCCGTTACCTGGGTTCCAGTTAGTTTTTCTACCCCTACCACCACTGCACTTCTTCCTTCTACTTTAATATTTGCTCCCATCCGCTCTAATTCACCCACATGAGCAAAACGATTTTCAAATACAGTTTCGGTAATAACGCTAACACCATCCGCCAAACAGAGAAGTGTCATAAACTGCGCTTGCATATCGGTTGGGAAACCAGGGTAAGGCATGGTTTTAATATCGGTCGCGTGAGGACGCCCTTTCAAAGAAACCAGCAAAGAATCCTCGGAAATTTTCTTTATTTTGGCACCGATCTCTTCCAGTTTCGTGGTTATAGAGCGCGTTACAATATGATTGACACCTTTGACGATAACTTCTCCCCCGGTAATGGCAGCCGCCACATAAAAAGTACCGGCTTCGATGCGATCATTGATGATAGTATATTCACAACCAACCAATTTCGATGCGCCATGAATAACAATGGTATCAGTTCCCACCCCCTCGATTTCCGTTCCCATCGCCATGAGAAAATTGGCCAGATCAGTCACTTCCGGTTCTCGAGCGGCGTTTGCAATGACTGTGTCTCCAGGAATAACCGACGCAAGCATCATGATATTTTCCGTAGCACCAACACTGGGAAAATCGAGATAAATCTCTCCAGGATGAAGTTGTTCAGCCCAGGCTTCGACATATCCAGAATGGGTTGATACTTGAACACCTAAGTGAAGAAATCCCTTGATATGGAGATCAATGGGTCTCGAACCGATCGCACATCCTCCGGGAAGAGGAACTTGTGCTTTTCTCAGGCGGGAAATGAGTGGACCGATCACTAAAAAAGACGCTCTCATTTTTCGTATGAGTTCGTAGGGAGCGTCAGATTTTACCAAGGAATCCGGATAAATGGTATAGGTTCCTTCGGATAGCTTATCGATTCTGACACCCAGGCTTTGCAAGACTAAAATCATGGTATCGACATCAAGTAAATTCGGTACATTATGGATAATAGAAGGAGTATCAGTTAAGAGAGTGGCAGCAAGAATTGGAAGGGCTGCATTTTTTGAACCTCCGATTTCCACCACACCCGATAGAGGTTTTTTACCTTCGATTACAAATTTTTCCACGCACAATCTTCCCCTTTCAAACCGGACCGAAAAGTCCGGTATGGGTAAACACCGCTCCCTATCAAGC
>Ga0116202_10000535_pt1 | contig 21367 bp, 9 predicted proteins | sample LakKivw325mmetaG_FD_94479 | JGI IMG/M metagenome (GOLD analysis project Ga0116202, IMG submission 94479) | Anoxic lake water microbial communities from Lake Kivu, Rwanda to study Microbial Dark Matter (Phase II) - Lake Kivu water 325m metaG | ecosystem: Environmental > Aquatic > Freshwater >... | reverse complement strand
GTTGTGCACGGCCTGACTAGAGAAGGAGCCGGCAATCATGCTCAACGCGGATCTTGTGAAGCAGTGCGCGCTGCAGTCCGGGGCTGACCTGGTGGGGATAGGTGATATGGAGCGGTTCGAGGGAGCGCCCCGGGACTTCGACCCCCGTTACATCTTCCCCGAGGCACGCAGCATCATCGGGCTGGGCTTCCGGATCCACCGGGGCCTGCTGCGAGGCGTCGAGGAGGGGACCTTCTTCGGCGCCTACCCCTCGATGGGCTACGCGAACATCAACGACGTGTACGCGCCGATGGTGCTGCGGGAGCTGGGCGACCTGCTGGAGGACAACGGCTACGAGGCGGTGCTGTATCAGAACACGGCGGTGCGATACGGCACGAACGCGGGTCGGCCCGTGCGCCCCGACTACCCGAGGCCCGACGTGTTTCTGCACTTCCGCATCGCGGCCTACATCTGCGGGATGGGCGAGATCGGGTACAGCAAGGTCTTCGTGACGCCCCAGTTCGGGCCGCGGCAGCGCTTCGCCTTCGTGATCACCGACGCGCCGCTGGACCCGGACCCGCTGTACGAGGGCCCGGAGCTGTGCGATCGCTGCATGGAATGCGTGGTCGAGTGCCCGGGCGGGTGCATCAGCCGCGAGAAGACGGTGAAGATCAGCATCGAGGGGCGGGAGGTCGAGTGGGGGGAGATTGACGTGGAGAAGTGCGGCGCCGTGTTCCAGACGAGCGTGCCTGAGTACAACCCGTTCATGCCCGAGGAGGCGGGGGAGTACATCCGGCGGCTCGTGGCGACCGAGCCCGGCGAGGAGCGCCGGCGCCTGGCGGCCGAGCGCGGGGGACCGTGGGACGTGGGCAGGCAGATTCCCTACAACCGGGCGGGATGGGAGAGCTACCACCATCCCGGGGCGCTGTGTGGGGCGCGGGGCTGCATCCGCGCCTGCATGATCCACCTCGAGGAGCAGGACAAGCTGCAGAACAAGTTCCACAGCCGTTTCCGCCTGCGCGAGCCCTGGCGGCTGGACGGCTGAGGTCACGCGGCGGGCCGCGGCGCGGCACGGACGTCGCGCACCGCAGGACACCCCGACACCACGGCACACGTACGCGCCCCGCGGCGCCCCCCGCGGCAGGTTCCACGTTGCCGTTGCATACCCCGGTCCAGTATCCTGATACCACGGCTTGCGCGGACCTTGGAGCCACGCGCGCACGTCAAAGACACTGAGCACGGGCGATCCCCTGGGCCCGTGCCTCACAGGTCTTGACAGCGGACCGACGAGCCTGCCCTGAGCGGGAGGGATCGAGGATGCAGACGGTACTCGCGGGGGTAGCGGTGGCGGCCGCGGCGCTGGGGTTGGTGTACGCCAACCTGGCTCCGCAGGAGGGAAGGGGAGGCTCTCGCCTGCAGGCCCTGGTCGGCGCCGGGTTGAGCTCCCTCTGGCCTTTCTGTGCCCTCTGGATCGCTGTGCTGTTCCTGCTGACGACGCCCACGGCCGCCCCCTTCTCGCGCGGCCTTACGCTGGGCTGGGGATTCCTCATCGGCGCCGTGCTCGGCCTCTACGCCCTGTATGAGGCCTACGGCAGCTTCCGCGGCCCCGACTGGCACGCCCGAGCGGTGGGGCTCTTCTCGGCGGCTGCGCTGGGGCCGGCCGCGATCCTGCTGGTCTTCCGCGGGTATCCCACCGAGGCGCTGACGGGGTGCGCGCTCGGGGCTGTGCTGCTGGCGGCCATTGGGGCCGGGATCCTGCGCCCGTCCTACGTCGCCTCGCCGCCCGACAGGCGCGAGGCCCGGGCAGCCTATCGCGGCCTGGAGGTCTTCGCCCTGCTGAGCGTGACGGTGGCGGCCGGGGCGAGGCTGGGCCTGGATCACTTCGCCCGTCTCGCGCCCGGGGCCGTCGAGGGGGGCTACTGGGCCTTTCCCGCTCTCGCGATGGCCGCCACGGCGCTGATGTTGATCCTGCTGGCGGGCGAGGTCTCGATCAAGTGGCTCGAGGACACGGACCTGACCTGGCAGGCCGGCCTGTTCGTGGTGGCCCTGACGGGACTGCTGCAGGGCCGAGTGCTTCCGGGGCTGGGCTGGGAGCTGCCGCTGTACGGTGTGCTCGGGCTGGTAGTCGTGCTGTACGCCCTGTCCAGTGCCGGGAAAGCCGACGAGGAGCGACCGGTGGTCCTGGCCTTCGGGGCCGTGCTGCTGGCCCTGGCCGTGGCGACGCTGGCCTTCAAGTCGCTGCACGGGTATGGCGAGGCCCTGGCCCTGCTCGCGGCGGCGCCGGTGGCGGCGGTGGCCTACCTGCGCGCCGAGCGGGCCCGGGAACCCCTGGCCGAATCGCTCACCTTCGGAGCCGCGACCCTGTGCCTGCTGCTGGCCCTGTACCGCGTGTTCCTGGAGACGGCGGGCCGGGGCTGGGCGATGGACTTCCAGAGCCACTACGACTACCTGTGCGTGCTGCTCGGGGTGGGGGCCTGCTTCGGGCTGCTGGCCTTTGCGTCCCAGGGCGTGGAGAGCGTGCGGCGGGCACGGGCCCACGGCAAGAGCGGCATCGCCCTGCTGATGGCGCGCACGACGCTGCTGGGTGTGGTTATCGCCGCGGTGCCGGTGGTGCTGACGGCCGTGTGGGGAGTCAAGGCCATCGGCGGCTTCCTCACGGGCCTGGTGATCGGCGAGGCGACGTGGATGCTGCTGGCGGCCTGGGTCGTCGGCGAGGAGCGGCAGAAGGTGCTGGCGGCGGCGCCCCACGTGTACTTCCTGGCCGCGGCCCTGCTCGCCACGCAATTCGCGCCGCAGGTCCTGGCCCTGGAGCTGACCCGCGCCCACAAGATCGCCCTGGTAGCCGTCATCACGGTCGTGGCGGTGGGATGGATTCTGGCCGACGCCCTCGGCAGGGCGCGCCTGTCCAGGAGGAGGGAGACGGCAGATGAGCCAGCAGATTAGGCGGCAGCTCACTCTGGCCGTGATGGTGGCCGCCTGCGCCGGGGTGGTGGTCCATCTGCTGTGGGCCGAGACCCCCCGCGGCCGGGTGACGGGCACTCTGATAGCATCCGAGACCGGCGCCGCCCTGGCCGGCGTGAAGGTGTCGCTGGTGGGCCGCTCCGAGGGGACCCCGACCTATCGCGCCAAGACCGATGACCGCGGCCGGTTCGGCTTCGGACACGTGCGGGCCGGCGAGTATGTGCTCGTGCCCGACACCCAAGCCCACAAGCAGCCCACGGACAAGATCACCGTGCGCGAGGGCCGGACCACGGGCGTGGTCTTCGAGCTGCAGCCGACGGAGCCCTTCCTGAGCCTCTACGCGCCGCAGGCCGTGTTTACAACGGGCGAGCAGCCGCGGCTGCGGGCTCACGGCTTCCTGCCAGCCAACGAGCTGGGCGTGCAGGTCTGCCGAGTCAACACCGACGTGGCGCTGGCCCGATGGAACGGCTGGCTGAGCCCCGGCCTGACGACCCAGGGGCGCAAGCTGGAGAACGTGCCCCTGGAGGCGGTGCCGGAGCTGACAACGGTCCTTCGCCGGTCGGTACCCATCACGGGGCGGGACGTCGAGGGGGTCTTCAACCAGGACCTTCGGCTGGACGCCCTGCCGCCGGGGATGTACGTGGTCGCGGTCGAGGCCACGGGCCGGCGCTACATGACCGTGCTCACGATCACCGATCTGGGGCTGATCGTGAAGGCGTCGCCGCGGGACCTGCTGGTGCAGGCCGTGGGCATCACCGACGGCACGGGCCTGGCGGGGGCGTCGGTCGAGGTGCTGCGGGACGGGAAGGCCGTGGCGAAGGGCACGACCGACCGGGACGGCCTGCTCACGGCGTCCCTGCCGGCCGACACCTCGTCGGGGGAGCTGCAGGTCGTGGGGCGGCTGGGCGAGTCACTGGCGGTCGCGGACCTGTACTACTACTGGGGCGAGGAGGACGGCGCCTACCGGGTGTACTGCTACACCGAGCGCCCGGTCTACCGTCCGGGCCAGAAGGTGTACTTCAAGTCGCTGGTCCGCGCCGTCCGGGGCGACGGCTACCTGGTACCCGATCCGCTGGCCCTGCGGGTCCGAGCCGTGGACGAGCAGGGGAACGTGGTCTACCAGGGCGAAGCCACGACCAACCGCTTCGGTTCAGTGAACGGGCAGTTCGACCTGTCCGAGAGCGCCCTGCCCGGGTCGTACCTGCTGACGGTGTTCTGTGGCGGCGCCCCCTACGAGTCCCGCTTCGAGGTCGCCGAGTACCGCAAGCCGGAGTTCGAGGTGAAGGTCGCCACGCCCCGTGACAGGTACGTAGCGGGCGAGACCATCGAGGCGTCAGTAGAGGCGGAGTACTACTACGGCGCGCCCGTCGCGGGGGCCAAGGTGGAGTACCTGGTCACGCGCTCTCCGGCCTGGTACTACCCCGAGGCGGACCAGTGGGACGAGGACCTGTACGAGCCGGAGGACTACGAGGCCGAGGGGGAGGTGGTGGCTCAGGGCGAGGGCCGCACGGACGACGCGGGCCGCCTGACCGTAACCGTGCCGGCGAAGGTCGCCGCCACGCAGGTGGGCTACGGGCAGCAGGACCAGGACTTCGTGATCCACGCCGAGGTGCGCGACCCCAGCGACCGGTCGGAGACGGCAACGCACTCGGTCCTGGTGACCCAGGGCGAGTACCGTCTGGAGGTGTCGCTGGACGACTGGGTCTGCGAGCCCGGGCAGGAGGTGGCCGTGAGGCTTCGCGCGGTGGACTACGAGGGCCGGCCGGTGGCGGGAGCCCGCGGGGAGCTGGTGCTAGCCCTCAGCGAGGGCGCCGAGGAGCGCGAGCGGCTGCAGGAGGAGGCCCGTGTGAAGTGGCGCGCCGACTCCGACGGCCAGGCCGCCGTGACGGTGAAGCCCGTGCGCGCCGGCGATCACCGGGTCCTGGCCAAGAGCACCGACGCCCGGGGCAACGTGATCACTGCCAGCGAGTGGTTGTGGGCCATGCAGGGGGCCTACGCCTCCTTCGACTATCCGTACCAGGACCTGGACGTGCAGGCGGACCGCGAGCTGTACCGCGTGGGGGACGAGGCCCAGATCATTGTCAACACGCGCCACGCGCCCATCACGGCTCTGCTGACCGTCGAGGGCGCCACTGTGCTCCAGCGCCGCCTGGTGCGCCTGGAGGGCAAGTCCACGATCCTCAGCCTGAAGGTCGGGCCGGAATTCATGCCCTGCGTCTACGCCAGCGTGTGCTTCGTCAAGGACAAGGAGCTGTTCTCGGGCACGACGCTCGTCAACGTCTCCCGGGAGAAGAAGGCGCTGGTGGTGCAGGTGACCTCGGACAAGGCGACCTACCTGCCGGGCGAGAAGGCGGTGTACAGCGTCAAGACCACCACGTCGGAGGGCGGGCCCGTGCAGGCCGAGGTGTCCCTGGGCGTGGTGGATGAGGCGGTCTATGCGATCCGCCGCGACACCGTGCCGGACATCCTACAGCACTTCTACCCCAAGCGCCCGCCGCTGGTTGACACGGCCTTCTCGTTCCCTACCGTGTACCTGAGCGCGGAGGACAAGGCGGGCGCCCGGATCCAGACGCGGCGGGTCTTTCGCGACACGGCCTTCTGGGCCCCCGCCACGGTGACGGACGCCTCGGGGCAGGCCAGCATCGAGTGCACGATGCCGGACAATCTGACGACGTGGCGGGCGACCTGCCGGGCGGCCACGCTGGACACGCGCGTGGGGCAGGCGACGTACAAGGCCGTCGTGCGCAAGCCCTTCCTGGTGCGGCTCGAGGCGCCGCGCTTCTTCACCCTCGGCGACAGCGTCCAGATCGCGGCCCTCGTCCACAACCTCACCGACCAGGCGGTCACGGCGCGGGTGGGCCTGGAGGCCGGCGGACTGGACCTGGCGGGCCAGGCCCAGTCCACCTGCGCGGTGGCGGCGGGGCAGATAGCGCGCGTGGAGTGGCAGGTCCAGGCCAGCGCCGTGGGTGACAGCCGCGTGCGCGTGTGGGCGGACGCGGGTTCCCTCAGCGACGCCATGGAGCTGACCCTCCCGGTGCTGCCCAAGGGACGCGAGCGGCGTGACGTCAGGGCCGGATCGGTCGCCTCGCGGGAGGACCTGCGCTTCGAGGTGCGCAAGGACTGCGTCGCCGGGACCCAGCGGCTCACCCTGCGTCTCACTCCCTCGCTGGCGGCGGGGATGCTGGGCGCTCTGGAGTACCTCGCCCACTACCCCTACGGCTGCACCGAGCAGACCACGTCCGCCTTCCTCCCGGACGTCATCATCCTGCAGATGCTCGGGAAGCTGGGCATGGACAACCCCGGGCTGCGGGCGAGGCTGCCGAAGATGGTCGAGGCGGGGCTGCTCAAGCTCTACGACCTCCAGCACTCGGACGGCGGCTGGGGATGGTGGAAGTACGACGATTCGGCGCCCTGGATGACCGCCTACGCCGCGTTCGGGCTTCTGCAGGCCCGAGCCGCCGGGTTCCCAGTGAACGAGCGCGTGCTCGGCGACGGCCTGGAGGCCCTGGCCAACCTGGCCCGCGCGCCCGAGAAGGCGAGTCACGACGCCCGTGTGTACGCGGCATATGTGCTGACGGTGGCAGGGCGCTCCGCCGAGGCGGGCAGGCTTCTGGCGCCCTACCTGGCGGACCGTGGCCGCGCCGGTCTCACCGACTGGGGCCGCGCCTTCCTGGCCGTGGACCTTGCCCGCGTGGGGCAGGGCGACGAGGGGCGCCGCCTTCTCGAGTCCGTGTGGCAGCGGTTCACGCAGGGCGCGCTCGCCGGAGGCAGTGGGCCCGACTGGTGGTCCGACACGGAGTCCGCCGCGGTCCTGCTCTCGGCCGCCTGCGAGCTCATGCCCGATGACCCACGGCTCCCGGATCTGGTGCGCTGGATCCTGGAGCGGCGCGAGGGGGACTACTGGTACTCCACGCGCGCCACGGCCTTCACCCTCTACGCCCTGTCCGACTACCTGCTGATCACGCGCGAGCTGAAGCCGGACCTGCGGGTGAACGTGTCGGTCAACGGGCGGGTCGTGGCCTCGCGGGCCTTCACCGAGGCCGACGTGTTCCGCCCTGAGGTGGAGGTGGAGCTGGACGCCAGCGCCCTGGGCACGGGGCCCGTGGCCGTGACGATCGAGAAGTCCGGCGCGGGACGGCTGTACTACTCCGCGGCCCTCACGCAGGTCGCCGACGTGGACCTGAAGGTGCCGGTCGGGGGCAGCGCGGGGCTGGTCGTCGAGAGGGCGTACCGTGTCCTGCCCTCGCGCGGGCGTGCCGGGGAGGGCGAACCGCCCGCCAGGGCCGGGGGCTCCTCGGTCACCTTCGCGGGCGGCGACCTGGTCGAGGTGACCCTGACCCTGCGCGCCACGCGGGACCTCGATCACCTTATGGTCGAGGACCCGCTGCCGGCGGGCTGCGAGGCGTCGGACCGGGGACGCGTGGAGCCGTGGGACTGGGACTACTGGTGGTCCGATCAGGTGGTCCGCGACGAGAAGGTGGCCTTCGCGATCGAGCATCTCGAGGCGGGCGCTCAAAGGCTCAAGTACCAGATACACGCTCAGACGGCGGGGCAGTACACGGCTCTGCCGCCCCAGGCCTACGACATGTACAACCCGACCGTTCGGGCCGACGGAGTGGCCCACACGGTGACCGTGCGCCGCTAGCCCGGCCGCGGGGCCCCGGGGCAAGCGCGCGGGCCGCTCATCGAGCCTGGTGGAGTGAGGACATGCGAGGGTTCAAGGCCGCGATCGCCCTGCTGCTGCTGGGCGGCGCCGTGGCGGCTATCGTGCTGCCGCCGCGCGAGCAGGTGATGGGCGCCTACGTCACGCCCCTGCAGGGGCGCACGCGCGGCCAGAGGATCAACGCGCTGCGGGCCGCCCGGGCCCTGGACGGCGTGGTCATCGAGCAGGGGCACGAGCTCTCCTTCAACCGCACGGTGGGCTCCTGGACGCCCGACCGCGGGTACGTGCTGGCGCCGGTGAGCTACGACGGGGAGCTGGTGGTGGACTGGGGCGGCGGCGTCTGCCAGACCTCCTCGACGCTGTACAACGCGGCCCTGATCGCCGGGCTGGAGATCGTCGAGCGCCACCGACACAACTGGGCCCCGTCCTACGTGCCCGCCGGGCACGATGCCGCCGTGGCCCAGTACACCGTGGACCTGCGCCTGCGCAATCCCTATCCGTGGCCCGTGCGCCTGCGGGCCATCGTCACGGATGCGAGCCTGGGCTTCGAGGTGCTGGGGCGCGAGCGCGGCCCGGTGGCAGCGGTGACCACGGACGGGCACACCGCCGTGAGACCGACCGAGGTGGTCCGTCTCGACCCGGAGCTGGCCCCCGGGCAGCGGCGGGTAGTCACGCAGGGCAAGCCGGGCGCGCGGGTGACCGTCTACCGGGTGTTCCTGCTGGGCCCCCGCAGCGGCTCGCGGGAGCTGGTCTCGCGCGATTCCTACCCGCCCATTAACCGCGTCGTGCGCACCGGGCGGTAGGAGGCACGGAGCCCCGGGCGATGGACAGGGGCTTGGATCAGCCTAGCCGGCGCGCCTGAAAGCCCTTGGCGATCTGGCCCGCGGCGAGGGGGATCAGGCTCATACCCAGCACCAGGAGCCACCCGTCGGCGCCCGGATCCACCACGCGCAGGACGGAGGCGAGCAGAGGGACCCTGGCCGCGGCCAGGAGCAGAAGCACGCACAGCGCCAGCGCTCCCCAGACGTAGGGATTGCGCGTCACCTCGTTCCGCAGAGCCCCCGAGCGGGCCGAGCGCAGGTTGAACACGTGCCAGAGCTGGGCGAAGGCCAGGGTCAGGAAGGAGACGGTGACGGCCTGCTCAGTGCCCAGGCCCAGCGGGCCAAGCGCGATGGCGAGAGCGCCCAGGACGGCCGCGGTGATGAGCAGGCCGTACAGAGCGATCTCGAGCCAGTGCCTGTTCGTGAGGAGCGGCTCCTTCGGGTCCCGTGGGGGCAGACGCATGATGCCCGGCTCGCCTTCCCCCACGCCCAAGGCGAGGGCGGGAAAGACGTCAGTGACCAGGTTCAGGAACAGGATCTGCAGGGGGAGCAAGGGCAGGGGAGCGTCTGCGAGCACGGCCAGCGACACGGTCAATACCTCGGCTACATTGCACGAGAGCAGGTACACGACGAAGCGGCGGATGTTGGCGAAGATCACCCGGCCCTGCTCGACGGCGGCCAGGATCGTCTCGAAGGCATCATCCTTGAGCACCATGTCGGCGGCCTCGCGTGCCACCTGCGTGCCCCTCAGCCCCATCGCGATACCTATGTCCGCCTTCTTCAGCGCCGGCGCGTCGTTGACCCCGTCCCCGGTCATGGCCACTACCGCGCCGCTCTCCTGATGCAGGGCTATCAGGTCCAGCTTCTGCTTGGGGGTCACCCGCGCGAAGAGCATCGCCCGCCTAAAGCGCTCCTTCTCCTCGTCGGACAGCTCGGCGGGGTCCCTGATCTCGCTGCCCAGGATCACACGGGCCGCTGGGGCGGAGGATGACGCCGGGCCCGCGCCCTGCTCACCCGCCTCCGCCTCCACCAGCCCGACGGACTCCGCCACGTTGCGGGCCGTGATGGCCTGGTCGCCCGTGACCATGACCACACGGATCCCCGCGGCGGTGCATTGGGCGATCGCGTCCGGCACCTGCCGCCGAGGCGGGTCAAGCAGTCCCACGAGGCCGACGAAGGTCAGGCCCTCATAGGGCCGCTCCTCGACCGAGGCAGCGTTCTTGACCGCCAGACCGATGACCCGCAGGCCGAAGGCCGCCATCTCCTCGTTGCGGGCGAGCCAGCGCCGCCGGTCTGCGTCACTCAACTCGCCCTCGCCGTCGTCGGCCAGGACGCGCGAGCAGGCCGCGAGCACCGACTCGGGGGCCCCCTTCACCATCACACGATATTCCTGCACACCCGTCGCCCCGCCCCCGGCCTGCCTATGGTAGGTGGCCATCATGTTGGTCCCAGGGTCGAAGGCCTCCTCGTGCACCTCGGGGAGGGATGCAAGAAGGCTTCGGCGATGCAGGCCGCCCTTGGCACCCGCGATGAGCAGCGCCCTCTCAAGGGGGTCGGCGATGATGACCTCACGTCCGTAGGGCTCAGCCAGGTCGTCGGGAGCCGAGGTGCACAGCACCCCCACCTCCAGAGCCTGCCGCAGCACCGGGTCGTCCCCGGGACTCACCGGGCGGCCGTCTCGCCAGAAGGCGCTCTCCGCCTCGTCGCCGGGCGCGCTGACCTGGATATCCCCCGAGGGAAGCGAGAAGGCGGCCACGGTCATGCGGTTCTCGGTCAGGGTACCGGTCTTGTCCGTGAAGATGACGTTGGTCGCGCCCAGAGTCTCGACGGCCGAGAGGCGGGTGACGAGGGCCTGGCGACGGGCCATGCGCAACATGCCCCGCGCCAGGGCTGCTGTGGCCACGATGGGCAGGCCCTCCGGGATGGTGGCCACCGCCAGGGCGATGCCCGTCTCGACCATCAGCAGCAGGTCCTTGCCCGCCACCACGCCGCTCACTATCACCGCGACCGCGATGGCCAGCGTCACCCCCACGAGCTTCTGGCCCAACTGGTCTAGCCGTCTCTCCAGCGGAGTCGTCGTCTCCTCGGTGGTCTCGACAAGCTGCGAGATGAGGCCCAGTTCGGTGGCCATGCCGGAGGCGACGACCACCCCCTCGGCCGTGCCCCGCGTGATGGCTGTGCCCTTGTACAGCATGCTGGAGCGCTCGGCCAGGGGAGCGCCCTCGGCCACGGGGTCCGGGGTCTTGGCCACCGGCAGGGACTCGCCCGTGAGAGCCGATTCGTCTGCCTGCAGCCTCGAGGCCTGGACGATCCGCAGATCGGCAGTGACGATGTCTCCCGCCTCGACCAGGGCCAGGTCGCCCGGGACGAGGCACTCCGCGGGCACGTCCTCGGTCTTGCCCTCCCGGCGGACACGGGCGGTCACGTGGCCCATCCGCTGCAGGGCTTCCATCGAGCGGGCGGCGCGGATCTCGGTGAGAAAGCCGATGGCCCCGTTGATGACGATTACGACGGCGATGGCGAAGCCCTCCACCCACTCCTGGAAAAGGAAGGACACGCCGGCCGCGACCACGAGAAGCAGTACCACCAGGCTCGTGAACTGGTCCAGCAGGATGCGCCAGGGGCTGCGGCGCTTGGCCTGTCTGAGACGGTTGACGCCGTACTGCCGCCGCCTACGGCCGACCTCTGCCTCGTCCAGGCCCACCTGCGGGTCCACTCCCAGCTCCGCCGCCACGTCCTGCCAGGGGCGTGACCAGGCCCGCTCAGGCAGCGGAGGGCTGCCCCGGGGCTGCAGAGCCGTTCCCGCAGAGCCTTCGTCGCAGGGCTCGCTCATGGCGTTGGGCGCCGACGGGGGGACCCGCCGGCGCAATCAGTCAAAATGCTCGACCGCCACGGTCTGATCTAGGTCCCTGTGCCGGGCCATCAGTGCCCGATTATAGGCCGACAGGATGTTCTTGCGCGTCACCAGCCCCAACAGCCGCGTGTGATCGTCCCGTTCCACCACGGGCAGCCTGCCCACGTCCATCATACCCAGCTTCATGAGGGCCTGGTTCAGGGTCTCATCCGGGAAGGCCACGATAAGATCGTGGCTGGCGATCCTGCTGACGGGCGCCTCGGCCAGGCCCTGGGACAACCCGCGCCGCAGGTCCCCGATGGTGACGATGCCGCGCAGCTTGCCGTCCGTGCCTACCACGGGGAAGCCGTGGTGCTTGGTCTCCTCGAAGAGGTGCAGAATCTCCTGGACAGTCTGGTCGGCCCTGGCGCTCAGGATTTCGGTGCTCATGGCGTCGGCTACAGTCAGCTCACTGAGCAGGGCAGGCTCGAGAGCCAGGTCAATGTGGATGCGGCGACGCACCAGTTTGAGGTTGTAGATGCTGAAGCGGTAGATGGCCTGGGCGACGGCCACGGCCACGGCGCAGGCCAGCATCAGCGGGAGGATCATGCGGTAGTCCTGGGTCATCTCGTAGACGATGAGTACGGCGGTGACGGGCGCGCGGCCCGCGGCGGCGAAGACGGCGCCCATGCCGACCAGGGCGTAGGCCGAGGGGGAGGTAGCGGCGCCGGGCACGCCCGCCTCAGCCAGCGCCCCAAAGCCCGCGCCGACCATGCAGCCCATGAAGAGGCTGGGCGCGAAGACGCCGCCGGAGCCGCCGGAGCCCAGGGTCATCGTGGTGGCCAGAAGCTTGAGCACGAGCAGCCCGGCGACGATCGAGAGGAAGGCGAATTGCCCCGTGAGGACCAGGTGCATGGTGTCGTACCCGACGCCGAAGACGCCCAGGTTGCAGGCATCGTAGTCGCCGATGAGAGCGAGCGCCAGGAAGCCGAGCAGACCGACTATCAGCCCGCCGGGCACGGGCTTGAGCCAATCGGGGACGGGGATCATGTCCCAGAAGTCTTCCATGGAGTACAGGAAGGCGATGAAGGCGATGCCGACGAGGGCGCAGAGGACACCGAGGACGCCGAACATGGGTAGCTCGGTGACGCTGGCCACGGAGTACTTGGGGATGAGGAAGGCGGGATGGTCGCCGAGACAGGCGCGGCCGATGGTGGTGGCGCAGAAGGACGAGACGACGACGGGGGCAAAGGAGGCCGCTCCCCAGTCGCGGAGGATGAGCTCGAGCGCGAAGAAGGCGCCGGCGAGCGGGGCGTTGAAGGTGGCGGCCACGCCCCCCGCAGCCCCGCAGGCGACCATGGTGCGCGTGAATCGCGGGGGCAGCCTGAAGGCCTGCGCGAGCGTCGAGCCGAGGGCCGAGCCTATCTGCACGATGGGACCCTCTCGCCCCACCGAGCCCCCCGAGCCTATGCAGATCGAGGAGGCGAGGGCCTTCACCACCGACACGCGGGGTCGGATGCGCCCACCCCTCATGGCGACGGCTTCCATCACCTCGGGCACACCGTGGCCCTTGGCCTCGCGCGCCAGGAAGTAGACGAGCAGCCCCACGGGCAGACCGCCGATGGCCGGGATGACCGTCCATCGGAAGTCGCCCATCAGGCCCTTCAGGCTCTCGCCGAGTATGCCGAAGAACACATGGGTGAAGCCGCCGATGAGGTAGCGGAAGGCCACGGCCCCCAGTCCTGCCGCGATTCCGACCAACACGGCCAGCGAGAGGACCAGCGCTGGTCGGGGCAGCAGGCGCTCCGCGGGCTCGAGGCACTCCTCGCCGGCAGCATCGGCGGGGGCTCTGTGCATGGTGCCGACTCCACCACCCCTAGACTGAATCGCCGGCCCGCCTGGAGGCTGGGCCGGCTCTCACTGGGCAATATAGCCAAGGGGCCGCCGGGTGTCAAACCACCGGCCGCGCGCGGCTCACCACCTCCCTACTCGCTCGGCTCCCGGGTCCTCGGCCTCCACCAGACTGTCCAGGAGCTGGTGCACCAGCTCCTCGCGCACCTGCCGATACCCGGCATCCCACCACAGGTTCCGCGTCTCGTCGGGGTCGCTCTCCGGGTCGTACAGCTCCCCCTCGCGGGACCCGTGATGCGCCACAAGCTTGTACCGGCCCATCCGCAACATCGTCGCGTGGACGGGGGGCACCCGAGGGGTCTCCGATTCGCGGTAGAAGCACAGCGTGCTCTCGCGGGTGCTCCAGGCCTCGCCACGCGCCGCCGGGAGCAGCGAGCGGCCCTGCATGGGCCTGGGCGCCTCGATCCCGGCCACCTCCAGCATCGTCGGCGCGAAGTCCACGAGGTTGGCGAAGCCGCCCACGCGGCGCCCGGCCGCCAGGTGCCGCGGCCAGCGGGCGACGAGAGGCACGCGCACAGCCCCCTCGTAGAAGAAGGGCCCCTTGAGGAGCAGGCCGTGGTCACCTAGCATATCCCCGTGGTCGCTGGTGAACACCACCAGCGTGTTTTCGGCCTGGCCACTCTCCTCGAGCGCGTCGAGCACCCGGCCGATCTCGTGATCCAGGAAGCTCACCATGCCCCAGTAGGCCGCCACCATCCCCCGGATCTGCTCCTCGCTGAACTGCACGAACCCCGGCCCGTCCCGGTATGTCTTGAGGTGCCCCTCGCGCTGGCACCAGGGCTTGCCCTCCAGCTCCCCCGGCACGTAGCGCGGCAGCGGCACGCTCGCGGGGTCGTACATCTCCAGGTACTCCAGCGGCGGATCGAAGGGGTGATGGGGGTCGAACAGGCTCATCCAGGCGAAGAAGGGCCCGTCCCGCTCCTCGCGCAGGAACTGGACGGTCCGCTCGGCCGCCCAGTGAGTGAAGTGCCTGTCGGCCGGATGGCCCACGCCCCCCATCGCGATGGGATAGGGCGGCTCGGGCTTCGGCGGGGCCGGCGGTAGGCTCTGCAGCCACCGCCACCAGGCGTTCTCGTCACCCCAGTCGCCGCCCGGGTGATGGGCCCACTCGTACACCCGGTAGCCGTCGTCCAGCCTCGGCTCGACCCGGTGGTCGCAGCAGGCGCCCAGGTGCAGCTTGCCTATCAGCCCGCAGTCATAGCCTGCGTCGGCCAGCAGGCGCGTGAACAGCACCTCGTGTCGCGGCAGGTCCATGCCGTTCGCGTTCAGCCCGCAGACGTGCGGATAGCGCCCCGTGTACATGCTCGCCCGCGTCGGCGCGCACACGGGGTTGGGCGCGTAGCAGTGCTCAAAGACGACGCCCTCGCGCGCCAGTTGGTCCAACCGAGGCGTCCGCACGTGGGGGTTGCCGTAGCACCCCAGCGTGTCGTACCGCTGCTGGTCGGTCGTGAGAACGAGGATGTTGGGTCTGTCCATGTGGGCTGTCACCTCGGGGGCAGGCCTTGGCCCCAGCGGGCGGTCTAGATCCCATGGTCCTGCTTCTCGGCCAGGGGCACCGCTTCCAGCCCCGCGCGGACCGTGATGATGGTCTTGCGACATCGCAGGGCAATGTCCTCGGCCAGGCAGCCAAAGAACAGCCTGCGCAGGCCCCGGGAGGTGCCGGAGGCCATTACCAGGATGTCGTGGTCCCGCGCCGCCTCGAGCACCGCCGGCAGCCGGGCCTCGGTCCGAGCTAGGATGCAACTGACCTCGGCCGGCACCCCCACCCTCGCGATCCAGTCGCCCATCCGCTCGCGCGCCTCTTCTCCATCGCGACCGCTGGCCTCTGGCGGAAGCATGCAGAGCAAAGTCAACTCGTGATGCTCAACGCTGGCCAGAGCCGCCACCACGGGCTCGATGGGCTCCATGTCCTGAATGCTCGTCAAGGGCACGAGGATCCTCTCGGTGTGCAGGGGGCCGGCGAACTTGACCAGGATGACGGGGCACAGGGCCTCGCGCGCCACCTCGTCCACCACGCGGCGAAACTCGGTGGCCGTGCCCCTGAGAGGGTGACCGAGCACGATGGCCTGTGCGCCCTCCGCCTCGGCCACGCTGTACAGGCCGATGGCGGGCGTGGGGGCGAATTCGACCGTGGCGGCCATGGGGTACCCCATGCTCGCCGCCTCGGCTCTGGCGAGCGCGAAGAGCGCTCGGGTATCGCGGTCCAGCTCGCCGCCCCAGAAGTCCTCCGGCTCCTCCTCGACCATGACGTGGACGCCCAGGGGACTGGCGCCGTAATAGTGGGCCATGAGGGTGGTGACGCGGGCCAGCCCGCGCGCCGTCTGAGGATGGCCGATGCCGAAGACCACAGTGCCCACGGTGCGTTCGGGGGCCGTGAGCTTGGGCCACGTCCATGGTACGACCTGGACGTCACCCAGGGTCTGGGACGGGGCGGGCCGTAGTTCGACGCCCGCTGCCTCGGCTCCGGCCTCGCCGGCCCGGGTGAGGACCAGTCTGAGCAGCGGCGGCCCGATCAGCTCGTTGACGACCACCGAGGCGACCACGACGTTGATGAGCAGCGAGCGGACGATGGCCAGCGACGCGTCCTGCTGGACGAGATAGGCCAGACCGATGGCCAGGCCCGCCTGGCTGAGCAGGCCCAGCCCCAGGAATCGCTTCATCCGGGGGTCGAGATGACTGCGGCGGGCCCCGGCCCAGGCTCCCAGCAGCTTCCCCGCGGCGCGGGCGAGCACGAACACCGTGCCGACGACGCCGCCGGCCACGATCTCCCGGATGTGCAGTTGGGCGCCGGCGAGGGCGAAGAAGATGCCGTAGATGGGCGGCTCGAAGTCGTTGATTGCCCGAAAGGCTCTGACGTCCCTGCGGTCGCGGTTGACCACTGCCGCGCCGGCGGCCAGGCCGGCGAGCATGGCCGAGAAGCCCAGGTACTCGGCGATGCCGCCGCAGAAGAACACGGCGCCGAGGGCAAAGACCAGCACGTCGGCGCGGCGGGAGAGCCGATGGACGACCAGGTCAATGCTCAGGCCGACCAGAAGTCCCAGCGCCAGGGAGCCGAGGATGACGGCCAGGGGCATGGCGGCCTGCAGCCAGATCTCCGAGGGAGAGGTGCCCAGCAGCGCCCGCGCGACCACGACGGCGATGCCGAAGAGCGTGATGCTGGCCCCGTTGTTGATTGCCACGCTCGAGAGCACGAGGCGCGATAGGGGGCCGGCGGCCCCCAGCTCCCGCACGACGGCGATGGTCGAGGCGGGCGCCGTCGCCACAGCTATCGAGCCCGCCAGCAGCCCCGCCGACAGGCACACCTGCCACGTGGTCAGCACGCCGAAAGCCTGGGTGAGACAGCCCGCCAGGCCCGTGCCCACCCCCGCCAGGACAAAGCAGGCGAAGGACTCGCCCAGTCCCACGCCCACGAGCAACCGGGCGCCTCGCCGCAACTGCTGCAGGTCCAAGCTCTCGCCGATCCCGAAGGCCACAAGCATGAGGGCGATGTCCGTGAAGGTCTGCAGCCGGCCTTCGAGCAGGTCGGCGGGAAGAAGGTCGAACCCGACCGGCCCCAGCAGGAGGCCCGCGACGATGTACCCCGTGACCGAGGGGAAGCGGATGCGCTTCGCCAGCTCGGCGGCCGCGAAGCCGACGGCCAGCAGCAGGCTGAGGCCAAGGATTGGGCTGACTGGTCCCGGTTCGGGGCTCATGGTCCAGGCCTTCGCAGAGATGCGGGCGGAAGATAGGTTACCCTATTGTACACTGAAGCGCCGGGGCGACGGGGATTCCGGCGGGAGCGCTTCCGGGGCTAGCGGAACACCACCTCGCCGAACCGTCCGGGGGTATGGAAGCCGTCGAAGGTCGGCGACCAGCAGGTGGCGCTACCGGTGTCCGCTTCCTCCCGCCCGAAGTTGAGGCGCCAGGCACCCTCGGGCCGGGCGTGTAGGCTGGCGAAGGGGATCGCCATCTCGACGGTCCAGCCGGCCTCCGCGGTGCGCGCGGCGGCCTGCCAGGGCGCGTTCCAGCTCTTGTCAATCCCGGGTGCGCAGCAAGCGTCGTACCGCGAGCCGGCCGCGTTCACCGCCAGGTGGTAGTAACCACCCGCCCCACCGGGCTGCAGGAAGACCTCGACGGCATCGTCCTCCCAGACGGGGCCGTCGTGCGCTCTCTGGACGGCCTGGGGCTTCGGCTGCCCTCCGCAGAGAACGGCGAGAAAGAGATTCGCGGCGTCGTGGCCGAGGAGGACAGTCGTCGGCCGCGCGGCGGGTTTGCCGTCCTGCGCGCCGAAGAACCCGTCGATGCGCGCGGCCGAATCCCACTCGCCCGGCTGAAGGACGCCGTCCACGCCGGGCGCTGTCGGGAAGCGCTGACACGTGGCGCCGGCCACCACCGGTACCTCGAGCTCCCCGGACGTGGGCGCGATGCCCTTCGTCTCCGCGCGCCAGAGCAGCCGAAGGGCCCCGCCCGTGGCCTGGGCGTCGGGGAGCAGGGCGACGAGCTCCGGCGGGACGGCCAGGGCCATTTCCCGCAAGCCGTCGTCGCCGGGCGTCACCGTCAGGGGCGCGAGGCTCACCCGCCTCTCCCCCACCGCGGCGTCGGCCGACAGCCTGATCTCCCTTCCCGGCGGCACCCAGGAGCGAAGGCGCAGCGCGAGGGCCTGTCGCGCGGAGCTGAGGGGGCCCGCGGCCTCAAGCTCCGCCGCCGGATGGAGCCTGACCGTCGCCCGGCGCGGCAGCCACAGACGGCGCCCGCCCGCGTCCCATCCGGCCTCCACCATGACATCGTGCCAGTCCCACGGATCGTCGTGGACGAGGGCGACCTGGATCTGTCCCCGCCGGGTCTCGCCGATGCCCAGGGACCCGCCCGGCTCACCCCACGGCGCGCCCGCGGCCGCGACCCGGAGACTCGTCACGGCCTGTCGCGCCGTGGTCAGTCTGTAGGCGAGGCTGACGCGGTCGGCCTTCGCGGCATCGGCGAAGGGCTTGCCCGAAGGCACGTGCAGCGTCACGCCCGTGAGCACCTCAACGCCCCGCCCCAGGTAGTCGGCGAAGTCCTCGAGCGGCAGCAGCAGACACCGTCGCACGTGCGCCTCATCCGCCGAGCCTTCCAGCCGAATCACGGCCTCGCGCAGCCTCCGGTACACCTCCTCCTGGGACGCGGCCAGGGCCAGCCCTGCCTGCCCGTCCGCCGCGGACAGCGGCTCGTCCCAGGCCTTCGCTGCCTCGCGCGCGGCGCTCGCGACGGCCTCCAGTCCGGGCTTGCCCTCCGCCGGCGCGAGGGGCGCTATCTCGATGTCGTCAACCCACGCGGTGCCCCAGTTGCGCTCGAAGAGGAACTGGAAGAAGCCCACGGAGTGCTGGTCAGGCACCGTGAACTGCGTCTTGTAGGTCGCTGCCTTGTCGCCCGTCGGGCTGAGGTCGCGGAAGTAGATGTACTTGTCGGAGGCCCACTGCCCGTCCGGGCCCTTGACGCCGAAGCGCGGGACGACGGCGCCCGACGCGCCCTCGGGCCGAATCCACCGATACCGGAATCCCAGGCGGTAGGACTGCCCGCCCGGCAGGACGAGATTCTGGTGCAGCGCCTGGAAGGCGTTGTCCGCCATGCTGCGGGCGACGAGGCTGGCCTTCCCAGCCAGCGGCGTCTTCTCCTCGAGGGCTATCTCGGCCTCACGGGCCGCGGGCGGCCGCTCCGTGCCCCACGCCTGCATGCCCTCCTCGAAATCGGCATTGCCCAGCCTCCCTGTCCTGGACTCCCGCAGCCACAGGGCCTCCTCCGCCATCCGCGCCAGGAACCGCTGCGCCTCGCGCAGCCCTAGCCCGGCCAGGGCGGGCCGCGAGCCCAGAGCCAGCACCTCGGTCGAGTCGCCCGCCAGACTCAGGCCGGTGCGCAGGCGGCCGACCTGCCGGGCCACCGTGATCGCCACCTGCTCGTCGCCCACCAGCCGCCAGGCCACCAGCCCGTCGCCCGCCGCGGCCGATGCGGCCTGCTCGAAGCTCGTGCCCAGCGCCCGCGGGTCAATCTCCACGCGCACCTCGACCGGGTGCTGACCCGGGTTGCGCAGGGCCAGGAAGGTCACGTCGCCGCTCTCCGCGGCCGGCCCGTACCGCTCGAGCAGCACCGTGTCCTCGCTCGTCCAGGCCCAGGTCACGGGCTGCCAGCCCGCCTCGTCCAGCCACGTGATCATGGGCTCGTAGAGGCGGAACAGGGGCCGGGAGGGCTCATATGCCGCCGAGGCGGGGAAGCCGCCTGTGCCGGGTTGCACGGCGTAGAACAGGCACCGCTGCAGCCCGCGCTCCTTCTCCTCCCAGCCCTTCTCGGGGTCCACGAAGCCATAGTCCATCCAGCTCAAGGGCTTGCGGTAGCCGTAGGCTCTCATGTAGCGGTAGTGCTCGTCCGTGGCCAACCCGCAGGAGCGCGTCTCGCCGGTGCCTATCATGTCCAGCAGGTAGCAGAAGAACTGCATATAGGGGCGGAAGGTGTTGGCGATCACGTAGCCGTCCTCCGCGCGCACGCGCTCGGCCACCTGCTGGGCGAACTCGTGGCAGGCAAAGGCGTGAAGCTGGGCGGGAGCCCTGGCCTCGGGGCTTGCGACCAGCGGATCGTCGGCTTGGCGCCAGTGGTCACGCCGGAAGTTCTCATTGTAGAAGCCCATGAATCCCGCGACGCTGTCGAGGTACACGCCCGCCAGCTCGCCGCCGTTGCGCCGCGCGGCCTCATACGCGGGCTCCAGCTCGTACTTCCAGGTAAGGGAGGCACGGTTGGGCTCGGGCAGACTGGGGTCCGGGTTGAGGGTGACGTTGCTGATCCAGTCGCCCGGCGACCACTCATCGGTCCAGTGGCGCCAGACCCAGCCCCCGTCCTGCTTCTCGATGGCCGAGTTGGCGATAGCCTGGGCCACATAGCGGCGTGGCCCAAAGTGCCCGTCGCGCTGGCCCTCGGGGGCGGCCAGATCGCCCGTCACCCTCGCCTTCAGTTCCTCGGGGCTGAGCATCGGCGCCTTCTCGCCGTACCTCGGCTTCTCGTCGGGCGTGGGCCGGGCACCGAAGTGCTCGTATTTGCCCCAGGGCTCGGTGTAGACGAAGGGCAGGATGCCGTGGGCGCAGTCATAGCCCGCCCGCCCCTGGGCTCCCTCGTCGAAGCGGAACCCGAAGTCCCACGGGCACGCCATCCGCTCGGGCTCGAAGCCCAGCAGCCAGATCCCGCCCTCCTTCGCCCGGCGCTCGGCATACTGCGGGAAAAGCTCGTAGTACAGCCGCAGGGCGTCCCGGAAGCCCCACTTCGCGTCGTGCCGGTAGGCCAGGAGGCGGAAGTCGGCCCGCGCGGGGAACTTGGCCGTGTCGGGCGAGAGGCCCAGGTCGAACTCGGCCTCCAGCCTCTCGCGGTCGGCCGAGTAGGCGAACCGGTAGACGCGGGGCTCGTGCAGAGGCACGGCGAGCGCCAAGCCCCCCTCGGGGCCCGTCACTGCACAGCACGGGTAGACCGAGACGCGCCGCCCGCCGGCCCAATCGAAGCAGCGGTCGTAGTGCTTGCCCGCCTCGATGGCGCGCTTCTGCACCGTGTCGTCCCACCAGGTCCAGCCGATCGCCTGGACGGGCAGCGAGACGCGCACCACAATGGCCCTGTCTCGCGGCGGCTCGGCACGGACGGTGCAGTGCAGCTCCGCCCCCTCGGTGGTGCTGCCGGGGAGCGGCGCGAGGGTGCCCTCGAAGGCCAGCCCGAGGGCCGTGCCCTTGAAGGCCAGCTCGCGGGCCGTTCCGCTGAAGGCGCCGCCTCGCAGGGGAGCGGGGACGGGCGTGAAGCCCTCTCCCTCAGCCGATAGGTCCCGCACCTCCAACCAGCCCCCCTCCACGCCATCGCCGGTAGGGGGAACCGGCACGGCAGGCTCCTGGCCGGCGAGGGCGCGTAACCCGACAGCCAGGGGGCCGGTCGCCCCATCCCCCATCACGGCCGAGCGCGCGATCGCCGGGATCGCCAGCCCCGCGACCAGCACCAGGCCCCAAACGCAGCAGTGCCCACCGTGCCTTGTGCCCACAGCGGTCACCTCCCACGGCGCACGGGTTCGTCGGCGAGGGCGGGCTACCTTCGGGGACGCGCGGGATACGGGCGAGGCGGGCGCGGTCGGGCCGGTGATAGGAGAGACGGAAAGCTATCCAAAGGCACGTATCGTGACGCATAACGGTGCAACTGTTGCACCCTTAACATGGTTACATATTCGGC
>Ga0116202_10000534_pt1 | contig 21370 bp, 22 predicted proteins | sample LakKivw325mmetaG_FD_94479 | JGI IMG/M metagenome (GOLD analysis project Ga0116202, IMG submission 94479) | Anoxic lake water microbial communities from Lake Kivu, Rwanda to study Microbial Dark Matter (Phase II) - Lake Kivu water 325m metaG | ecosystem: Environmental > Aquatic > Freshwater >... | reverse complement strand
TAGAAAAGCTCTCTGACAAAAATATTGGTTTTTTGAATTGCGAGCAAGTGAAAAAAGTGGTATAATCCAGCTTATAAGAGGGGTAAAACGATGGATTAAGATGATTTATCAGCACATCAATAAAAACAAAAGTATTGGAGTTTTTCTTGGGTAATACTTTTTGCTCATTTATACTTGACAAATAGTATTACTTTTTGTAAACTATAACTATGCTAATCAAGAGAGAATTATATAACAGAATAGAACCATATATAACTTCCAGAGAAGCTATCATCGTTACCGGTATGCGTCGGGTCGGCAAGACCACTTTGCTTCGGTTTATATACAACCAGATCAACAGCGACAACAAAATCTTTCTAGATCTGGAGAACCCCCTTAACCAAAGATACTTTGAGCAGATAGACTTTGAACAGATTAAGTTTACTTTTGAAACCTTAAAGATAGATTTCGGGCAACCCGCCTTTATTTTCTTGGATGAGATCCAGTTAGTGAAAAACATCCCCCAAGTGGTCAAATATTTCATAGACCATTATGCGGTTAAGTTTTTCCTTTCAGGTTCAGCAAGCTATTATCTCAAAAACCTGTTCTCTGAATCTCTGGCGGGTAGGAAGTATATCTTTGAGCTTTTCCCTTGTAGTTTCAAGGAATTTTTGGCATTTAAACAGGCAGAGCTAAATTTGCCCAAGAAGCATGCCCAGATCACCAAACCCATCTATGAGACCATCCAGCGATATTACAAAGAGTATATGGAATTTGGTGGTTTCCCCCAGGTGATTTTGAAGGACTCCATTGTTGAGAAACAGCAATCGCTTAACGATATTTTTTCCTCCTATTTCCAGTTAGAAGTCAGACAATTAAGTGACTTTAAGAAAACTAATAAGGTCAGGGATTTAATCTTCCTGCTCATGCAGAGGACTGGCTCTAAATTAGATGTCAAGAAACTGGCTGAGGAGTTAGGCATCTCCCGCGCTACCTTGGCTGACTATCTGGGATTCTTGGAGGGCACTTATTTTCTAAAGTTGGTTCGTCCATACAGCAAAAGCTCTGATGTTGAGATCAGAAAGACGCCCAAGGTATATTTCTGTGACTCTGGGTTGGTGAATCAGACTGCCAAAGTAGACCAAGGGATATTGTTTGAGCAAAATATTTTTCAGAATTTACGGCTTCAGGGAAATGTCAATTACTATCAGAGAAAAAGCGGGGCGGAGATAGATTTCATCCTGGATAAAAAGCAGGCTTTTGAGGTAAAAGTCAGTCCAACCGCATCAGACTTAAAGAGGGTAGGTGCGCTCAGCCAATCACTAGGACTTGATTCTTACAGGCTGGTTTCCTTGAGTTATACTCCGCTTGATAATACTGTTTACGGGTTTGAGATTTGACGGTGATCCTAGTCTATAGAAATGTTTCTTTCTGATCAAGTTCATCTTATTATCTCTATTGTTGAATCATAAATCTGAAATCATAAAACAATATCAGACTCTCTAAACCAACCATATTTTTAATTTTTTGTTTGAGCATCATCGGAGGTATATTTGTTGCTTGGCTCTGTGATGGTCTAGGTAGTCAGAGCAAGACCATTTTAATCACTGTTCTGCCCATCATTGGTTTATTGGTATTAACTGTTTTTTGGTCATCAAGGTTAGTAAAGATAATAGGATTTTCCATCCTATTTTTTGTTTGCGGCATGCTACGCTGGGAAATAGGAAGACCAAACATTACCCCTGATCACATTGGTTATTATAATGATCAAGAAGAAACCACTTTCATTGGTATAGTAGTCAAAGAGCCAGATATACGGGACACAAATACCAAGTTGACGGTGCAAGTCAAAGATAATTACCAAGGTAAGGTGCTAGTAACAGTACCAAATTATCCCCAATACCATTATGGAGATAAACTAAAAATTACCTGTAAATTGAAAACCCCGCAGGAGACGGAGAATTTCTCTTACAAAGACTATTTGAGTCTCTATAATATTTATTCGGTTTGTTATTCCCAAGCTGGAAGAGTAGAGTTACTATCCTCTGGTCAGGGTAATCCTATCTATGCCTCTATTTTGAAATTAAAAGCAAAAACCAATCAGGTGATCAGCGAGATTCTAGCTGAACCACAAGCCTCACTTTTAGCAGGACTCACTTTAGGCGAGCGAGGCAATTTTCCGCAAAAGGTTTTGGATGATTTCTCCCGCGTGGGGTTGACTCATATCATTGCTGTTTCGGGTTTTAATATAACTTTGGTTTCTTCTGTTGTAATGTGGATTCTTCTGGGATTAGGTTTGTGGCGTAAACATGCTTTTTATTTTGCGGTCTTATTTTTGATTTTGTATGTCATCTTTGTTGGTGCTCCGGCTTCTGCAGTGAGAGCGGGGGTGATGGGATTTCTATTCCTCTTAGCTCAATATTTAGGCCGTTTAAATTATTCTGGCAATGCCATTGTTTTAGCAGCTATAGTAATGTTGGTTATTAATCCTAAATTACTGCCTTATGATGTGGGCTTTCAGCTTTCTTTTGCCGCGGTTTTAGGCTTAGTGTATATTTATCCTGTTTTCACAAAATTATTTACGAAATTGCCAGAGCTAGGTTCTATCAAAAATATCATCTTACTTACGCTTGCCGCGCAAATGGCTACTTTGCCTTTATTAATGTTCCATTTTAGTAGACTTTCTTTAATTTCTCCTTTTGCTAACATACTGGTTGTTCCTCTTATTCCTTTCATTACAATCATGGGTTTTTGTAGCATTATCTTGGGTTTCTTTTACTGGCTTCTGGGCTGGATGTTTTCTTGGTTTATCTATCCATTACTTACCTTCATTATTAAAGTGAGCGATTATCTTGCTCGTATTCCTTATGGTTCGCTGGAATTAAAGATGCAATGGTGGATGGTAGTTATTTATTATTTGGTTTTGGGTGGTTTGTTGGTTTGGTACAATAGAAATGTAAAATTTAAAATGCAAAAATTAAAATGACAATGCAAAATTTTAAAATTTTTTTATCATTTTAACATTTTAAACTGCCGCGTCCGACTTCGCCTTGACTGATTTTAGGTAACTCTTTGATAAAAGTTTAGTTGTGTTTGGTAAGACTTAATATTTAACTAAGGGCGAAGTCAAGGCGGGCGGGTCATTTTGATTTTTGATATTTGCATTTTGATTTATTTATAGTGTTTTCTTTTTCTTTTCTATTTTATAAAACTCTAATATATCTCCAATTGCAAGTTTTGTATCGCCTAGGAATTTAATCCCGCATTCTTGGCCATTTTTTACCTCTTGGACTTTTTGTTTGGCGCTTTGAAGTTCTGCTAAACTCCCTTCTCCTATTATTTTACCTTCTCTTTGAACACGGATGCGGCTATATTTTTGAATAACTCCTTCTGTGACCTTGCCGCCTGCAATCATTTTCCCTTTTTCTGTGCGGAAAATGGCAAGCACCTCCATTTTGCCTAATTCCATCTCTTCCTCCTCTGGTTCTAGTATTTCCTCTAAACCTTCTTTTACAGCATCAATAAGTTCATAGATAATTTCATAAGTATTGATTTGAACTCCGAGTTGCTTAGCTAATTTTTTGGCTACAGGGGTGACTTCTAGTTTGAAACCAATCAGTTTAGCACCAGTAATGTGGCTTTTTAAAATATCTGATTCTGTAATATTACCTACTCCTTCTTGAATGATGTAAGGAGCAACTTCAGCAAATTGCATCTTTGCTAAATTTTCTAGAATAGCCTCCCGAGACCCTTCTGTGCCTGCTTTAATAATCAGATTTAATTTTTTAATTTTAGGATTCAGTGCCTTTTCATTGATTAGTGCCAGGAGTTTTTGCGCCGCGGGAGTAGATTTTCCATGAGCAATTAAAGATTCCTCTTTACCTTGTACAATACTGCCTACTTCTGGCACTTTTCCAAATCCAATAATCTTAATTGGTGTTGATGGTCCTGCTTGTTTGATTATTTGGCCGCGGTAATCCTCCATTCTTTTGATTTTTCCCGGTGTTGATGTGGCAACAATTGCATCTCCTATCTTAAAAACACCAGATTGCACTAATACCGAGGCCTCTGGTCCCCTCTTTGGTGATAGATGGGATTCAATAATTGTGCCGAGCGGAGTGCCTGTATCAGGTGCTTTTAAATCCTCCATTTCTGCCATAACAATAATCGTCTTTAAAAGTTCCTCTATACCTTGACCAGTTTTTGCCGAAACCTCATCTACAGGTACATTACCTCCCCATTCCTCAATTTGTACGTCTTCCCGAGCAAGTTCTTGTTTCACCTTATCTACCCTTGCTTCTTTTTTATCTATCTTATTAATCGCCACAATCATTGGAATCTTAGCACTCTTGATGTGGTTAATTGCTTCTTTAGTTTGCGGTTTTACCCCATCATCTGCAGCAATAACCAGAATAGCAAGATCAGTAAGACGCGCTCCTCGTGCCCGCATACTTTGAAAAGCTGCATGTCCTGGAGTATCAATGAAGGTAATGGGATGATCTTTATATTGGATTTGGTAAGCGCCAATATTTTGAGTGATTCCTCCTGCTTCTCCTCCTGCTACATTTGCTTTACGGATGTAATCCAGAAGGCTAGTTTTGCCATGGTCTACATGTCCCATTACTGCTATTACAGGCGGTCGTGGTGAAAGTTTCAAGTTTGAAGCCTTTTCTGCTTCCCGCACTTTTACTGGTCCAGGTTCTTTAATCTTTTCTAAAGAATTAGTTTGTATTGCTGTCTGATAACCCAAATCCTCTGCAATAATTGCAGCAGTTTCATAATCAATTTCTTCATTGATTGTGGTGTAAATATTGTTTTTTATCAATTCCTTAATTACCCGCGCCACGGGCAGATTCAAACTTTCTGCCAAATCTTTGACCCGGACCATACTAGGAATCTGAATTGTATTCTTTATATTATTTTCCATTTTATGTTTATCCGTTCTTTAATTTGATTTATTTTTTTTACCCTTGATGATCTGATAAATCAAAGCCACAATTAAAAAAATTGCGCCAATCCAGAAAAGGCCTAAGATAAATTTCACTAAACCCCAGAAGCCGGCAAAAACCAGGATCAATACAGCAATGGCAAGACCGATTATCCAACGCACAGGCACAGGCAGATAATCTGCAAATATACCTAGAATATTATAAACTGGTTCTTGAAAATATTTTTTGGCATTTTGACGATGTTTGCTCATGGGGTATAAAAATTATTAACGGTTGAAGTTACTCAAAAGTTCTTTCTTTACCCACAATAATTCTTAGATGACGGGGCAAAATTTTGATGGTGGCTGGTGTGCTGCCTATCTTTTGTAAATCACCCAAAATATCAATTTGCTTTTGGTGTGGAGATAGGATTTGAACCTTAGTCGCTTGAAAAACAGAGGTTTTAGGGAGAAGAGCATATTTTTCTCCTTCTATTAACTTCAGTTTATCAAAAAGGGAAAACGGAGAAAGTTTTGAGGTTGCAAATACATTTAAAAAACCGTCAGCCGGATTAGTAAGGGGCAAAGCTTCTTTTTTCAAGGATAAGTTTATCAAGACTAGATGGAATAAATCCAAACGAGCCTGAAATTTATCATCAATTTTGATGATTATATCCTGGGGTTTATAATGCAAAGCTTGCAGATAAGATAGATTACCCCTTTTATTGCGATCTTCATTTTTCCCCCCAAAACCACAAACCGCTTGCGTCAGAAAATATTCTTGATTCACTTGACCCACATCAATAATTTTAATGATCCGTCCAGAAATTACTTCGCAGGCCATTTCATTTGCAGGCACCCCAAGCCCTTCGCTAATAAAGTTTGGCTGTCCGACCGGGATAATACCAACAGTAATTTCCGAGAGAGGGATTCCATTTTGATTTAAAACAGTATTAACAATCTTTTTAAATGTATAGTCATTACCCACAGCAATAATTGTGCGTTTTCCTTGTCCTAGGGCTTCTAAAACAATCTCCTCCAGGTTCCGTAGGGGCCGAACGTGGCTTGCTTCTCCGGCAATAGCAAGGTCGGATAACCTAATTTCAACCCGATCCAGGATTTTACGATATTTTAAATTTTCCAGAAAGGAATCGTAAATGTAGTAATACATTATTATAAAAATTTTCAATTTACAATTTTTCACCCTACGGGTGACCACCCATAGGGTGGCAATTTTCAATGAAATTCTAAGCTCCAAATTCCAAATCCCCATTTTTATTAGATATCACACAGCAAGACAAACTGCACAACAAATATTTTGTTTGGAAATTGGTGCTTGAAAATTGGGATTTTCTTATTCAGTTACTTCTTCCACTTCAATAGCTGTTTCTTGGCTCGCGGAGAGGGGCATCTGACATTGACCTCGGAAGATAGCACCAGGGGCGATGGAAATAATCTTAGCTGTAATATCACCCTCTATTTGTCCTGTTTCTGTAATTTCCAATGCTTCATCTACGGTGATATTGCCTTTAATTTTCCCGGCAATTACCGCATTCAAGGCTTTAACATTGGCAGAAATTACTGCCTGTTCGCCTACTGCCAAATTTTGGCTGGTTTGCACATTACCAACCACTTGGCCATCAATCCGAACATTGCCTTCTGATGATAACTCTCCCTCTACTTTAACCGAAGGCCCTACAATAGTTTCCGCTTGAGTTTCTTCGTGATTTTTTTCGCCCATAAAGATTTTAGAAGGATTTAGAAAGACTTTTATTTGGGGTCCCCCAAAATTTTTTTTCAAAAATTTTGGGGCTTTTTTAAAATAATAGCCCCCTATTCCTTTATGTTAATAGCTTTTAATTCTTCTTTAGTTAAATGATATGGAGATTGCCCATCTTTCACTGGTTTAGCATAGACGCGATCATTGTTCCTGTTGCGCAGATTAGAAATTACTACGCCATTTTGGTGTTGGTCTAAAAGGGCGACGCTAAAACTTTGGTCGCCACCTTCACCTGCAAAAGCATTAAAGCGGATAACATTGGCCCTTTGAATCGTGAATCCTAAATTTTTTTCCAATTCACGAGTAAAATTTTGCAGATCTTTTAATTCTTGGGAATGTTTTTTAAGATGCTGATTCTGCAGATTTAGAATTTCTTCTAAATTGCTCCCTTTGGCTTGCTTCAAGAGCGCTTTATTAGCGCTGCGCATTTTAAAAAGCTGCCGATGTAAATAAAAAACCCAGATCGCTAATATAAAAATTAAAACTAGTGGAATTAAAATCCAAGTCATTTATTTTTAAGGTTATTTTCTAATTTATTGTAGCTTTAATTACAGGTATTTGTCAATTTTAACAAAGAGCACTCCTTGTCAGTCTGCTATGGTCTGGCTCATTTTGCACCCCGCATTTATGAAAGTCTCCAAAATATTCCTCCCTTCCTTTTTTAAGCGGACAAGTCGGGAGAGAGCAAATTTCGTATTAAATGTCATTTCGAACGAAGTGAGAAATCGCTTAAATATTGCAAATAGCAAAAGATAATAAATCATTCTATGTTTAAGGGATTCCTCGCTTGCGCTCGGAATGACAAAGAAGGCCAGGAATTCCTCCTCTTCGGGTCGGAATGACAAAGATTAAAAGGATAACATCAGATGGCAAATATACCCCGCCATTTGACATTTTTCAAGATATATTGTATCATAGGTTATCAGTGTTTTGTCCTACATTTTGTTCTTTGCCAATATCGTAACTGTTTATTATAACCAATTTCAACGGAGGGTGTATTAATGAAAGCACTACTGATATTAGTTTTTCTTCTCTTTTTTATTTCTTGTTTTTCCGGCTGTGATTATATGGAATACCCCACTGGTGGGCACGCCATAGTAGTTACAAACCAGACATGGTACGTGGACCAGCCGAATAGTGGCATTGATGTATTTGTTACTGGCCGTTTCTCTAACGGCTATGCCACAGTTATAACCAGACTTGATTATTTCGAGAGTTTATCAATATATGTATTAGTTAATGAAAGTTATACTATTACATATATAATTCCGGATAAAAAAGAAGCTGGTTTAGTTGGGGATACGGTTAATTATTTATTAATCTATAGGGAAAGGATTTGTATCTATCCCGAGGATGATATAGTTTATATCGACAGCCCAACCTATCTTAGCGAGTTTGACTGGGTCACAAACCCAGAAGAACAAAAAGAAATTAAGGAAAAATATTACCCACGCGTTTCCAAGTGAAACGCTTTTTTTATTTGGCTCTAGTCAATAAATATGCTAAAATATAAACAGCATCAATTTGTAAATTCAGCAGTAGAGACAGGTTTTAAACCTGTCTCTACAATAAAGAAATATGAGCAAAAAGAATCGTTTTTCTAAACATAAAAGTCGAAAATACCGCAAGCTACATAATTTACCGAATATGCCCCCGAGGCAGAACCCAACAGTTCCTGAACCAGGGATTGAGGAGGTGCAAGAGGAAATGCAGGTGGATGAATTGTTAAAGCCCGAAGAGGAAGAGGCACCAGGGGTTCATCAAGAACCGCGGGGGAAATTTAAGCCCAAGCCGAAAATAAGTAATTCCACCCTCCGTTCTTCCCTTCAAGATTTACGCCAAGCAATGTATCTTTCCTTGGGATTTACCGTCTTTTTGATTGTCTTATATATTTTGAAATTAAAGACCAATCTTTTTACCTTGGGCGTGGATTATTTATATCGCGCAATGCGTTTTTAGTTAAAAAATCATCTCAAATTATTTTCATTTCATTAAGTAGGGACAGGTTTAAAACCTGTCCCTACTGTTTTATAAAATATGTCAAAATTAAAAAAATCATCATCTAACTTTTAATCTTTTTTGATGATGATTCTAGAAATGCTAAAAAGGGAGCTGCATAAATTCTTGCCTGTAATGCCTCCACTAAGCAAGACCTTCTAAAAAAAGGGTTCATGGCATGAACCCTTTTACCATGGATACTTTTATGAAAATTACCCAGTGCTGTTTGCTGCTTTCCAGAAAGATAGAATAAGGTCTTGTATCCTTATATAAATATCGTAGAAAGAAGTATAGCCGTTATTCTCCTCGAGTATTGAGAAATTCTGTTCAGGCTTTGACATCCAGTATTTTGCAGATACCCTCAATGTAATCTCACCCTCATTGATCTCCATACCAAAATGGCAAAGACCATCATAAACCAGCTTCTCGTACTGTTCCCCAATAAGGAGTCTAAGGCCGACTTGTGTTCTTCTGTGCTTTTTTTTATCAATAGTAAGGCAAAGCCAGACAGAATGGTTTTCTTTAATTGGAGCAACCATCTCGGTTGTACTATCACCTGCCTTATTAAGATTAGGATTCGCGAACTTAATGGTGGCATCTCTCTCTCTTGCCGTTCCTCTGTAAGAGTTAAAATATTGAAGACTTCGTCTAGAACTTTTTCATGTGCAGACATAAAAATACCTCCTTATAAGGTGAATTGCGTTAAACCTTGGAATTACGAAATAAGGTCAGATATAGATTTTAAGGGCCATGGGCAAGATGCCCATGGCCAAAACTTCTCCTTTCTACTCTTGAGAGGTTATTGATATGTGGACAGAAATATCTACCTCCCCGTTTTAGCTACTTTTTTACTTCTTGGACTTGAGTATTGACGAGAGTACCCTCAAATTCAAATTCATCCTGTTTTCCCCTGAGAGTTTCAATATACGCCTCAAGCATCCCATCTTTTCTCAGTTCGATATTGACTGGTTTCTTGTCTAATAAATCCTGAAGAAGATTCATATCAATGCGAAATTTACCATTGAGATGGTGGACTGAAGCGCCCCCAGTAGCTGTACGTACACCTCTTATTCCTCCAAATTCACAGAGGATTATTGTTAGATGCCCCGACATACCACTCGTCTTATTAAAAACTTCTTTAGAAATCCATTCTCGGATTTCCCATAGAGCTTCTTGAAAAACTTCTGACAGTGGTTTTTCATCTTTTCTTGTTTTATCTTTTTTGTTATGGAAAAATTTCATTACCTTACCTCCTTTGTCTGGGTTAATTGTGTAAAAAGAACGGTCTGTATAGGAACTTATTAGTTTAAATGACCTCAAAATCTTTGTCAATAGTTTTGTCAGATTTTATATATTGACACTATATTTTGCTTATGATAACATAAAAATTAGTTGACAACATTATTGACAAGTCAAAATGATTAAGAATCTTCAAAAAATAGGTTTGTCTGAAAAAGAGGCTAAAATATATTTAGCAATCCTAGAACTAGGGCCTTCAAAAATTCCTGATATTGCTAAAAAAGCTAAAATTAAAAGAACCACAGTTTATGTGGTTGTTGAATCCTTAATTCAGAAAGGATTAGTTAGTTATTTTAAATCCAAAAATACAAAAAAATTTGTCGCAGAGGAGCCGCGTAAACTAAGTTTTATTCTGAAGGAAAGGCAAGATGCTTTAAAGCAAATAATGCCGCAATTGCAGGCATTAGTGAAAAATTTAGCAGAAATAAGGCCAGAAGTACGCTTTTATGAGGGCAGGGAAGGATGTTTAAGTATTTTGGAGCAGACATTAGATAAACCCCATAGTGAAGTAATGTATATTGGTTCGGTAAAAGATATTTATAAAATTATTACCCGCGAATATGATTTTGAGCATTATATTCCTGCGCGAGTGAAAAAAGATATCAAATTTAAAGCATTGGTATTTTTTGATCGCGATGCATTGCTTTTAAAAAAAACCGCTCGCGAGCGCTTGCGAGAGGTTAAATTTTTGCCTGAAGGCTATTTTTTTCCTAGTTCTATGTTTATTTTTCAAGATAAAATCGCCCTTTTATCCTCAATAAAGGAATTGATTGGAGTAGTAATCCAAAGCCCTGATTTAGCTAAAATGGAGGAGCAGAAGTTTAAGCTTTTGTGGAATGTAGGTATACAATAAATTATGTTTCATTCTAATCTATTTACGTCATTGCGAGGAGTCCCGAGCTTGCCGAGGGACGACGAAGCAATCTCATAAATTCGCATAAATACTGTTTTAATGGGATTGCTTCGTCGGGCTAGTAAGCCCTCCTCGCAATGACAGTTAAAACTGAATTTCATAATTCAGGATAGTATAGATCCATTGAACCTAAAAAATGTTCCACGTGGAACATTTTTTGCTATTTTTAGGTATTCCAGATAATAACATCTTTTGTTGATTTGTCAATATTTATTTTGAGGCTTATTTTAGATTAAAAAATGAGCTGTGGATAAAATAAGTAAAGTTATCCACAGGAAAAACCAATAAAAATAAGATATTTGAAACATTCTGATTATACAATATTTTTATACTTTTGTAAAATAACTGTCCAAATTAAACCTAGAATGAGCCAAAAGATTAGCATTCCTTGTTGTAAGTCATAGAAATAATGATCCAAAAAGCCAATAATAAGAAATGAACTCAATGTTATAAGTAGAATTAAGATCTCATTACTTGATTTAAAATATTTAAAAGCTTTTTTAAGGGTAACCCAAATAATACTTAAGAAGATTAGTAAGCCTGGGATGCCAATTTCAGCTGCATAATATAGGTAAAGATTATGCACTGGCTGAAAGCGCCAGGCAGGCATATTCGGAATAAAATTGTTGAGATTTAATACGAAATTACCAATGCCTATGCCCAGTAAAGGGTGACTAGCAATTATAGATAGCGCAATTTTATTAAGCAGAGTACGGTTGGAAAGAGCAAAATCTCCTGAACTAGAGTCAGCAATAATTCCTCGGCTGGTTATTTGCGGCCAAAGAATAATAATTGTGATTATCACAGTCAAAAATAATATTACTGCACCAGGAAGGATGGGTTTTAATTTTTTATAATTTATCCAAATAAAAACAATAATACCTAGAGTCAAAACAAACCAAGCTGAACGTGAAAAAGTAAGGATGAAAGATATAATCAAAATTATTTCTGAAATTATTAACAATAATTTTACTAAAGTTTTTTGATTATTTTCTTTCCAAATTTGCAATCGTCCCCAAAAATAAAAACAAAGTAAGATTGGTAATATTAAAAAACCCGCTAAAACATTGGGGTGGGGGAATGTGCCATAAGCGCGGATAATTTTTTCATTATTAACCACGATTTTTGCTACGCCAACAATATTAGCCGCTATTGGACTTTCACCTAATATATTTAAACCAAGTGAATGTTGCAATAAATATTGGCTGATCGCAATTACTCCTTGTGTGAAGGCAGTAATGATAATTAGAGCATAAACTATTTGACGTTTCTTTAACTTGCCAAAATTGGAAACAACAAAAGTGAACAATAAAATCATTTCTAAAAGTTTTGCAAGGCGAAAAATGGCGATGTTGATGTATTGTGCTTGGATTAGAGAAAAAGAGGCAATGATGAGTAGAGTAGCTAGTAACTGGTAACTGGTAACAAGGATTTTTTGCCCCCTCCCTGATAAGGGAGGGTGGCCTGCCCGCAACGCTTTCGCTTGCGAGGCGGGCGGGGGTGGGTTATGCCAAATTTGAACTGAAACCCCCCTTGCTCTCCCCCTACCTACGCTAAAGCTTCGGCAGGCAGGCTTATCAGGGGAGAAATCTCCCCCCCTGATAAGGGGGGTAAGGGGGGTTATAATCTTACTCGTTTTCTCAATCTTCAAAATAATCAATTGTCCAGCCCAAAAGATCAAACTCAAAAATAAAAAAATATCCGAAACATAAATACTAATTGCTGTCCATTCATTAAATTCGCCTTTGATCGGTAAATTAAAAAAGATATGCCGTTTTTGCCAAGGAATACTTAAAACAAAAAGGAAAAAGAAGAAATATTTAAGTATTGAGAAAACTTTTTTCAGCATATCATTGTATTTTAATCCATTTTGGGGAAATATAAAAGTATTTAAGATTTTTTATTATTTTTAGGACTTTCGCGATTCGCGCTGTTTAATGTCATTCCCGACCCGATCGGGAATCCAGGTTTTATTAGATAAACCAATTTCTGGATTCCCGCTTTCGCGGGAATGACAAACGTGGAACTCCTAATCTTTTAATTTTACAACCCCCTTTCTTTAGAATATACTTTATATATCAGTTATTTTTATTATTTTATTAAGCTTTTAGATTTTCGCTTTTCGCTTTTAGTTTATTTTGCCCTCATAGTTCAACGGATAGAACAAGGGACTCCTAAGCCCTAGATTCTGGTTCGATTCCAGATGAGGGCACCAAGACGAGTCAGGCGGGCGGGGAACAAGGAACTTTTACCCTGCACCGATCTTTGTTTTGGTGCAGGGCCTCGGGCCCTAGATTCTGGTTCGCCACGGGATGAACCCGTGGCGCCCCGAGTTGATCTCGGGGCGACTCCTGCCGAGGGCACTGATAATCATAAGCATTTTTTGTATGAATAAAAATATCTTACTATTATTGAACAAAAACAATCTTAAGACCGGGAAATTAGCTGATTTGATTCCTGAATTTTATGAACTCAAAAATGTCGTTGAAAATAACGATTGGCATAACAAGGAAACGGTTTTTAAACACACCCTTTCTGTTTTGGATAATTTAGAAAAAATAATTCGGAATTTAGATAATAAAGCGAAGCAGACTTTAAATAAAAAAATTGGGCTGAACACAAGAGGCGATCTTTTAAGAGTTGCCACATTGTTTCATGATATTGCTAAAAAAGAAACCATTGTTGATAAGAAGGGTACAACTTTCTGCCTCAACCACGAAGATAAGGGGTCCATTAAAGCAAAAAAAATATTAAAGCGTTTTCACCTGTCCAGCCAAGAAATAAAATTCATTTTAAAGATAGTGAAAAATCATGGTTTAATCCATAAAATTTTACCACCCGAGAATCAAAATTTTCAGAAAGAATCTATAAGTTTTAAGAAAAAATTTTTTCATAACATTTATCCCGAGTTGATTTTATTGGCATTTGCCGATACCATCGGAAGTTATTTGATCAAATCTCGCCCGACAGAATTTAAATCCAGAATTTCTTTTTACAGAAAAGAAATAAAGAATTTGCCACCGAAGGAAAAACTTAAATTGTCATTAGTACGGCAGGTGCATTGACTGTCAAAATAAACGACTGCTTTATATTTTGTTCTTTTTATAAAGAGAAAGTAGTTTTAGTAAGCTTAAATTAAATAATTGTCTTATTAAAGAAAAGAGGTGCTAGATATGAATCAATTAGAAGAAGAACGGGTGAAAATGTTGCAGAGAATTTCTGCAGAATTTCGTGAAATGTTAGCACTAGATGAAGATAACTTTGGTTATTGTGGCGGTGACTTTGAGTATTATCAAAAGCTTGCACAATTCAAGCCAAAATGGCAAACTATTCCTGAAAAAGGAATCCTGAACAGAATCAAAAGACATCTCTACAGAGTTTTCACCGAGGTTTAAAAGGAGAGTTTATGATGAATTTACGTTGCGCTACTGTGTGCTGGTTTCGCATTTTTAAAGAAATGGCCCTACAAGAAGCAACTATAATGGGTGGTATTGAAATTCCTCTTGGTCAATATCCGCCCGGAATTCAGGCAGGGAAGACCTTTATTCCTATTAGAGAAGATTGCATAGAAGAACTTTTGGTAACAAAGGTGATCCGCAAACCAATTGTGCCCGGCCATTCAGACAAATCTGTGAAGAATTTGATTGGATATGTGGATCTTAAAAAATATAAAGACGGTGAAAGAGTTTTAATTGTTCCGAATCCGAAGTCACACTCCAAGGTCCATTTATTAGTAATGTTATATGCAGAAGGGAAAAGGATTGAAATCACAGCTAATGATGCTAATAATGGAATGATCCTTGGCTATCAGATCTGGAATACAGATCAGCCGGCTTATGATCCTTGGCAGATTGTACAGATTTTAGCCATAGCTAAGACAGGGGATGAGCTAAAAATTTCTTATTCTGACGGTCCGGAAAAATATGAAGGTGTGCTTACTTGTAAAGACGAAAAGGGAGGGAGAAAATTGTCTTTTCAAGTAAACCGTCAAGGCGAAGGTCCAATGAAACTTTTCCGAGAAGAGGCAGATACTCCTTGCTAAAAGCCAAGGAGTTTTTTATAAACTATCTTTGATGTATCATCTTGTATCTTGGTTCAGTTTTATGTTATATTATAAAGCTAAATTAAAGAAGAATAATTTAGTAAAATTAGTACCTTGAAAAAAGGAAATAATTACAAAAGAGAGCCTAGGCTTCGGGCAAGATGCCCGAAGCCCTCTTAAGAAAAAGCGAATTTAAAGAAAGGAGTAAGAACGATGATTGAACGGTATGAAGACAAAGACATCAAAATTATCTGGTCTAATGAGCGCAAAGTTGAACTTTGGCAGGGGGTGGAATTAGCAGTTATTGAAGCGATGGAAAATTTAGGACAGATCGCAGGAGGAATCTACAGTAGAGTAGCAGAGATTTTATCAAGTCAGCCAATAGATTTAGATTGGTGGCTTCAAAGGGAAAGGGAAATAAAGCACGATCTTAATGCGTTTATTGATGAACGTTTGCGGTTCTTACCACCTGAACTTGCACAATATCTGCATAAGAAAATTACTTCTTATGACACAGAAGAGCCTGCTTTTAGCCAGATGATTAAACATTCTATTTTTTGGGTTAAGAAGCACTCTGCGAATTTAGAAAAAACCCTGACAGAAATGGCTAAAAAGTACCGTTACACGATTATGAACGCCAGGACGCACGGTCAGGAGGCAGAATTGCAGACATTTGGCAAACGTTGCTTAACTTGGCTGGCCGATCTTAAAAATGATCTTGAGAATCTAAACCGAGCAGAAACAGAACTTAAATATTCTAAGCTTTCGGGTGCGGTTGGAAATTACGGCAGTATTGATCCGGCTGTAGAGAAAGAAGCCTTAAGAATATTGGGTTTTGAACCTTATTATGGAGCAACCCAAATTATGCCTCGGGAGATTCATGCACCAATAGCTCAAGCTTTATGTCAAATTGTGCTTACATTAAACAAAATCGCTCTTGCCATTCGTCTTGGTGCGAGAAGCGGCCGGCCCATTTATCAAGAACCATTTAGTAAGAAGCAAAAAGGCTCTTCTGCAATGCCGCATAAGAAAAACACCATTTCTACCGAACAGATAGGTGGAATGGCTAACGCAGCAGAAAAGTTTTTTATGATGATTATGGGAAATATTCCAACCTGTGAAGAGCGGGATATTAGTCAGTCCTGCGTGGAAAGAATCGCTTGGCCTGATCTTTTCCATGTTGTTATTCATTCCTTAAAAACGATGCAAAGAGTACTTGCTGGCTTGGTGGTTTATCCAGACAATATGCTGCGGGAAATTGTGGACAGCCGCGGCTGTTATGCCTCTAGTGAAGCCAAAGAATTGTTAAAAAAGTATGGCGTGCGTTATGGTTTGGGGGCGGAAGATGCCTATCGTATTATCCAACTCGCCGCCTTCAATGTTTTTGAACCAACAGAAGAGGCCCAATGTTTGCGGGAGAATCCGCCTCAATCATTTGAGGCAGCGAATGAATTACTCTTGCAATTTCAAGAGACGCCACGGATAAAACCCATTTCTATTCAGGAAATCATTCGGGACGCTAGGTTAGAAGCGTCACCTGAATTAGAGGCAAGTGAATTGGATGTGCAAAGATGGAATGAAATTTTACAGAAGATTTTCCAAGATCCGAAAAATCTGGAACACTGGAACGAAATCTTCTTACCAACGTATCTTTTGAAGAACGAGGCAAAACTGTATCAAGAGATTTTGGGTATTTGAAAGGAGTGAAAAGCTATGTCTCAAGTCGTAATTATCCTCGGAAGTGAAAGTGATTTAGGAATAGTGAAAGAATCCAAGATGTTAGAGGTTCTAGACGAGATTGGAGTTTCTTGGGAGCTTTCTATTATTTCAGCGCATCGCAATTCAGAAGAACTGCAGAATTATTGTATGGAGAAATATAAATACCCTTGTAGGGGTAGGGCCGACAAAGACAAAGATGCGGAAGTATTTATCGGAGTGGCAGGAATGGCAGCCGCATTGCCGGGTGTAATCGCTTCTCATGTTCGTTGCTGTCCTGTAATCGGCGTACCGCTTGTATCCTCGGATATACCCAGCGGCTTAGATGCGCTGTATTCAATGGTACGTATGCCTGCTGGCGTGCCGGTCGCTGTTCCGGGTATTGGCAAGCCGGGGTTATATAATGCCGCCTTACTTGCTTGTCAGATTATTGCCCTAAACTCTAAAAAACCAGAGAAAATCTGTGGCGCTTTATTAATGATATGCAGAGTAAACCAGCTCAGTTCGCTATTAAATCATCTAGTGTAAAGGAGGAGTAGAAAATGGGTGCAAAAATTCCGGAAAAGGTTAGAGAAACAGAATTAAGTAATCTTTTATCTGAAAGGGGATTGGAAAGAGCAAACCAAGGCAAGGTGCGAGATATTTACCATGTACCTGAACGTTCAGATCTATTAATGCTTGTGGTCACAGATCGGTTAAGTATCTTTGATTTTGTTTTAAATTGTTTAGTGCTTAGCAAAGGCGAGGTATTAAACGCCATCACCATCTTTTGGATATTAAAACTTAATCTTAGGCATAATATGCTCGCCCATGGCTTCAGAATTGATCAATATTTGCCGCTTGTTTTGTCCGAAGACGTTGAATTACAAAAGCGAGCAGTTATTATAGAAGATTGTAAGGTCTGGCCTGTGGAATTTGTTTACAGATATTGTCTAACTGGTTCGGCTTTCCGACAATATAAAGAAAATGGAAATGTGTATGGCTATGAACTACCTACTGGGCTTTGTGATGGTGCTGAAATTCCAGATGGTCCAATCTTTACGCCTACAAGCAAATCCGAAACAGGTCATGATTTACCTCTTAATCCTGAAGACGTGGAAAAAGATTGGCTGACTGAAAATATGTTGGATATATATAAGCGTGCCTTGGCTTATGCACGGGATAAAGGCATTATCATTGCCGATACGAAACTAGAACGAGCAGATTCGCTATTGGTAGATGAAATCTTTACCCCGGATTCTTCTCGGTTCTGGGATTTATCAGAATGGTATCAGGCAACTGCAAACAACAGAGCTCCAAATGGCTATGATAAAGAGCCAGTGCGCCAATGGGGAATGACGGTTGAGACCCCTTGGGGTAGAGGTATTAACAAGCTTGACCCAGAAAATGAAGACCATATAAATTTTGTGCATTCTGTGGAGGTGCCAGAGAAAGTCATTTCCGCAACCACTGATCGGTATTTGGAAATATTCTGGCGGCTAACAGGAATGGATCTGGAGGATTTCCAGAAGGATGTAATGGGAATTCACATTCATCCTTCGCGAACTTGGACACAATTTTAAAAAAGCTATAGTTCAATCTTGGAGCTGAATAAAATCAGCTCTTTTTTATTAAAAAATAATAGAGACAGGTTTTAAACCTGTCTCTACAAAGGTAAATTTTCAAATTATAGAGACGCAAAATCTTGCGTCTCTACTGTCTTTTTACGATTTTCTGCTATAATGACTTTAGGTTTATCAAAGGGAAATTATCTAAATGACTTTATTATCAAAAATAGAAAAAGAATTATGGAGTCAGGGAAATAAAATTATCATCGGTGTGGATGAAGCGGGCAGGGGTCCTTGGGCTGGGCCAGTAATTGCAGCCGCAGTTTTCCTGCCTTATGTAAAACAAGAAAGTCTTTTCCTTACAGCCCTAGCCGATTCTAAACAAATTAGCCCTCAAAAACGTGAAGAGCTTTTCAATTTAATAAAAGCCGAAGGTCAATATGGCTTGGGTGCAGCAAGCCCTTATTTAATTGATAAGCTAAATATTCTTGGCGCTACTTTTAGGGCAATGAATATGGCTATAGAAAATTTAGTCCTAAAACTCGGTAAAAAAATTGATTGTGTTTTAATAGATGGCAATCTCAAAATTCCTGGCCTGCCTTATATTCAAAAGACGATTGTGAAAGGAGACGGTTCAGAACGTTTAATTGCCGCGGCTTCCATTATCGCTAAGGTTACGCGAGACAGGATTATGATTGCCCTTAACGAAAAATATCCCCAATACGGCTTTGCACAACATAAGGGATATGGTACAATAGAACATAGATTAAATCTTTCCAAGTTTGGTATCTGTCCTATCCATAGAAAAAGCTTTGCCCCTATTCGTGGAATAACTTAAAATTAAAAACTAAAAATGAAAAACCTAAATAAAAATCTAAAATTTTTCATTTTTAGTTGTAATTTTTCGCTTTTAGTTTTTAACTTTTAATTTAAATCCGTGCCTCGCATAGAAGGCTTTATTAAACCCGAAGAAGTTTTAGACCGCATCGGTTTGAAACAAGGAATGAAAACCGCAGATTTGGGCTGCGGTGCAGGTTTTTTTATTCTCTCTGCAGCAAAGATTGTGGGTGAGAAAGGAGTGGCTTATGCTGTTGATATTCAACAATCTGCTCTGTCTGCTGTGGAAGATAAAGCACATATGGAAGGTTTAGATAGTATTGTGAGATTGATCTGGGCAGACTTAGAAGTTTATCAGAGCACAAAATTACCCGATAACACTCTGGATATTTCTATGTTAGTTGATGTGCTGTTCCAGAATGACAAGCCGCAGGAAATCTTTAAAGAAGCGAAACGCATTACTAAAAAGGATGGCAAGATTTTAATTATTGATTGGAAACTCAAGGACTTGCCTTTCGGACCGCTGCCAGATAATAGAATCTCTGAACACGATGTAAAAAAAATGGCCCAAGATTCAGGTCTAAATCTGGTAGATTCTTGGGACCCGAGTCCGTATCATTACGCCTTGGTCTACAAAAAATAATTTATGTTAGAAAAGCAAAGAGTAGGAGGTTTGGGTGAGGATTTGGCTTGTCGTTATCTTAAGAGAAAAGGCTACAAAATTTTGGAACGCAATTTTCAAAAAAGAGAAGGTGAGATTGATATTCTAGCTTGGGATAAAAAGGCGAAGATGTTGGTTTTTGTGGAGGTTAAGACAAGAACTGGAGGAGATTTTGGCGAACCGCAGGAAGCGGTCAATTTTTTTAAGCAAAGAAAATTATTAAGAACTGCTTATGCTTATTTGAACAAAAAGGGTTTAGAAGAAGATTTCCGCATTGATATTGTTGGAATTACTTTGGATTATGTAAAAAGATCAGCGCATTTGGAACATTTTAAGAATGCAATAGAAGAATATTAGGATTGAATAATTAAAATAGAAGCCCATAATTTAACATTACGGGCTCACACTGTTTAACCTTTCAAGTGCCAATCTTGCTATGGCCGCAAACCTTTTCAGCAAGATCAACATTACGAGAAGGTCGTCAAAAAGTGCATTTTCATTATATAGAAAACGATTTTGCTGTCAAGAAGAAGAAAACAATCTGTCTATGGTTGATGTTGCTTTTTTCCAATCCTATGCTATACTTACATTCGTGATATGATAATGATTAGCTAATCCTGTTTTGGACAGGATATTTTTGTAAAAGTTCTAAAAGTAACTTTAGATAATTATTATGCAAAATTTTACCAACAAAGAGTTTGAGGCGGCAATTAATCAAATCTGCGATGAAAAAGGGATTAGTCACGATGTGGTTTTTGAAACCGTGGAAGCTGCACTCGCTGCAGCTTACCGCAAAGATTATGGAAAGCCTGATGAGAATGTGAGAGCTAAATTTAATTCTAAAACTGGCAATTTTGATCTTTTTGATGTGAAAGAGGTAGTTGAGGATGATGCTGAGATTAAAGATCCGCGCAAACAGATTATTCTTTCTGAAGCTAAAAAAAAGAAGAAAAAGATTAAGGTAGGTGAGGAGATTATTACCCCCATAGAACCCCCTGGCGATTATGGCCGTGTTGCCGCTCAGACGGCAAAGCAGGTCATTATTCAAAGAATTCGCGAAGCCGAGCGTGAAGCATTATTTCACGCCTTTAAGGGTCGAGAGGGAGAGCTTGTTAATGGTGTAATTCAGAGAGTAGAAGGGAATACGATTTTTGTAGATTTAGGTCAGGCTACTGGTTTTCTTCCGCCCTCGGAGCAAGTGCGCAATGAGCGTTATCAAGTTAACCAAAGACTTAAAGTTTATGTTACTGAAGTGAGGGAAGGAGCAAAAGGACCAGAGATTATTCTTTCGCGTACCCATCCTGAAATTATTAGAATCCTTTTTGGTCTAGAAGTGCCAGAGGTGAATTCAGGGATAGTAGAAATTAAAACTGTAGCAAGGGAAGCCGGTTCACGTAGTAAAATTGCGGTTGCAAGCAGTGATCCAGAAGTAGATCCTATTGGTGCCTGTGTAGGTCAGCGCGGATCTAGGGTGCAAGCCGTAATCAATGAGATTAACGGCGAAAAGATTGACATTATTGAATGGAGTGAAGATTCAGCACGTTTTGTAACCAATGCCCTTGCCCCAGCTAAGGTATCTCATGTTCAGTTAAATGCAAAAGAAAGGCTAGCCATTGTTTTTGTTCCCCCTGATCAATTGTCTTTGGCTATTGGCAAAGAAGGGCAAAATGT
>Ga0116202_10000532_pt1 | contig 21387 bp, 23 predicted proteins | sample LakKivw325mmetaG_FD_94479 | JGI IMG/M metagenome (GOLD analysis project Ga0116202, IMG submission 94479) | Anoxic lake water microbial communities from Lake Kivu, Rwanda to study Microbial Dark Matter (Phase II) - Lake Kivu water 325m metaG | ecosystem: Environmental > Aquatic > Freshwater >... | reverse complement strand
CCAGGACCTATAGCCAGCGTACACTGATAGTCGGAGATGCCGCCGGTCAGGCCAAGCCCACGACGGGCGGGGGTATTTATTTCGGCCTCCTCTGCGCAGAGACGGCTGTGCGAACCCTCGATGAATCGCTCAAGGGCGATGACCTTTCAGGCAAGCGCCTTGCCCTTTACCAGAAACGCTGGCACAAAATACTCAAACATGAGCTCGCCATAGATTACTGGGCGCACCGGTTTTACCAGAGCCTGACAGATAAACAGGTTGAGCATATCTTCCAGGTTATACTGCGCCACGGTATACACGAGTCCCTGCTAACCTCTCCGGACATCACATTCGACTGGCACGGCAAGGTAATTCTGGATGCCATCAAGCACCGCTCTCTGCAACGCTCACTGGAAAAATTCAAACTTTTCCAGCCGCCCTCTTAATCGTATAATCCGTCTTCTCTCCAGAAGGATGGCCAGCCTGGCAGTGCGCCGTACGGGCTGCGTTTGCATTTCTATAAAAGATGTGATACTATTTCTATTGAATTCAATACTTGTCCGAAAAGTGGGTCCTTGCACCCACTTTTTTATTGAGAAAAAATGCATATTGAGGGAGTTTGCCAACGATGGTAAAGACCGAGTTTATGAATGCCCTCATGCAGCTTGCGGCAGAGAAAAACCTGCCCAAGGAGATAGTTCTCACTGCGCTGGAATCAGCCATGGTTTCAGCCTATCGCAAAGAATCGTTCACACACGGCGAGGATATTGCTGTAAAAATCCACCCGGTCTCAGGTGAAGTTAAGCTCACCATGAAAAAGGTGGTTTCAGAAGCGCCTGAAGACCCGTACCGTGAAATCCCTCTTAAAGAGGCCAAGAAAAAAGACAAGACGCTCAAGGCCGGCGACACGGTTGTTACCGAACTGCCTCCCCCTAATGCCGGCCGTATACGGGCGCAGATCGCCAAGCAGGTAATCCTGCAGAAGCTGCATGATGCAGAGAGGGGCGCTATCTATGAAGAGTACGTGGGTAAAGAGGGCGAGATCGTAACAGGCACAGTTCAGCGTGTTACACCCGAGCACGTCGTCATCGATATCGGCAAGACAGAGGCGGTTATACCGCAGAATGAGAAATCCCCCACCGAGCGCTACCGCCAGGGTCAACGACTCAAGCTTTACATAGTAGAGGTGGCGCGGACTACCAGGGGGCCCCAGGTGATCGCTTCCCGGGCGCACCGCAACCTGTTAAGGGACCTGCTTATACTTGAGATACCCGAAATAGCTGCAGGCACAGTCGAGATCAAAGGCGTGGCCAGAGAGGCCGGCTATCGCAGCAAGGTAGCCGTGTTCTCCCGTCAGAGTGGTATTGACCCGGTTGGCTGCTGCGTCGGGCTGCGCGGTATACGAATACAGAACATCGTCAATGAGCTGAACGGCGAAAAGATCGACGTGGTACAGTGGTCCGACGATCCCCGCGTTTTTATTGCCAACGCTCTCAGCCCGGCCCAGGTATTGAACGTCACGCTTAGTCCTACCGAGACCACGGCACTGGTCAAGGTGCCGGACAAGCACCTCTCCCTGGCTATAGGCAAGGAGGGTCAGAATGTACGCCTGGCTGCCAAGCTGACAGGGTGGCGCATCGACATCAAGAGCGCCTCGGAACTGGAAGCTGAAAAAGCGGCGCACAAAGAGGAGGCGGCCGAGCCCGAAGTTATCGAACAGGCTGAAGAAAAGGCGGAAGCCGCCGTCCCGATGTCCATTGAAGGAGCCGCAGAGGAGCCGGTCGCCGAAGAGGAAAAAGAGCCCGAAGCTGAAATCCCCGTGGCCGCATCCGGGGGTGAAGAGCAGCCGGAAGGAGTGGGCATCGACATTCTAATGCCAGTTGAGGCAGCTGCATCTCAGCAGCCTTCCAAGATCCGTTTTGCCGAGGAAATCATGGCCGGCAGGAATGGGAAATCGAGGAAGAAAGAAACAACCAAGAAGGAGGAGGGCAAGGACGCCGGCATAAAAGCCAAGAAAACTAAAGCCAAGAAGAAAACATATTACGAAGATGAAGAGTTTGAAGGCTGAGCATAAGCCGCAGCAAGCGCGCGTTAAACATGTTCCGGAGCGCACCTGCATCGCCTGCAGGCGAAAGGCGGGGAAGCGTGAGCTCATCCGCCTGGTGCGTTCAGGTGACGCTGTTGAAACCGACAACAGGGGGAAAAAACCCGGGCGCGGCGTTTATCTCTGCCTTTCGAGCGAATGCTGGGAGAAAGGTTTGAAAGGCAATCGCATTGAGCAGGGATTGCGTATAAAATTATCTGCAGACAACCGGCTTCTGCTGCTTGAATACGGCAGAGGCCTGACAGAGAAGGTAGACTCTTAATGAAAAAGGACCAGGCGCCGGGCGAAAACACGGCCAGTACCCCGCAGATAGGATTACCTCCGGTAATTACCGTCAAGCAGCTCGCCGACCAGATCGGCGTAAGCGGTATTGAGATAATCAAGCAGCTGATGCGCAACGGCATCATGGCCAATATCAACCAGTCGCTCGACTACGAAGTCGCTGCAAAACTGGTAGCCGACTTCGGTTTTACCGCCAAGAAGCTGCTGGTCAGCGCCCAAGGCAGCAAGAAGGCATCCTCGCTGAGCGCCAAGTTGCACACACGCTCGCCGGTGATCACCATTATGGGGCATGTAGATCACGGTAAAACAAGCCTACTGGATGCCATCCGTCAGACCAATGTGGCAGCCGGAGAGGCCGGCGCCATTACCCAGCATATAGGCGCTTACCAGGTTGAAATGAAAGGGCGCAAGATTACCTTTCTGGACACTCCCGGGCATGAAGCCTTCACTGCCATGCGTGCCCGGGGCGCCAGGGCCACGGATATAGCCGTCCTGGTAGTGGCCGCAGACGATGGCGTCATGCCCCAGACCATCGAGGCGCTGGACCATGCGCGGGCTGCGGGCGTAAATATCGTCATAGCCCTTAATAAAATCGATAAGCCCAATGCCAATCCCGAACGCATAAAGCAGCAGCTGGCCGACCTCGGTGTAGTAATTGAGGAATGGGGCGGCGATGTAATCTGCGTCCCCGTTTCGGCCAAGAAGAAGCAGGGCATCGATGACCTACTGGAAAACCTTCTGCTGGTCGCCGATATCCTGGAGCTTAAAGCCGAGGTGGACTGTCCCGCGGAAGGCATAGTGATTGAAGCCAAGCTCGACAAAAACCGCGGCCCGATAGCGACCCTGCTGGTGCAAAAGGGTATCCTCAAAACAGGCGATAACCTTGTCGTAGGCACGGTAAGCGGCAAGATCAAGGCTATGTTCGATGACGATGGCAAGAACATACGTAAAGCCGAGCCGGCAACGCCCGTTGAGATTCTGGGTATGAATTCCGTGCCCGATGCCGGGCAGGTCTTCCAGGTCGTGAGCGACGAAAAGGAAGCCAAAGCCCTGATCGAGAAAAACAGGAGCGCCGGGCTGACCACGACCACCGCCAGGGGTGTCAGCCTGACGTCGGTAGCTGCGCAGGCCAGCGCAGGAGAGATAAAGGAGCTGAACATTGTCCTCAAGACTGACGTGCACGGCAGCATCGAGCCCATCAAAGACTCGCTGGAGCACCTGAGCAACGACAAGACAAGGGTCAAGGTCATCCATACAGGCACAGGCTCCATCACAGAGACCGATATACTGCTGGCAGCAGCCTCCCGGGCAGTGGTGATAGGGTTCAACAGCAAGCCTGAGACTGGCGCCATACGCATGGCCGAGCAGGAGAAGATCAGTATCCGCCAGTATAATGTGATTTACAAGCTTATTGAAGACGTCGAGAAGGCGCTTGCAGGCCTGCTTGAGCCGGAATATGTCGATGTAGTGGCCGGCCAGGCGGAGGTACGGGCCGTGTTCGAGGCAGGCAAGAAAGGCAAGATTGCCGGCTCACAGATAAAAGAGGGCAGGGCTACCAGAGATTCGCTGGTCAGGGTCATACGGGGTGGTAAAGTTATTGCCGAATCCAAGGTTTCCGGCCTGCGGCGCTTCAAGGACGATGTTAAAGAGGTCACGACGGGCATGGAATGCGGCGTAAAACTTGAGAGCTTCAACGATTTCGAGGTCGGCGATATCCTTCAGTTCGTCCGCCAGGAAAAGGTGGACTGATCGGTTTCCACAGATATCATCTGATCCTCTGTCCTAAATATTGCTACGGAGAATGTCATGACCAGGCGTACAGAACGTCTAAACCATTTAATCCAGATCGAAATCAGCGACCTGCTGCGCAAGCATATCAACGACCCCCGTCTCAACGGCCTGATCAGCATAACGGCAGTGGAGATCTCCAATGATCTCAAGAACGCCCGTGTATCCATCAGTACGCTGGGAGGCGCGCTTGATCGGGACGAGGTGCTGAAGGGCTTTAACTCGGCAGCAGGGTACATGAGGCGCGAGCTGGCCCACCGACTGAACATAAGGGTCACTCCCGAACTCAGCTTCGAATTCGATGACTCCATAGAGCACGGTGTTAATCTCGTCAATTATATCGACAGGGTAACTGCGGAGGATAAGAAAAGTGGGGCGGACGGGCCTAAACGGGCTATTAAACGTAAATAAGCCCACCGGCTGCTCCTCGTTCAGCATTGTAGCCAGGGTGCGCCGCCTGAGCGGCGAAAGGCGCGTCGGCCATGCCGGTACGCTCGATCCGGCGGCCAGCGGAGTCCTGCCCATCTGCCTGGGTCAGGCCACCCGCGTGACTGAATACCTGATGGATTGCCCCAAGGAATATCTGGCAGGCATCGAGCTGGGTTCGAGCACCGATACCTACGACAGCGAAGGATGCGTCACCGCCCGCGGTTCCTGGCACGATGTATCCCGCACATCGGTGGAGGAAGCGCTTAGGGCATTCCAGGGAGACGTAGAACAGGTGCCGCCGGCCTTCAGCGCAGTTAAAATTCACGGCAGGAAGTCTTATGCACTGGCCAGAGCAGGCCGCGAGGTCATTCTTCAACCGCGCAGGATCCAGATCCACGATATCGAAATCAAGGATTTCGACCTTCCTTACCTGAAACTTAAAGTATCCTGTTCCAAAGGCACCTATATTCGATCCCTGGCCAATGACTTGGGCATGAAGCTCGGCTGCTACGCTCATCTCAGGGACCTGGAACGCACTGCTTACGGACCTTTTAAAGTAGAGGATGCCATCACGCCCGAACAGCTAAATATGGCGGTAGACGAAGGCCGTCTTGACCAATTGCTGTTACCGCTGGACTACGCTCTAAGCGGGGGCGGCAAGGTATATCTCGATGACCTGCAGGCCGCAAGCGTATTAAAAGGCCTCGATATTGAACTTGATATTCACGAACCAAACTCAAAAGATTATTACTCTGCCTATGCGCAGGACGGCCGTCTGCTGGCTGTGATGAAGTTCGCGGCCGAAAACGGCCTGTGGCATCCGCAGAAGGTATTCAGTCTTTAGAACGGCAGAGGATTCTTCACTTCCTATCTGCGCGTGCTTGACATACCTTACCTTATTGGATATATTAGCCTTAAGAGCTATAAAATAGCTTCAGGAGGTGCTCCATGACCCAGGCTTACTGCTTCAAGGACAGGAAAAAGGTAGAGATCAAGAACCCTGTGCATGTAAAACTGAAGAATGGAAGGCCGGCGACCAAGGGCGTTTGCCCGATCTGCGGGACCAAGGTATATCGTATCGGCAAGAGCTAGACCGCGAGTCCCCATGTCCTGTTTTCAGGACCGACGCCTTATCCTCTGCAGTAGTTTCTCCGGGTTCGTTTCCAATATCCTATCGATCTCCCGGCTGTTGACACCAGCCTGGACAAGAGTATCCTTTGCCAGGGCAGCCGTCAGAAGATCATCTTCCCCATGGCTGTCTGAGTTAAGCAACATAAGTGCACCTGCCTTACGGGCCGTCCTGGCCACATGTGCGTTCGTAACGCAGTGACCCCGCCTTGTGGTTATTTCAAGAAAAACGCCGTTTTTAGCAGCCAGCTCGGCAACCTCTGAGGTCATATGGCCGGGATGCGCCAGTATATCGACATATTTCGACTTAACAGCGGCGAGGTTGGTCCCCTCCTCTACCGGCTCGACAGGCGATTCACCATGAACCACTACCAGCTTCGCCCCAAGCTTTCTGGCGTTGCGCGCCAGATCATCTATGGCCTGATGCGGGACATGCGTCAGTTCGACACCGGGCACAGCTTCAATATCCCAGTATGAGCTGGCCAGCTCACAGTCCCGCCTCACCTCTTTTATCACCCTTTCCAGCGCGCCGGTTCCTATGTGATCGGTTACGGCAATGACGGAATACCCTTTCACCACAGCACGTCTGATCAACTCCAGAGTGGAAAGGACGCCGTCGCTGTTGAAGGTGTGAGAGTGGAAGTCGTATATCACGCTATAAGTTAGCATAAAAATCTCGCGTAATACAAGAACACTATAAGAATCTGCTATAATAAGGCGGATTTTCAGCAGAAATGTTTAAAAAAATACTGGTCCCGCTCGATGGGTCCACCGAGGCAGAGACCGTACTTCCATATGTCAGGGACATTGCCATCAGATTTGACTCGGAGGTTGAAATCCTGGGAGTCGGGCTGGGCAGCAAAAGACGAAGAGTCAATCAACTGCTGGATAACTACGTGCACCACGCGGTCGACCATCTCCAGAAGCACGAGATAACCTGCAGGGCTGTGCTGCTTTACAGCGACCCGCATCAGAAACTGCTCGATTATACGGAGGTCACTGCCAGGCCAAATCAGATAAAAGCCAGGGGTGAGATACTTTACGGCGGCCCGCCGGCAACCATCCTTGCTTATTCACGCGATCACCACATGAATCTTATAATCATGGCCACGCATGGTATCAGCGGCCTTCGCAGATGGTGGCTGGGCAGTGTGTTTGAAAAGGTGGTCTCACGGGCCACCATGCCTGTGCTGGGGATACACAGCAAACAGGTGAAAGAAATGGAAAGGGACAGAAAGGCTGTTTTCAAGCGCATACTGGCCCCTCTTGACGGGTCTGAGACGGGCGGGGCCGCCATGCATGATGCAGAGGCCCTGGCTCTTAAGTCCGGCGCCTCAATGGTGCTGGTCCATGTCCTGCCAGCGCCCCATGCCGTCGAGGCACGCTGGCTGGGGCCTGAATTCGGCGAGTTCGTTAAAGCCATGCACGACGCAGGCCAGAAATATCTCGACAAGGTCGAAGCGCGGCTGAGCACCAGGGGTATCGACGTGGAAGTCAGGATCGTATCGGGCGATCCCGCAGGCAAGATAATCGAAGTGGCCAGGGAGGAAAAGGCCGACCTTATTGCCATGTCTACTCACGGCAGGAGCGGTATCGCCCGCTGGGTACTGGGCAGCGTTGCAGACAAGATACTCCACGAGTCCAAAATCCCGATGTGGCTTGTGAGACCGCGCCAGATCATCAAAGAAATGCTTAAAGATAGTGGCCAGGACGGCAACTGAGCTTGCTGCTTGAGCCGATAAGGAGTTAACCAAATGGGAAAAATAAACGTAGCCATTATTGGAGTCGGTAATTGCGCTTCCTCCTTCGTCCAGGGAGTGCATTACTACAAGAAAGCCAAGGACGATGAGTTCGTTCCGGGCCTCATGCATATTAACCTCGGGGGCTACCAGATCAAGGACATCAACTTCGTGGCGGCTATAGATATCGACCGCAACAAGGTCGGTAAAGACCTGGCAGAGGCCATATTTACGGCACCCAACAACACTTATAAATTCTGTGATGTCCCCACTACCGGCGTTAAGGTAGTGCGCGGTATGACCCACGATGGACTGGGCAAGTACCTGAGCAAAATCATTGAGAAGGCGCCCGGCCCTACCGCCAATATCGTCAGCATACTGAAAGAGGTCAAGGCGGATGTCGCCATCAACTACCTGCCGGTCGGCAGCGAAGAGGCCACCAAGTGGTATGTAGAGCAGCTTCTTAATGCAGGTGTGGCACTGGTCAATTGCATACCCGTCTTCATAGCGCGGGAGCCGTACTGGCACAACCGTTTCCATGAAGCCGGCCTGCCGGTTATCGGCGATGATATTAAATCTCAGGTAGGCGCCACCATAGTGCACCGCGTCCTCACGCGTCTTTTCCGGGACCGCGGCGTCAAGCTCGAGCGCACCTACCAGCTGAACTTCGGAGGCAACACCGACTTCTATAACATGCTCGAGCGTGAGCGCCTGGAGTCCAAGAAAATCTCCAAAACCAACGCTGTGACATCCCAGATAGACTACGAAATGAATCCCGACAACATACACGTCGGCCCCAGCGACTATGTGCCCTGGCTGCTCGACCGCAAGTTCTGCCACATCAGAATGGAAGGGCGTACTTTCGGAGATGTTCCCCTTAACCTCGAGTGCAAGCTTGAAGTGTGGGACAGCCCCAACTCAGCGGGCGTCGTCATCGACGCCATACGCTGTCTAAAGATTGCCAGGGACCGCGGCCTATCCGGGTCCATCGTAGCTCCCAGCTCATATTTCATGAAATCACCGCCTATCCAGTACTCAGACGACGAAGCGCGCAGGCGCGTGGAACAGTTTATCAGCGGGCAGGGACAGCATAAGCCCATTTGTCTGCCGGATTTAGCCTGAGGACAGCGAGCACTGAATAAGGGAAGGCCCAGTGGAAGGGCCCTATTATGGCAGTATAATGAAAATCGGGCTGGTTTCGCCATACGATTACTCGCACCCCGGCGGCGTCATCTACCATGTATCATACCTGGCCCACCACTTTAATCTAATGGGCCATAACGTTAAGATCATTGCCCCGGTGCGCAGGAAGAGCGTGCGTTATTTCGACGAGGAGGTCACGCCCATCGGCCGCCCCATACCCATACCGTACGGCGGCACCACTGCGCGTATAGCGCTCTCTCCCTGGCTGCCATATCAGGTGCGGTATGTGCTGGACAGGGAGGAGTTCGATGTAATCCACATGCATGAACCCTTCATCCCCATGCTGTGCCTGAGCACCCTGATTGAATCCAGGACCGTCAACGTCGGCACTTTTCACGCATGCCATGAAAAATCCAGCATTTACTGGTTGAACCGCTCCACCATGCGCAAGCTGGGCGCCAAGCTGCATGGAAAAATTGCCGTCTCGAAGCCGGCCCGCGATTACATTTCCCAATATCTCAAGGCCGACTACCACATCATACCCAACGGGGTGGATATCCATCATTTCTACCCGGAAGGTCCTAATGTTGACCGGTTCAAAGACGACAAATTGAATATACTATTTGTGGGCAGGCTGGAGGAGCGTAAGGGGGTGGGCGACCTGATCCGGGCCTGCTCCCTCGTAAAAAAGGATTTCCCCAATTTCCGGTTGATCATAGCCGGCCCCGGCCTCATGCTGCGCTTCCAGTATAAAACCATGGCAAAAATGCTGCTGGACGACCGCGCGGTATTCACGCACTACGTCACTTTCGACGATCTGCCGAAGTATTACCGTACAGCCGATATTTTCTGTGCCCCGGCCACAGGGGGCGAAAGCTTCGGTATGGTTTTATTGGAAGCCATGGCCAGCGGCACACCCATAGTGGCGACCGATATTCCAGGCTATGCCAGCGTGCTTACACACGGTCAGGAGGGCCTGCTGGCGCGGCCGCATAACCCACGGTCAGTGGCTGACTGTTTGTTAAAACTGTTGAACGATAAACAACTAAGATTATCAATGGCGGAGAGGGGAGTGGCCACGGCTGATAAATACTGCTGGGAAAACGTCAGCCGCCAGGTCGTCGATTATTACACCTCCATCTCCTCGAATTTAAAAGGATAACGAAGTGTCGAATTTCCAGGAATTGCGCAGAAAGGCCGGCCGCCTGATTACCGATCCGCTAGTACCGCTCATCAGCAAGCTGAAAATGACGCCCGACATAATGACCACCATCGGGCTGGTAATAAACCTGGTGGCGGCTGTGGTTGTAGGATTCGGTTATCTGGTGGCAGGCGCCCTCATATTCTTGCTGGCAGGCCTGTTCGATCTGCTGGATGGCGCGCTGGCCCGGTATATGCAGAAGACCACCAGTTTCGGTGCCCTGTTCGACTCCACCGTCGACAGGATCACGGAAGGGGCGATGTTCTTGAGCTTCATCTTTATTACAGGCACCTCTGTCTGGCCTTTTAATGTCACGTTACAGCTCGTGCTTATCTTCCTTGCCATGATCGGGTCGTTTCTAACCAGTTACATCAGGGCCAGAGCAGAGGGACTCAACATCGATTGTACGGTCGGCTTGTTTACTCGTGTAGAGCGGGTTATAATATTAGCGCTCGGACTGCTCCTGAACCTGGTGTTCATAGCACTGGCCATAGTGGTAGTCCTTTCTTTTGTGACCGTCGGACAGCGGTTTGTACATGTCTGGCGGCAGGCAAAAAAATAAAAGGAGTACGCATTAACAGGTCGAAGCTATGAGCGACCGGGTATTCGAGGTGAGCCTCACATTCCTGACTGTGTTGATGTTTGCATGGATTATTGGCAGTATCGGCCTGGCAGCGATAGGCATCCCCTGGATAAATGTGGATATGCCCTTGCTGGTAGTTCTCACCATACTTGCAGGCCTTGTCGTGCTGATTTTCGCAGGCGGCACCCTTCTCCATTTCTGGGGCAAGAGCTATATGTCCCGGGGTTGATTATTGCTGTTTCCCGAATTTGTGTGAGTGATTGAATCTACAAGTACGTCTCTTTCAGGATTAATAAAATGTCTGTTGTAGCTGTTATTGGCGCCCAATGGGGCGACGAGGGAAAAGGAAAAATCGTGGACCTTCTGGCTGAGAAGGCGGATGCTGTCATCCGTTTTTCCGGCGGAGATAACGCCGGCCATACCGTGATCAACCCGGGCGGCGAATTCAAACTGCATATCGTGCCGTCAGGCGTCTTTTATCAGCGCACGGCCTGCATCATAGGCAACGGCGTCGTTATCAATCCAAGGGTGCTGTTGGAGGAGATCGACAGCCTGAAAACCAGGGGAATCGACACCGGCAACCTGCATATCAGCGACCGCGCGCATCTGATCATGCCCTGGCATATCCTGTTTGATCGGCTGGATGAGCAGAAACGAGGCGCCTCCGCCATAGGCACAACGGGCAAGGGCATCGGGCCTGCCTTCTCAGACAAGACCGCACGCAAGGGGATCCGTACCTGCGACATCATCGACTCCGCGATGTTTAGGCCGCGTCTGGCCAGCCTGCTTGAATCGAAAAACGAGATGCTGACCAAGTTATACGATGCCGAGGCCCTGGACTTTAACAAGGTCTTCGATGAATATTCGGGCTACGCCGCACGACTGGTTCCTTATATTAAGGACACTACAGCCATGATCAGCGACCTGCTGGAACGAGGCAGCAATATCGTGCTAGAAGGCGCACAGGGAACAATGCTTGATACCGACTTCGGCTCCTACCCGTTTGTTACGTCCTCATCCCCGCTGGCTGCCGGCGCCTGCCTGGGCTCGGGCATCAATCCGCGCAGGATCGACCGCGTGGTGGGGATTTTTAAAGCTTACACTACCAGGGTGGGCGGCGGCCCCATGCCCACCGAGCTCAAAGACGAGGTCGGCGAATACATAAGGCAGCGCGCCCATGAGTATGGGACCACCACAGGAAGGGCGCGGCGCTGCGGCTGGTTTGATGCGGTGGTAGGCCGCTACAGCACCAACCTTAACGGCTATACCAGCGGGATACTGACACGCCTGGATGTGCTCGATGAGATGGATACGGTGAAGATATGTGTGGGCTATAAAATCGGAGAGAAGACGGTAGACCATTACCCGGCCGACGCTGCGGCGCTGGAAAGCTGCACACCGGTTTACCAAGAGATGCCGGGCTGGAAGGCCAGTACCAGCAATGCGCGTAAGGCGGGGGATCTGCCGCGTAATGCCCGCAGGTACGTCAGCCGCCTTGAGGAGCTCATCGGCTGCCATTTCCATGTTATCTCCATTGGTCCCCGCCGTGATCAGAGTATCGTTATAAAAAATATAATCTGAGGCGCCATGACTGACGACAGCCGGCTGACATCTTACTGCGGCCTTTACTGCAAAGACTGTATCCCATCACGGACCGACCTTTTTGACCTTGCAGCCCGCCTTGAAGATGCTCTGTCCGAGCTTAAATTTGACAGGTATGCCGAGCTAAAGGCCGGACAGACCTACTGGTCGGAGTCCAATGCAGTTTTTAACGACTATCGGATTTTTGTCAAAGTTCTTCAGGCCATACGGGGACTGGAGTGCCCGTCTATCTGCCGGGAGGGGGGCGGTTGGAAGGGAGAACATTGTCCGGTAAGGAATTGCGCCGTCGAGAAAGGCCTTAACGGGTGCTGGGACTGCGCTGAATACAGGACGTGCAAGCACCTGGAGCCGCTGCTCAAATTCCATCCCAACCTCGCTCACCACCTGGAACTTATCAAGAACGAGGGCATGGATAAATGGGCTTCCAAACGCAGGGGACACTACCCCTGGTCCTGATCAACAACCATGCATAACCCCGTATTCCCCGTGACAGGGCCCTATTTAACCGGCAGGTCTATTTTATATGCCTTTAGGGTCTGTTCGATGGCGGCGCGTGTTTTCTCATCCGGCACCACCAGCGGCAGGCGCGGCTTGCCGACCCTGAATCCGATGTAGTTCAAGGCATATTTAATGGGCATGGGGCTGCCTATCATGAACATGGTATTTACCAGCGGTATGAAGCTGCGGTGCAGCCTGGCCGACTCCTTGATCTTACCGGCAAAGAAAAGGTCCATCATCCTCTTGTACTGAACACCTATCAGGTGTGTGATGACACCGATCACGCCGTAGCCGCCCAGGTTCAGAATGGGAAAGGTATCGGCGTCGTTGCCGCTGTATATCATGAAATCACTGCCCGTTCCATCGATGATGCGGGCTATCTGACCGAAATCGGCGCTGGCCTCCTTGATGCCCACGATATTATCTATCCTGCTCAGCTTTATGGTTGTATCGGCAGTCAGGTTGGTGATGGTGCGAGAAGGCACGTTATATACAATGCATGGCAGGCTGGTGGAGCCTGCGATGGCCTTGAAGTGCTGGTAGAGGCCATCCTGGTTCGGCTTATTATAGTAAGGCACGGTCAGCAGGCAGGCATCCACACCTGTTTTCTCAGCCTCATGAGTTAGCTCGATGCTCTCCTGGGTATTATAGTTGCCCGTGCCGGCCACGATCGTGGCCTTTTTGCTGGCAACCGCCCTTATCTCGGCAAACAGCCTGATCTTCTCCCCGATGGTGAGCGTGGGGCTTTCGCCCGTGGTGCCGGATACTACCAGCCCGTCACTCCCTGATTCGAGCAACGCTTTCGCCAGCTTCTTTGCCTGTGCATAATCAACCTGACCCTTGGCATTGAAGGGTGTTACCATGGCAGTCAGCAAACGTCCGAACTTCTTCATCTCTGCCTCCGCCGGCTACTTATTATTGTTTTGGCTCTTGACCCAGCCGTTCCTGGCGGCCTCTTCCGCTATCTGAACGGCATTGAGAGCTGCGCCCTTGCGGATATTATCGGCCACCACCCACATGACCAGGCCGTTAAGGAAAGAAGCATCCGATCTTATTCTTCCCACATAAACGTCGTCGGTGCCTGCCGCCAGCCAGGGCTGAGGGTACAGGCTCACATTGGGATCGTCAAGCACCTTCACGCCCGGCACCTTGCTCAATATAGAGCGCGCCTCCTCGGGAGACATGTATTCTGAAAATTCCACCTGAATGGCCTCGCTATGGCTGATGAAAACAGGCACGCGCACGCAGGTAGCGGATATGGCAATGCTCTCTGCATGCATTATCTTTCTGGTCTCTTCGACCATCTTCCATTCTTCCTTGGTGTAGCCGTTCTCAAGAAACACATCGATCTCGGGCAACAGGTTGAAGGCGATCTGGTGTGAGTAGACGTGAGGTACTACATTGCCGCCGTCCAGCACTACCTTGGCCTGCTTGGTCAATTCTTCAACGGCGGCGATCCCGGTTCCTGAAACCGACTGGTAGGTTGCCACGGTAATGCGCTTGATGGGATTGACCCTGTGTAAAGGACTCAGGGCTACCACCATCTGGATGGTCGAGCAGTTCGGATTGGCTATGATGCCCCTGTGCTTCTTAATATCTTCGGCGTTAACCTCCGGCACCACCAGAGGAACACGGGTATCCATGCGCCAGGCTGCACTGTTATCGATAACCAGCGCTCCCGCTTTGGCTGCAATCGGTGCGAAATGCTTGCTTATCTCGGATCCGGCCGAAAAAAGCGCAATGTCGATGTTATCGAACGAATCAGCGGCGGTTTCTTTGACTATCAACTCCTGATGGCCGGCATAGACCTTCCTCCCGGCCGACCGATCGGAGGCATAGAGCTGCAGGGAAGCCATGGAAAATTTTCGCTGAAGCAGTACCTTGATAAACTCCTGCCCCACCATTCCCGTGGCGCCTACTATAGCTACATGGTACCCGTTATTACTGTTGTTCATATCATTCTCCCAAATTTAGCAGTACATCCAGGCCATAAACAAGACCGTGGCGCTTGATTACCTCCTTGATTGCCAAGATCACGCCCGGCACAAAACTTTCCCTGCTGATCGTATCGTGCCTGATGGACAGCGTCTGCCCGAGGGCACCGAATATGACTTCTTGACTGGCAACCAGACCCGGCAGCCTGACGCTGTGTATGGATATGCCGTCAGCCTGGCCGCCCCGCGTTCCCTTCAGAGTCTCTTTTTCCGTTACAGGGCTCACGAAAGGCTTGCCGCGCGCACTTACCATGGCCCGGGCTGTCGCCAGCGCGGTCCCTGAAGGCGCATCAAGCTTTCTATCATGATGGAGCTCTATGATCTCCGCATTATCAAAATACCGTGATGCCATCCTGGCCAGGTGAATCAATATCACCGCGCCGATGGCAAAATTGGGTGCCACTATTGCGCCTTTCTTATGACCCTGGGCCAGTCTGTCGATCTCCTTTAAATCCGCTTCGCCCAAGCCGGTGGTTCCCATAACCAGGTTGGCGCCGTTTTTAAGCGCCAGCCTCGCTGCGCCCATTGCTGCTTCAGGCACAGTGAAATCAACCACCACCTGCGGATGGTACATCTCGATAAGCGAGGTCAGATTGGTGTGCAGGGGTACTTTCTTGGATAATCCGGGCAGTATCAAATGGTCCCGGTCCGCCTTGATATCAGCTGCACCGGTCAGTTCCAGCGCCGTGTCCGCGATGACAGCATTTACTACCTGCTGCCCCACTCTGCCTAATGCCCCGTTCACCGCTACTTTAATTTTTGACATCACACTATCCTCTACCATTCAGGCATCGGCCGATATCAACTTACCCGGGTCTGCGAGGATGGCCCCTCGGTTCATCCCTGCGTCCCCGCGGAGGCATGCCCGGCCTCGGAGGTCCGCCGCTCGTCCTCGGAGGTGCCGGCGGCCTGTCCTGCGAAGCACTATCAGCCGGGGCGGCGCCTGATTGTTCGTTAAATACTGCTTTGCGCGATAGATTGATCCGTCCCAGTCGATCGATCTCAGTCACCTTGACCATGATCTCATCACCGATCTTGACAACGTCCTCTACACGCGCCACATGGTGGTCGGCAAGCTCGCTGATATGTACCAGCCCCTCCTTGCCGGGCAGCACCTCAACGAATGCTCCGAAATTCTGTATCCTTGTGACTTTCCCCGTATAGATGGAGCCAACTTCCACGTCCTGCGTGAGGCCCTCAACTTTGCGTATAGCGGCCTGGGCCGATTCCTCGCTGGCCGAGCCTATCACGACCGTGCCGTCATTCGACACCTCGATGGTAGTCTTGGTCTCCTCGATAATGGCCTTGATGTTCTTTCCACCGGGCCCTATCAACGCGCCTATCTTGGACGGGTCGATTGTTATCTTATACATACGCGGCGCATACTTGCTGAGGGCGGGACGCACCTCCGGAATGGCAGATTTCAAGACATCCAGTATCACCTTGTGCGCCTCAAGAGACTGCAAGGTTGCCTTGGCCAATATCTCATGCGTGACGCCGCGCAGCTTGATATCAAGCTGGATGGCCGTGATGCCGTTGGTCGTACCAGCTACCTTGTAGTCCATGTCGCCATAAAAATCCTCTATTCCCTCGATATCCGTGAGGATAACGTACTTCCCGGGATCGTCCTTGTCCGTCACCAGCCCCATGGCTATACCGGCAACCGGCGCCTTGATGGGCACACCGGCATCCATCAATGATAGAGTCGAAGCGCAGACACTTCCCATTGAGGTGCTGCCGTTGGAGCTGAGCACCTCCGATACCAGGCGGATGGTGTAGGCGAATTCCTTTTCGTCAGGTATAACTGCCACCAGCGCCTTCTCCGCCAGGGCGCCGTGCCCGATCTCCCGCCTTCCCGTCGAGCCCATTCTTTTAACCTCACCGGTTGAATAGGGCGGAAAGTTGTAATGGTGCATAAAGCGCTTGGTGTCCTCCAGCCCCAGGTCATCCACTGTCTTTGCCTGTCCCAGCGAGCCCAGCGTGGTTATGCTCAGTACCTGGGTCTGACCGCGCGAGAACAGTCCGGATCCATGTGTGCGCGGCAACAGGGCAACCTCGGCGCTGAGAGGTCGAATCTGCCTGATATCGCGGCCGTCGACGTGTTTCTGTTCCCGCAGTATCTTGGCCCTGCAGGTCTTCTTCAGAATTTCCTCTATGGCCGCACCGATCTCATACTCCGTATAAGTTTCCTTCAGTTTTTCGACGGCTTCCCTTTTAACAACCTCGAGCTCCGACTGCCGCTGTTCTCTGTTTGCGCTGTCCAGGGCGGCAGTCATCCTCTGCCCGTAATCCGATGTGACGGCTGCCAGCAGGTCGGGATTGATGCTGAATCCTACAACCTCCAGCTTCGGCTTGCCTATTTCTTTACGTAATTCGTCCTGCAGGCGAATTATCTTCTGGTTTTCCTCATGGGCAATCCTGAGCGCCTCGATATAAATTGCCGGGTCGATTTCTTTGCAGCCGGCTTCAACCATAATGATATTGTCGCGGCTGCTGGCAACCACCAGGTCAAGTATGCTGTCATTCATCTGCGGAAGAAGTGGATTGAGCACCATCTTCCCATCGATATAGCCGACCCTGGTCGCTCCGATGGGGCCGTAGAAAGGTATATCTGATATCGTCAGGGCGGCCGATGCTCCGATAACAGCCAGCACATCCGGGTCATTCTCCTGGTCGGTGGAAAGGACGGTGACCACTACCTGGATATCGTTGGGGAGGCTCTTCAGGAAGAGCGGGCGAATCGAGCGGTCGCACAGGCGTGCTGCAAGCGTGGCCTGCTCTCCCGGACGTCCCTCACGCCGTAAAAAACTGCCCGGTATCTTGCCTACGGCGTAATGCCGTTCCTCGTAATCGACAGTCAGGCGGACAAAATCACTATTTTCTTTGGCCTCTTCACTGATACATGCGGTGACAAGGACTACCGTATCACCATAACGAACCACCACAGCGCTGTCTGCCTGCTGGGCAAGCTTACCGCTTTCGATGACAAGGTCCCTGTCCCCAACGTTACACTTAAAGCTCTGGGACATTACTAAACCCTCATTTTGTTTTATTTGCGTAAGCCAAGCTTACCGATGAGGGTTCTATAGCGGTTGATGTCTTCCCTGCTCAGATAAGCCAACAGCCGCCTGCGCCTCCCGATAAGCCTGAGAAGAGATCGACGTGTATGCTGATCGTGAGAATGGCCCTTCAGATGCGCCGATAGCTGCACGATCCTTTCGGTTAATACCGCGACCTGCACATCGGAAGAGCCAGTATCTTTCTCGTTTATGGCATAGCTCTTCATTATTTCCTGCTTCTTTTCCTTGTCCAATGCCGTACTCCTGTATAAACTCTGATAACGCATGATTATAGCACAGCAGGGCTGGTGTTGCACCCTGATTTACACCCGAGTAATCCGTATGTCAAACAGCAGCCAGCCGCTTTTGCAGGCTGTTTGCCCGGTTGGGGTATAATAACTGCACCATGACCTCCCAGGTTTTTTATCGCAAGTGGCGACCCCAAACATTCAACGAAGTAGCCGGCCAGGAGCATGTTGTACAGACCCTGCGCAATGCCATAAAGAGCAGCCGTATCGCCCATGCCTACCTGTTCTGCGGCCCGCGCGGCAGCGGCAAGACAAGCACCGCCCGTATACTGGCCAAGGCGGTCAACTGCCGCCAACCCGTCGAAGGTGAACCCTGCAATTCCTGCGACTCCTGCCTCGCCATCAACAAGGGCAGCGCGCTCGATATCATCGAGATCGACGAGGCCAGCAACCGCGGCATAGATGATATGAATGACCTCAAGGAGAGGGTTAACTACTCTCCAAATATCCTCCGCTACAAGGTCTACATCATCGACGAAGTGCATATGATAACGCGGGAGGGAGCAAACGCCTTCCTCAAGACACTGGAGGAGCCTCCGCCTCACGTTATTTTCATCCTGGCAACAACAGACCCCCACAAAATCATCTCCACCATCACCTCCCGCTGCCAGCGCTTCGATTTCCATCGCCTGTCCAGCAGCGCGGTCATCTCGCGCCTGGCGCATATCTGCACAAAAGAGGGCATCGAGATGGACCCGGAGGCCCTCAAACTGGTGGCCAAGGTAACCACGGGCAGCCTGCGCGATGCCACCAACCTGCTGGAACAGCTCACCACTTACTACGGCAACAAAATCAGCCTGGCCCAGGCGCAGGCCATGCTGGGCATCAGCGGTGACCTGCGCATACGCGAACTGGCGCGCTGCATTATAGCCATGGACGTATCGGCGGGACTGAAGGTCATTAACGCCGTAGCTGCGGAGGGCCTGGACCTGAGGCAATTTAACCGCGAACTGGTGGACTACCTGCGTCAGCTTCTGCTGGCTAAATCGGGCTCGGCCGACATGATAGACGCCACTTCGGATGACCTTGCCGAGATGCAGAAGACGGCCTCCGGCACTACTCTCGATTACCTTCTGAATGCCATCAAGCTTTTCAGCAGTGTGGACCTGCGCATGGACAGCTATTCACCCCTTCCTCTCGAGCTCGCTCTGGTGGAAAGCGTCGTCTCGCAGCATGCCAGAGACAAGAACTCCCATTCGGACCAGTCTTCGGGAAGAGAATGGCCGTCATCCCGTCCCGCCGCACCGACTCTGAGGATCAACCGGCCGCCAGAACAGGCGCGGCCGGCCAGCCTGGTGAGCAGGCCTCAAAAAGTTGCTGAGTCACCTACCGCGCCCTCCACTCCCCAGGCCCAGGCTTCTGATCCGGTCGACCAGCACCGCCTATCGGAGCCCCTCAAGATGGACGATCCCAACGATTTGAAGTATTTGCAGGAGCACTGGAAGGATTTCATCAATTCCATGCGCGGAGAAGGTTCAGGGGGTAACCTCGATGCCCGCCTGCGCCATGCCTGCGAGCCTGTTGAGATCAAGGGCGAAATCCTGGTTCTGGGTTTCTATCACGAATTCCATAAAAGCTACATAGACAATAGAAAATACCTGCACATCGTCGAGAAGAAGTTAAAAGAGGTTTTCGGCTATACCTATACAGTGACCTGCATTCTAATTCAGCAGGGTGGAACCAAATCCGAATTGAAGCCGGCCAGCAGCAACCACCTGGTGGAGGCCGCCCTGAGCATGGGAGCCAAAATCGTTGAAGACAACGCCGATACGGAGGGGAAATGAGTCAATTTAACCTGCGACAGATACAGGAACTGCAAGCCAAAATGCTTAAAGCCCAGGAAGAGCTGGGCAGGACCAATGTGGAGGTTACCGCGGGCGGAGGCGCCATTAAAATAGTTATCAACGGACACCAGCAGTTTCAGTCCATCACCATTTCGCCCGAGGTGGTCAATCCCGAAGATGTGGACTTCCTGCAGGACCTGGTGCTGGCCGCCTGCAATGAAGCGGTGCAGAAATCGCAGGAACTGGCCACACAGAATATGAGCAAGCTGACCGGCGGCCTCAAAATTCCCGGACTGATGTAGGAGCGAGATTTGAATCCCGATTTCCTTCCCTCGGCCCGGCCCATATCAAGACTCATCGAAGAGCTGAACAAGCTTCCGGGAATAGGTCCCAAGAGCGCCCAGCGCCTGGCCTATCACCTCCTGCAGGCGCCGCCCGAGAGGACGCGCGACCTCGCAGATGCGATAATGGCGGTCAAACAGAACCTCCGTCTCTGCTCCAACTGCCTCAACATCACGGATACCGATCCGTGCGGTATATGCTCGGACGGCACAAGGGACCTGACCAGGATCTGCGTGGTCGAAGAGCCCATAGACATTCTGCCGCTGGAGCGCACCAAGAAGTTCCGGGGGCTTTATCATGTGCTGCACGGCGTAATATCCCCCGGCGACGGCATAAAGCCCGAAGACCTGCACATACGGGAGCTGTTGGAACGGTTGGACTCCGGCAGCATTGTGGAAGTTATCCTTGCCACCAATCCTAACTCAGAGGGCGAGGCCACCTCGATGTACATCCAGCGGCTGGTCTCACCACTGGGCATCAGGGTCACCCGGCTGGCGCGCGGCCTGCCTTTCGGCGGCGATCTCGAATACGCCGACGATGTTACACTCTGCCGCGCCCTGGAAGGGCGGCAGGAGATGAGTTAGCGAACGTATGGCCGCGCGGGTATACCGTACTACCGGCATCATTATCAAGCGATATAAATTCGGCGAGGCCGACAGGCTCCTCACCATTTTCACTTCAGACCACGGCAAGGTGCGGGCCATAGCCAAAGGAGCGATGCGCCCCGGCAGCAAACTGGGAGGCAATGTCGAGCTCCTGACACACAGCCAGATGATGCTGGCGCGCGGCCGCAACCTTGATATCGTTACCCAGGCGCAGGCCCTGGATACCTTCCTTCCCATGCGCGACAGCCTGGAGCTTATGTCCTGCGGCTTCTATCTCGCGGAACTGGTCGATAGCTTTACCGAGGAGAATGTCGAAGATACTGAGCTGTTCGACCTGCTGCTCGATACCCTGAGGAGGCTGACGGAAACCGGGGACGGGGAACGCATGGTGAGGTACTTCGAGCTGCGCCTGCTGGGACAGCTGGGCTACACACCGCAGCTTCATAAATGCGCCAACTGCAACAGGGACCTCCAGCCGGAACCTAACTACTTCAACTCTTCGCAGGGAGGCGTTCTCTGCCGGGAGTGCGGCTATTCCGATATGTCGGCCAGTACCATATCGGTAAATGCGCAAAAGGTCCTGCGGCTCTGGCAACGCAGCGACAGTGACACCGCCGGACGGGTAAAGCTCAACTCCGAGCTGGCCAGGGAGATCAAAGGCATCCTGCGCGAAAACGTGCGCTACCTGCTGGAGAAGCAACTCAAATCCATCGAGTGGCTGGACAGGCTGGCGGGAGACAGCAAGCTAAACGGCGACAGGGCAACAACGGGTAATTCAAACGGCAACCAGGCTTAATCAGCCTACGGCCATCTCTCGAT
>Ga0116202_10000531_pt1 | contig 21387 bp, 19 predicted proteins | sample LakKivw325mmetaG_FD_94479 | JGI IMG/M metagenome (GOLD analysis project Ga0116202, IMG submission 94479) | Anoxic lake water microbial communities from Lake Kivu, Rwanda to study Microbial Dark Matter (Phase II) - Lake Kivu water 325m metaG | ecosystem: Environmental > Aquatic > Freshwater >... | reverse complement strand
TGAGGTGGAAAGAATAGGCCGGCCTCGCCGGCTGCATTTGCGAGCATTCCAAGTGTCACTCCTGCCTCTCCGATGGCCATCATGTTGTCCTTGTCGATCTCGATTTTGTTCATTCTCTCGAAGGAGAGGATTATGCCGTCTCGGGTCGGGACGGCTCCGCCCACGAAGCCTGTTCCTCCACCTCTAGGGAAGACAGCGATGCTATGCCTGTTCGCAAGTTGGAGCACGGCAGAAACTTGCTGCGCATCTGCTGGCCTTACCAAGACGAGGTCATTCGCCGGCTTAGGTCTGATCGCTGCGGAGGTCTCATCAGCAAGAAAGTTCTGCAATTGCGCGCGGTCGGTTATGACGTGGGCTTTCCCCACGATGTTTTCTAAGCCGTCCACTATGGATCTGTCCACGCTCTCACCCAGCTTGAGTCAACCCATCCTCTCTAGTAGCTCGGCGTATTCATACTCCTTGGTTCAGAAGCTCGTGCATAAATCCCTGTTTGCAACCTCACAGCCTACTAGATGAAGTGGAATCCAAGATGAGCCATTCGGATTTGGAGAAACTCTTCGACGAAAAGAACAGAGTTTCGAGGCTTTCACAAATCAGAGAGATCGTTTTCGGCGCAGAAGACGGACTTCTTGTACCATTAGGCGTCGTTTCCGGAGTCGCCGGAGCCACAACCAACAACTTCTACGTGCTGATAGCTGGCCTCGCAGAAGCTTTTGCCGGATCCATATCTATGGGCGCCGGCGCGTATTTGTCATCGAAGGCGGAACGCGAGGTCCAAGAATGGGCGATCACCAAGGAAATGAATGAAGTAGAGACGGTTCCAGATGAAGAGAAGAAGGAGATTGCTGTACTCTTCGAGAGTGAAGGACTCTCGCCTGTCGACAGTTCCAAGGTAGCCGACCTGATCACCACTTCGAAGAAGTCCTGGATCAGAACCATGGTAGAGAAAGAACTCGGGCTGTCCAACGAGCCTATTCATAGCGGACGCAGAGACGCACTGGTCATGGCCCTCTCTTATCTCGGCGGATCGCTTTTCCCGATAGGTCCGTATCTCCTATTACCTCTACATACGGCACTCCTCTTTTCAGTAGGCCTGACACTGGCGGCGCTATTCGGGCTGGGAGTCTACAAATCCAGACTTGCACATGGAAAGATGCTGAAAGGAGGATTGGAGGTCATGGTTATCGGCGCGTTCTCCGGCGGAGCCGGATATGTCTTAGGTAGTCTGATGCCGATCCTTCTGCGCATGATAGGAATCAGAATCAACTGAGGAAACCATCCTCTTGACAAGTTCCAAATGCTTCCCGCAAAGAAGAACACGCTATACACTCCCTCGTGCATTGGGTCTTGTGCGGTGCGCATGCGGTGAAATGAATGGTTGATGTGAGGAAACTCATTGAATACAACATGGAAGTGAGACATAGATACTTTGACTCACTTGCGAAGCTCCCATGGGAAGAACTGACGAAGAATCGTGAAGCCAGCTTCCACTCCCTCCGCAACATATTCATCCACACTCTCGGCGCAGTAGACCACTGGCTGGATTTCCTGCTGAACGAGAAACTTCGAACGAAACGAGCGTTCGATGACTACAAAACTACTGAAGATATCGGCAAGTACATGGCACATGTGGAGGCGCGCATGCGAACATACACGGCCTCACTGACCCCCGAAGGACTTCTGAAGGAATATGATGTCACCAACGACTTGGGCGAAGTGGTTCGTGTCACTGCTGAAGACGTTCTGATCCATGTCTTCGAAGAGGAAGTCCATCACCGGGGAGAACTCATCGCTCTCCTGTGGCAGATGGAAATCGAACCACCATTGATGGGCTGGAAGTACCTCTAGATACGCGCTCTTCATGAACTGCGAGATCGCAGAAGTATAACCAACACGCCTCCGGCGAGAAAAGTTCTCCTTTCCAGCAGATCGAACCTTGCCTCAAGCATTTCGAGAAGCCTACCCGTCGTTGGCAGGTTCTGGTAGGTCGGCGCTATCATTCGCCACGGGTTACCTTCCAGTCTTCCTGAGATCCGGATCTTCGCAACCAGAGGCACAATGAATCTCACATAAATCGTCGCGAAGAATCTCTTGACTGTGTTGTCTGGCTTCCCCAACTCAACGATCGCTAAGCGTCCTTTGCTCTTGATAGATCTCGCATACTCACCGATTGCCTGCTCGAGATTAGTTGAATCACGTAGCGCGTATGCTGATACGACCGCGTCGAGTGAGTTTGGTCTGAATGGAAGTTCTTCAAAACAAGCACGAACGAAATGGAGCCTGTCACGGTAGTTCTTCGTCCTCTCCTTGAAGCTTCTTAGAAGCTGGCTCGAATAGTCGAGAGCTACAACATCCGAGTGTGGATGCTGCTGTAGAAGAATCATGCTCATGCTGCCCGGCCCCACACCTGAGTCGAGAACCAGTTTCGGATTATCTTCCATGAGTCTCTGCGCAGCGTACGCTCTGGCCTTGCCGGCACGTCTGAGGCTGATGATCTCATTGACCTCATCATAGAGCGGCGCTGTCTCTTCGATGGACGAGATCACGCTATGCCAAAGGGACTTGTCCATGCAATATCATCCCGACGCATATTGGATGTACGGCTGCGAATCCTGCACACGACATTTGGCACTCAGGTTGGCGTATGATGTTAGGTCGCTAGCGCCAGTGCCAACTTGTACAGTCGCTCGTCTATGGGTTTCTCGACTGTCGACGCATATTCGAGGTCAACCGGGACTATGCGACCGTTCTGGATTCCTGTCATATGCTTCTTCTTGCCGTCGAGTAGGAACTGGATGCTTGCTGCACCCATCTCGCATGCGACGAGCCTGCTCTGAGCCGTCGGGTGTCCTCCCCTCTGCACATGCCCGAGCCGCGTGAGCCTAACTTCGAATACGGTCTTTTCCCTTATCGCCTGAGCGACCTCTGCGGAGTCCCCAGCGCCTTCAGCCATGACTATTATTGCGGATTTCTTGCCGTGACGATTACTCTCGACAAGCGACTGGCACACTTTGTCGATATCATACTTGATCTCGGGTACGAGTATCACCTCGGCGCCCGCGCCTATACCGACCTCTAAAGCTACGAAGCCTCGGTTCCGACCCATGACTTCGACGACGAAAACCCTCTCGTGAGATGTTGCTGTGTCTCGTATCTTGTCAAGGGCCTCGAGGCCGGTGTTCACGGCTGTGTCGAAACCGATAGTGGTATCCGTGCCGACGAGATCGTTGTCGATCGTTGCAGGAATGCCGACAATGGGGATGCCGCATACTTCATGAAGCTGGCAAGCCGCCCTCATCGAACCATTACCTCCAAGCACTACCAAGCCGTCCAGTCGATTTTGTTTCAGCACTTTCACTGCCTGCGACATTCCTTCCGGGGTCTTCATCTCATCAGCCCTAGCTGTCTTGAGCAAAGTGCCGCCAAGATGAATTATGCCGCCGACCGTTCTCGCGTCCAAAAGCCGGGATTCGTTGGCGAGGATTCCTGCATATCCCCTTTCAAAACCGATTACTCGTAGACCGTTTGCGACAGCTGTTCTCACAGCCGCTCTAAGCGCAGCGTTCATTCCCGGAGCGTCTCCGCCGGTCGTTGCGATCCCAATTGTGTCCAAAGCCATCCGCCCGCACAGGTTTGAAGTGTTATCTGCGTCGCTGTCTACTAAGTGCAACTCAACCTTTTTCTGTTGAGAAGATCAGGAGGGCACGCGAGACAACAGCCATGCCGGAATCCCTGCTGAAGAAGCTCCTTGAAAATGCGGTCAGAATCGAAGAGCAGTCCTACGTTCTCTATGCGAAGGCGTACGAGAAGGTGACGCTGCATTCCGCTAAGGTTCTACTCAAAGAACTCGCGCAGGCTGAGGCCGGTCATAAGGAGAAACTCTTAGCGATAATGCAAGGCAAAGCGGACATCTCAAAACTAGGCTCGCCCACAAGACGAATCGAGGACCTCAAGATAGTGGACTTCAAGGAGAAGACTGCGCTCTCAGAGGATGCAGACTACCCGACACTGTTGTTGTTCGCTGCCCAACGAGAGAAAGACACGTATGAGCACTACCGGTCGTTGGCTGCTGGACCTTTCGCCCGCTATTTTCCGACCGCTGGCCAACTCTTCTCCAAACTCGCGGAAGAAGAACTGATTCACAAGAACAGACTCGAACGAGAATACGACCAGCACGTGTTGAAGGAAGACTGACTGCCAAACACGGTTGAATGGGCAGTGAACGCGAAGGGTCGAAAGGGCTCGTTCTCGTCTCAATCAGCAACCACAAAACAGTAGAAGACTGCAAAGGCATTTATCAGTCCGGAAGGAAAAACCTCTGAATGTAGTGGATTCACGGAGCTTGTGACAAGTCCCTTGTCTGATCTGACAGGCTTCTATCTTGCAAGATTCCTCTCAGCATTTGGCATCTACGGACACGGCATACTTCTTGGGCTCGTCCTTGGAATTCCGTGGCTTATCGTAGCCTCGGAGTGCTTGTGGATCACGAGACATGACGCATGCTACAAGCAATTGGCGTCCAAGTGGACGAAGATACTAGCGATCATTTTCGGTACAGGCGCGGCCTCGGGAACGCTGATGGAGTTCGGGCTCTTCACCGTCTGGCCTGAGTTCATCAGACTTGGAGGCCAATACCTGTTCTACCCATTCTTCCTAGAGGTCTTCGCATTCCTATCAGAAGTCACTCTGATCGTGCTGTACTGGGTATCGTGGGATAAGCTCGCAGGAACTTGGACGCACGTCGCAATCGGCGTCGGGTTAGCACTTGGCTCGAACATTTCCGGATTCCTCATCACAAGCGTGAATGTCTTCATGCAATACCCGATGATTGGCGCATCTGTCGTGAATGGCCAGTTGCAGGTGGACGTTGTTCGAGCTTTCCTGAATGAAGCATCCGCGATCACTGGCGCGCATGCCGTGCTTGGCGGATGGGTTTACTCATTTGGGCTGGTAATGGCAATGTACGCATACAGACTACTCCGAGCCAAGGGCGACGAACAGACGAACTGGGCAGCTTTCAAGCTGACAAGCTTGGCCTTTTCAATTCCAATTCCGGTTCTTGCTTTCCTTGGCGACCAGCAGGGCAAGCTGCTCGCAAAATATACTCCAGCAACATTAGCTGCCTTGGAGGGCGCATACAATACGATTCCTTCTGGGTTCCCGAATTTGCTGGCGTACGGTGACTGGGACAGACCGATCAAAGGTCTCATCGAGTATCCGGTGGATTTCCAGCATCCGTTGCTCTACCTTCAATGGTACTCGAAGATCGGCCTCGCCGTGATCATGGGCCTGATCGCGTTATTCATCGCGTTGAAAGTAATCAGAGGCAAGAGAATCTCGAGGACTTGGCTTTCGCTATCCATACTCGCCGCCTTCTTTGGGATAGTCGTCAACATTCTTGGTTGGTACGTCAAAGAGGTAGGGAGACAACCTTGGGTTATCTACGGCCTGGTCAAAGTCACCGATATCCTGTCGCCCACTTTCACAATAACTCCCATTGCCGTTGCAGCGGTGGCGGGAATGCTCGTCCTAGCGATTCTCGGAATATCCTACACCGTCTACACGATAGCCCTGAAGGAGTGAGAACAGGATGACGCCGCTAGACTCCGCATTGACCCTGTTTGCATTCACAATGTTCACCCACGTTCTCGGCGCGAGCCTCGTACTCGGCTTCTCGTGGCTTGCATTCGGGCTTGAATTGGCCGGTCGAAGACGGAACGAGAGAACCTACGTTGACTCAAGCAAGGCGATCTCGAAGGCAATTGTACTGATCTACGCCACAATAGGCTCGCTCGGGACTGCAATAACGGTTGAACTGTTTGCGCTCTGGCCAGACTTCACGAAGACTCTCGGCACATTGCTTTGGTGGCCATTCGCATTCGTAGCGACGAGCATCATTGCGAACTTCCTCATGATTGCTATCTATTGGTACACCTTCGACAGAATCGGAACGAGCTTACACTTGGCTGTAGGTTTCTTCATGGCCTTGACTTCTTCACTGATCCCCCTAAACTTCAGGACCATGATCGCATTCACAAATCAAACGGTTGGGTTGTCCGAGAACGCAGTTGAACCAATCCTGCTATACGCGAACCCGAGCTTACCGCCGCTATACGCTCACACGATCTTTGCATCCCTCTCAACCGGAGGATTCGTCATATGTGCGGCCGCGGCACTGGGAATCTACATGAAACGTGGAAGCGCCGCGGTCAACAGCAGCCTCTTCAGACAAGGAGTAACCGTGGGAGTTGGATTCCTTGTACCTCAGGCTCTAGCAGGCGCATGGTATCTCTGGACTCTAGGACAGAACGTGCCTAGAATGTTCGCAGCCGTCACAGGCCTATACATACAGTACTCGGGCGTTGCTGATACCCAACTATTCCTGCCTAACGTCTTCGCCCTGAAGTTGACCTTCGTCGGCTACCTTATCCTCGCCGGCATGTGGTTGAGGAGCACAAGCGAGCGACGGACCCCATCAAAGCTCGGCATTGCGGTGGCAGCGACTGTAGGCCTTCTTGCGTCCGGCATCATACTGATCGGCGAAACGATGCAGGAGTACAGCCACCTCCCATATCTCATCATTGACCGTTTCAAGGCGTCAGACCTCCTGAACGCCGGATTCCCATTTTCCGCAGTCGGCATCTTCATAGTTGGATTCGGAGTATTCTTCGGACTCCTCCTCACGATCCTGTATGTGGCGTACGTGAAGGAGTAGAACAATCGCCGCTGCACACATTCTGCGTCTTGCTATGTGTTTCGTCGCAGATGCATGATCGAGCTCTCAGGTAATCTTTCAGGATCTCAAGTCCGTCTGCGTCTATGACGTGGTAGATTGTGTCTCCCGTTGCAAAATCTCTCACGACGCGAGCAGAGTATTCCCCTTTTCCGGGAACGTGCGTGTGTTTGGCGACGACGAACATGACTCCGTCCCAGATCATCTCAGCTAGGCTTCGAGGAAGCATCGACGCCCATGAGCCTCGCTTCGCCACAATGTAGCCCAAGCGCTCGGAAGCTTTCCTAAGCCGATCGAGACTCACGGGTTCTTTCAGCACTATCCAGAGTTCCTTTTCTGATGGAAAGTGTACTATGTCGACGTCCTTCACTCCGGACATTGGCCTGAGCGCTGTGGCGACGGATTCGGGATCATTGATCATGAACGTGCGAGAGAGCCGTTCGGAAGAAAAAGATTTCCAATCACAGCTCGGTCGAGTAACGCCAAATAGTAATTAGTACGCCTCGGGCTTCACTATTCCTAGTAAGGATCTGCACCTAATGTCTGAGCAGAAAGTCGTGCCGTACGGTTCTTGGAAGTCTCCGATCACGTCAGAGCTCGCTGCTTCTGCGACCCAGCTTACCGAGGTGGGCTTTGCCGCGGGCGAGGTCTACTGGAGGGAACTGCGTCCAGAAGAGAAAGGACGCTTCGGAATCATGAAGCAGGGGGCGGATGGTCGGATTGTGGACCTTACGCCTGCTCCGTTCAATGCTCGGACCACTGTGCACGAGTACGGAGGGGGCAGCTTCGTCGTCGCCGATGATGCTGTTTATTTCTCGAACTTTTCCGACCAGCGCATCTACATGCTGAAACCCGGAGCGGAACCTCGACCAGTCACTCCAGAAATCAATATGCGGTATGCAGATGGGGTGATGGATCGACATCGAGGTCGGATGATCTGTATCCGAGAAGATCACAGGCTCTCCGATCAGAAAGCGGTGAACACCGTAGCGAGTCTTAGCCTTGATGGGAAAGACAGCGGTAGAGTGCTTGTTTCTGGAAATGACTTCTACTCGTCGCCTCGTCTGAGTCCTGACGGCTCGCATCTTGCATGGATCACTTGGAACCACCCCAACATGCCCTGGGACGGCACGGAACTTTGGGTGGCCGAACTGAACGCGAATGGTTCCCTCGGCCGAACTCAGCTAGTTGCCGGTGGCCTCAATGAATCCATCTTCCAGCCCGAATGGTCGCCTGACGGGATAATGCATTTTGTCTCGGACCGGACGGGCTGGTGGAACCTCTACCGATGGCGCGGAAACCGAATTGAACCGCTGCATGAAATGCACGCAGACTTTGGCAGGCCGCATTGGGTGTTTGGACTGTCCACGTACGCTTGGGCGTCACCAGAGCGAATCATTTGTACCTACGCGACCAAAGGGACATGGAATCTGGCAGAACTAAACACGACGACTCTTCAGTTTAGACCGATCGAGAACCCTTACAGCGACATATGGTATCTCGGAGCCGGGGGCGGACGCGCGGTTTTCTTGGCAGGGGGTCCAACGACATCTGAAGCCATAGTTCAATACGATTTCGCAACGGGGAAGTTCAGTGTCGTCTATCGTTCTCGGTCTGCAACAATCGACGCGGGATACATGTCGGCGCCGCAGACGATAGAGTTCCCCACGACAAACAATCTGAAAGCGTACGCGTTTTTCTACGCGCCGAGGAACCGAGACTTCACGGCGCCTCAGGGCGAACGTCCGCCCTTGATGGTCATCTCTCACGGAGGTCCCACGGGAGCAACAGGCACAACGCTGAGCCTAGCGGTTCAGTTCTGGACGACGCGGGGCTTCGCGGTGGTGGATGTGAACTACGGTGGCAGCACAGGATACGGCCGCGAGTATCGGCAGCACTTGTATGGACAATGGGGCGTGGTAGACGTTGACGATTGCGTCAATGCCGCGAAATACTTAGTCAAGGCTGGATTGGTTGACGCCAACCGGCTTGCGATTCGAGGAGGAAGCGCTGGTGGCTACACAACGCTATGCGCTCTGACCTTCCGGGACACCTTCAAGGCCGGCGCCAGCTACTACGGCGTCTGCGACCTAGAGGTCCTTGACAAGGAGACCCACAAGTTCGAATCACACTACAATGTGAAACTCATAGGTCCCTATCCGGAGCGACGCGACCTGTACCTGGAACGATCGCCGATACACTTCGCCGACCGCATCTCCTGTCCAATGATAATCTTCCAAGGACTTGAAGACAAGATCGTTACACCAAACCAAGCAGAATTGATGGTGAAAGCACTACAGGCGAAAGGATTGCCATACGCGTATCTCACGTTCGCGGGCGAACAGCACGGTTTCAGACGAAAAGAAAACATCAAGCGCGCCCGCGACGCCGAGCTATACTTCTACTCGAAGATATTCGGCTTCAAACTCGCAGAGCACATCGAGCCGGTTAAGATCGAGAACCTGAAGGAATGAACCGCATCTACTAGGAGAGAGCTACTTGCTGAGTCGGATCAACAAGAATCCGATGAGTACCAAGACGCTCCCCCGGAATAGGGTATCCCAAGCGAGGTTGAAGGGCCCGAACCGCCAGTAGGCTGCCCCGTACGCGTTTCCTAGGTAGACTCCACCGAATGTACAGACCAAGCCTCCAAGATACTTCGCAATCCTTGACAGAGCGCGCGTCATGATCGCATCACTCATGCGACACATGGTCCGTCCTTTTAGCTTCGCTCGTCCGACTCCCAAGGCGACGGTTTGGATATCGAGCGACGTTCCACGCTGCGACGAAACACACCTTCAAGAAGACTCTCACAACATTCATTCCGTCATGTTACGAAGTAGGTGTCCGTGAAAGAGCAGGAGCGTAGCCTACTGGCTCTCCGTGCAGCTCCATGGCGAATGAACTTTCATGCGCGAATGAAATGACGGGTGGTTCGGATGGCGAATATCCACGTTCTTGGCATTTCGGGCAGCTTGCGCAAAGGCTCTTACAACACGAGACTGTTGACCGCTGCCTCAGAGTTGCTACCAGAAGGCATGACTCTGGAGACCTTCGACCTCTCGCCTATTCCGCTCTACAACGATGATGTACGCGTCGTCGGATTCCCGAAACCAGTTCAGCAATTCCGAGAAGGCATCGTCGCGGCAGATGCGCTGTTGATCGCCACGCCTGAATACAACTTCTCGATTCCGGGAGTCCTGAAGAACGCCATCGACTGGGCCTCGCGTCCACCGGATCCGCCTCTGAATGGAAAGCCAGTAGCGATCATGGGCGCGAGCACAGGCAATTTCGGCACGGTGCGGGCACAGATGCATCTAAGGCAGGTCTGCGTCTTCTGCAACATGTTCCCTCTCAACAAGCCTGAAGTGCTGTTGATGCGTGCTCGGGAGAAGTTTGACGCAAATGGGCGGCTGATAGACGAGACCGCACGCGGGTTCATCCGAGATCTTCTTCTGGCCCTGGTTGATTGGACCAGACGTTTACAGCAAAGACCTCCAGTCGCATGAGCGGCTCTCCAACAGCACGCGAGAGGCGACATCCCAGTTACGATGCCGCTATCCACGCTTCTCCCGAAGCGTTACGGTCCGTGAGTTCCCCTTGTGAAGACTGTGAGTTATTGACGCGAGCGTAAGGTCCGAAATGTCAACCTTAATCGCTTAATAGCCTCAAGATCTCTCCTTTCCGCGGGTTTTGGGTGTATGAATTACCGTCAGCTTGGCAGGACTGACATGCGTGTCTCCGAGGTCAGCTTTGGCGCTTGGGCAATCGGCGGCAGCTGGGGACCTGTCAAAGATGAGGAGTCCTACGCAGCGCTGAATCGTGCCGTCGACCTCGGAGTGAATTTCATTGACACGGCCGACGTTTACGGCGACGGACGAAGCGAGCAACTGATCGCAAGGCTGCTCAACGAGCGCAAGGAAGAGATCTTCGTTGCCACAAAAGCCGGCAGAAGACTCTCACCTCACACCGCCGACGGATATAACCGAACCAACCTTGAGGCTTTTGTGGATCGAAGTCTCAGAAACTTGGGCGTAGACTGCATTGACTTGCTGCAGTTGCACTGCCCGCCCACCGAGGTCTACCATCGACCTGAAGTTTTCAAGGCGCTTGATGAACTGAAACACAAAGGCAAGATACGATACTATGGAGTTAGTGTCGAGAAGGTCGCCGAGGCGCTCAAGGCCACAGAATACGCGGACCTCCAGAGCGTGCAAATCATCTTCAACATGTTCCGATTGAAGCCCGCCACAGAATTCTTTCCCACAGCAAAGGAGCGGAAAGTTGGAGTAATAGTCCGTGTTCCATTGGCAAGCGGTCTCCTTGCAGGCAAGATAACCGCGCAAACGAAGTTTCCAGAGGACGATCACCGAAACTTCAACCGCCAGGGCCAAGCGTTCGACGTGGGAGAAACATTCTCAGGCGTCAATTTGGAGACGGGACTGAAAGCAGTCGAGGAGCTGAAAACCATCGTCCCGCAAGGCGCAACGCTCGCTCAGATCGCGCTACGCTGGATCCTCATGTTCGATTCGGTCACGTGCGCGATCCCCGGAGCAAAGCGACCTGGACAAGTCGATGAGAATGTGAAGGCTGCCGTTCTCCCACCGCTGAGCACCGAGACTATGAGCAAGGTTCAAACAATCTACGATCGACTGATACGACCTGAGGTACATGCCCGCTACTAACGATTGCCCATAGCAAAACGGGTGAATATCACCGTCAAACTGGAACGGCGAACTTCAGTTTCTTCTCACGTCTTCCAGCCACTTGTTAAGCGCGTCGATGAAATGGCTCCTCCAAGCGTTGTCGTCAGGAGTCCATGAAGCCTTGCGGACCTGTACGAAATTCACTCGCTCCTGAACGCTCTGGTGGACTATTTCGTCAAGAGATTCGACAGCGAGTTTCGTGTCGCTGACACCGTCCCAGCTTTCATTGATCGGAAATCCTACACGGGCGAGCGGGCGATCCCACGTGGCGTCGATAACCACCCATTTGTTTTCGATTCTCGCCTTACATGCCAAGTGATAGTCAACAGGGACAACTTCCGCCAACTTCCTCAGTTCCGGAAGATACGCCACAGACTCGGCGTTCCACGAAAATGGATAGGTCACGTATTTGATCGGAACCTGGAGCATCTCGAACATGCGGCCCAGAAGGAAGTGTTTCGGCGTGCAAGAACCCTTCATCCCCTTCAGGACCCCCTGCGGCCCGTCCACAGGGTTGCTGATCTCAGGAATCACAGCATAGGGAATGTCACGTATGTGGTCAAAGATACTGACCCGGGCATTCCTACCGCTTAGGTCCTTGGTCCATTCCGCAAACGTTTTCTGAACGATATCCGACGCCACGGCCTACCGTCACACTCCAGCCGGTTCGCAGTGTATCCCTATTAGCATATTTGATGAAGAGACCAAAGAATAGGCCATCGTCGGTTGTCTCTTGTGATGCTTCGAGGAGGAGAGCAGAATGTCGGTCTATGGAGGCGTTGAAGCCGGCGGGACAAGATTCGTATGCGCAATAGGTTACAGCCCTGGTAGCCTCGAGGCTGAAACATCATTCGCCACCACAACACCTCAAGAGACCATCGACCGGACAATGGCCTTCTTCCAACAATATCGAGGGAGAGAACCGCTGTCGGCGGTCGGCGTTGGCTCCTTTGGACCTGTCGACTTGAATCCCAAGTCGCCGAAGTTCGGCTACATCACTGCCACACCGAAACCAGGCTGGGCTAACACAGAATTCCTCGGGCGGATCAATCGAGCCTTGCATGTGCCGGTCGGGTTTGACACCGACGTGAACGCCGCAGCCCTAGGCGAAGCAACATGGGGAGCGGCCAAGGGGCTGGAAACTTTCGTGTACCTAACCGTCGGCACAGGCATCGGTGGAGGAGGAATGGTCAACGGCCAACTGTTACATGGGCTTCTACACGCGGAGATGGGTCACCTCCGAGTCCCACATGACTTGACCAAGGATCCCTACCCGGGCGCGTGTCCATTCCACGGCGATTGCCTCGAAGGCTTAGCGGCAGGACCGGCGTTGCTTGGACGATGGGGTCGTCGCGCTGAGGAACTGCCTCCCGATCATGCGGCGTGGAGATTGGAGGCACACTATCTCGCCTTGGGGCTGGCGAACTTGATTTGCACGCTTTCGCCGCAGCGAATCATTCTAGGCGGCGGGGTCATGCAGCAGACCGGACTCTTTCAGATGGTACGACATAACGTTCAGCAACTATTGAACGGGTACATACAAGTACCGGCGATTCTGGAGCAAATCGACCAGTATATTGTCCCGGCAGCCTTAGGCGGTCGGGCCGGAGTCTTAGGTGCGATAGCGTTGGCTAGGAAAATGGTCCGCTGAGTCCCAATTGGCATGACATGTCTTCGCTGCTTTTCGCCAGATTGGCATGTACACCGCATGTGCGCGGGGTACCATGGGAAACGGGCTGGTCCGGCTGACGATTACCACGTTGATGTGGGCTACAAACCGAAGACCTACTCGCCCTTGATGCAAGACTAGGGTTAGTTGCTCTGGTGGTTTGCACGTGACGATGCTTACGGGTGGCATAATAATGTTCTTATTGTGGTACACCATTGTACCGTACTCAGTCACCGATGCAGGAGGGAAAAAGAAACAATGAATGGCGACTCGAAGAAGGATATCGCCCTTAGCGCACTCGCACTCGGCGTGGGAGTAGCCCTAGGCGCAGTCATAGGCAACGACGCAACCAGAAAGTCTCTCGTTGACAAAGGCAAGAGCTGGATCAACGAGTACAAGCAGACCTAAACCAAACACCACAACAAACCAACACCCACCCTTTCCTTTTTTTCTTGTATCTAATCATCAGGCGGCGAGGACGCTGCCTCTTCCTGTCACCTTTCTCTTGCAGGCTTGCTTCCTGCTAGGATTGAGCTGCTGTGTCAATCCCCACGCGGATGATGTGAACTATGCCCGGAGCCTAAGCGTGTTGTACGAGAGCAACGCGACGTAGCCTAGCGCCGTGAAGACAGTAAACCATTCGAGCACTGGCGTGTTACTGGCGACGACGAAGAGCAGGTTGATCAGCGCCACTATGAAGCCATAGTACGCGATCGGTCTCAGGAATTTCGGGTGTGTCATCAGCGAAACGTTCGCCAAGACCAGGACGATGAGGTTGAAGGCGAAGAAGACGTCTGACCAGAACACGTGTTGTGCAACGGAGTCTTCCGAGAAGACGCCGATCATGATCAATGCGAACCCCGAGAAGAGCCCAGCCGCTTGCGTGACCATTATCATGACCTTTCGAAGCCTCTCGTTCGTGTACCACTTGTACAGTCCGGCAAAGAACGGCATCAACGCCAAGCCCGTAAGGATGCAACCGACATTGTAGAATATGGCGCCACGTGGGCTGAAACTTGAGTTGCCCAGGTCGCTCAACCAGTTGTCGATGGGACTGAATGCGGTCGGAAACAAAGCGATCGAGGTAAACGTGAAGACGCAGTAGAAGATGATGACCGCGACGCCTGCAACTGAAAGTATGGGCCACGTAACATTCCTTGACAACCTTGACTCCCCCAACCAACTAACGTGCATGTCAGGGAAGATAGCTCTATCCGAAACCAGATTCCCGTGTACGTGAGCCCACGCTGTGCTATTTCACGACGACGACCCTGATGGGATTTCCAATTCTCTCTTCAAGAATCTTGAGTCCAGTGTTCACTTCATCCAGGGGCACTCGATGTGTGATTGATGCTGAGAGATCCATCATCCCGGATCCGACGATGTCAATCAGTTGGACTAGTTCGGATCTGAGATGGTCGTTTACGCCTATGAGTTCCATCTCTTTGCCAATGATACTCTTGTATGGAGATATCCTGATGTCATGTTGACCTATACCGACAAGCACCATTCTCCCACCTTTCCCAACGCAACGGATCTCCTGTTCCACAACTTTCGCGGCACCCACAAAGTCCAGCACAAGGTCGGCAAGCTTCCCTTCCGTCATCGATTCTATCCGTTGAGCCGGATCCTCAACCGCAGCATTCACGAGCTCGTCGGCTCCGAGCTTCCTTGCTAGCTTCAGCTTCTCCTCAGACGTGTCGACGGCAACGACCTTCCCTGCATTGAATATCTTAGCAAGTTGTATCGCTTGTGCGCCAAGCCCGCCCACACCATAGACTACAACAGTGTCTCCCGCACGGATTCTGCCTCGCTTCAGGGCGTGATAGGTTGTTGAGACTGCGCATCCAAGTATGCATGCTTGCTCAAATGGAAGGGCGCCGGGCAGTTTCAAGACGTTGGATGCTGGAACCGCTATGTATTCCGCAAATCCCCCATCAACGTCCTTTCCTATCATCTGATATTCCTCACAGAAGTTCTCTCGGTCAGCTTTACAGTATGAGCAGTTTCCACAACTTCTTATGTAGTGTACACATACTCGGTCGCCTTCCTCTATTCCCTTCACGCGTTCTCCTGTCTTAGATACGAGTCCGGCGATCTCATGTCCCAGGATTAGCGGCAGTTTGCTGACCGGGCTCACGCCGTCGCGATAGTTCAAGTCCGAATGGCATATGCCGCTGGCCTTGATGTCGACTAGCACATCATTCGATCCAACTTCTGGTACTTCTACACTGTCTATCTTCAGCTTCTCTCCTACCCGATGCATCCTAGCGGCCTTCATTCGTTCCCCCATTCCCCAGCCACAACCGACGCCAGAAATCATACGCAGAGGTTACTTAGAACCGACGGTCACTTTGTGTTCCACTCGTGGTGCGTGGACTGTATTTTGGGCCGCTTTTCTGTGATACCTTTCAGTATTACCTTTCGGTGGTTCTGAACGAGACGTACCAATAGAAAGTCTGAAATCCTCACACAAGCGGATTAATCAGTGGCTTTCTGCGATTCACTGACTGCCTGTTTGGAGCACGCTGCTTTCTCTGCATACAGGAGCGACGGGAACGTGATGACGAATCCCCATGAGCAAGAGAGGTGATAGGACCAGTGGGTTTGAGGATTACAACTTTCAATATTGAGTGGATGAACGACCTTTTCTATCCTGACGAGCCGCCCTTCAAGACCTCCCACAAGCAGGGCAAGTATACGGGTCCGGCAATCAAGGACGTGGCCGCGCTCTGTTCAAGAATTCAGGGAACCATCCGTGAGGTCGACCCTGACATCTTGGGTATTGTGGAGGGGCCTAAGCTTCCGTCGCAGATGGAGAAGTTCGTTCAGGAGTACCTGAAGGATCAATCTGGAAATCCGATCTATGATGTTGTGGCGAGCCCCAGCGAGCGCAGCCAACGACAATACCTCCTCGTGAAACGAGGCACAGCAACTTCGGTTAGAACCCTATATGATGAACCACGCTACGAGGAGATGGTTAAGCGGTGGAAGTTCTATCCCTGGGGCGCATACATGCCAACGGAAGCTAAAGCGCACACGTTTTTCCGGGAACCACTAGTCGCCGAATTACAGATCGATACGCGTAAGCTTACCATCGTACTCCTTCATATCAAATCAAAATTCACGGGCTTGAAACAGAGCGAGACGAAGGAGTACTATGAGAAATCTATCCTCGCAAGACAGGAGATCACTTCTGAAATGAAGAAAGTGAGAGAGTACTTGGATGATGCTTTGACAGAGGAGATGACTCGATCAATTGTGGTGATGGGCGACATGAACGACGGCCCGGGTAGGGATAGGTTCGAAGCCGAGTTCATGCTCCAAAACCTTGTCGACGTCATCCAAGGCACATTGCTGAACCCAGACCTGAACGTCTACCATGTCCTCGAGAACCTACAAACAGACGCCTACAGCCTCGAATACGAGGACAAAGAAGAGGGTGGAAAGAAGAAGCGAGAACTGATCGACCACATCCTGATGGCGCCAGGAATGTTCCTCGGCACGGCTGAACTCACGTACCAGAAAGGCTCAGGAAAAGTGGAACACAAAGCATGGGGAAACCACGTTGGCACTGACCCGGACCACATCCGCGACGACAGGCCAAGCGACCACAGACCAGTCACATGCGAAATAGTCTAGGAAGACTCTAGCCAATTGGCTGCTATGAATCACGTTCTCCGACTCTTGCGTCTCATGTAGACGGCAGCAACAGTCATGGCCGCTATTGCTCCCATGATGATGTATAGCGAAGTGTAATCAGTTCTCCACTGTGCGGTGACGGCTTTCGGTCCGTCCATGACCAATGTAGAGTCTGGTGATGTGTTTGACTGGTTGTTGGACCATCTCTCGAACACGTAACTCGCCCCCAACATCCCTAAGACTCCTTCAACCCGGATGGAAGTTGGCGAAACCGAGAAGGCTGCAACCGTGTCTGCGTCATACCATCCGCTGCCAGAAGCCAAGCCATGAGGTGATGCTACAGAGAGTCGATGTTTGAGAATCAGGTCTGTTGCTTTTGCATAAGCGAGGCCGTAGGCATCCTTGAGCCTGACTTCACCCTGTGGGACGCGCAGTGTCGCTTGGTCGGAAGAGATGCTGAACTCGACAGTGTAGTTGATCCCTTCGTTCGGGAGTAGCCTATCAATTACTCTGCTTGTGTTCTCTCCCCCGATCGATATGGCGTCTCGTGCGTTCACGTTGATGGCTGAGCCGTTTCCAATGTTCGCCATCGTCACATGCAGCTTAGCCGTGAGGCCTTCCACAGTGACTGCCGTGGAGACCTGCAGCAAGGGAAGATATCTGGTCTGCTTGAACTCAGAATCATAGTTCGTCGTCACGTCGATGTATCTGTAACCGTAGGTCTTGCTTGGTTCGATCTCTGTATTCTCCCACCACTCATTGAAGCTAGTAATGAGCACCCAATCAGGATCACTTGCCATCGCAACCTTGAAGGTGCCATTGAAGTATTCAGCCTCACCTCTCAGTTGAAAAAGGTCCGGTCCACCCGAAGGAAGGAAGCGTAGGTCCCACCCAGGGCAGATAGTTGCAGCCCAGATCTTCCGGCCTGCACCATTGTTCACGATCGAGAACGACTTCGCGGCTAGAGAGACTGACCTGTACGCGGACGAGAGATCCGCGTCGCCAAGATTGGTCGCATACGTGTGAAGACCATCAAAGACGCTGAGGTACTTTGTGTCTAGGGTGTCCCCTATGTTCACGAAATCGTAGCCATGCTGCTCCAAGTCTGATCTGACGCTCTCATAATCCTCAACCGACAGTGCATCGGCAGTGTATGTGAATATTACCGGCTTACCATCGAGCTTCAAGAAATTTGGACTTCTTGCGTAGTTGTCGAGCAGATATGTAATGTCATCAAAGTACGACGAACGAGTCCTTCGGTGATCATCCGAATACTCGTGATAGATCGTAACAAGAAAGTGCAGCTCCTCTGCCCTTGCAAGAATCCGCCTAAAAGTACCGTCAGTGTCCGAGGATTGGCCCCACCAAGAGACAATGAATCCGTCTATGCCAGCTGACTTGGCGAGATTGATGTGCTTGATGATCGTCGCATCCTGATCCGACGAGTAAGCGCCCAACAGTGGGAGATCATTCATTTCTGGAGGCGCCCAATCTGAGAAGCTGTACCATGGATAGTAGAATGCCAAGACCAGTTTCGGACTGGAGTGCGTGGGCACAGAGTGTGGGCCGCCTGCCATGAGATCCGCGGTGCGAATCGAGAAACGATATGCATTTCGCTCACTTGAACCGATCACATCATTGAAACTCGAGATTGCCACGGCATTCTCCCGATTTTGATTGAACACAGCTACTAGAGTATGGCCCACAGCGCCTTTCTCGATCACTCCAACTAGGTCGGTGTCGTTTCGTAGATTCGTGAGAGTTGCCAAAACTTCAATCTGAACGAGTGTTGTATCATATGGCTTCTTGATAATACTCACAATCGTATCTCGCCCAGGGTCACTCCCGAAATTCAGAGCGGGCGCCTCCTTCCCCTTGGTGATTTCGAGTTTCACGGTTGCAGCTACCGCCCCGGTTGCAACCCGAACAGACGTCCAGTCAGAAGTTGTAGTGACAACGAACTTTGCTACATAGAAGTCGATAGTAGGTCCCGAGTCGCTTGCAGACGCAGCCCTTGGCATTACCAAGGCAAGAGAGACGAAGAGGGCGCATGCGATGACAGTTCTAGGGCGCAGAACAGAACACCCATTCCGCTGAGCTCTTGCACCAACTCGGTAGATACGAGTTTCGTCGTCCGCGTCACGCCTGGATCTAGTCGCTTCAAAAAATGACGAACAGACGACTGCATCGTCGTCGGGTCTCTTGGCGCGCGCTGTCTCTTGGCGCGCGACGACGACGAAAAACAGACTTTCACGAAATCTAGGCTGAGAATCATTGTACCCCTCATCGAGGTAGGTGGGGGATAACGAAGTAGAGATTTGTTATGCCCTACGTCCGTGTAACCCTTAATCGAAACCAGAGGTATCCGCAACTCATGCGGCAACAAGCCCAGCCACATTCTTCCTCCTTGGGCAAGAACGAGATCGAATCGGTGGTTCTGTCCTTGGAGGCCTCTGATTCTATAAGCAATGACGTGGACTATGCTCTGGCGCTAGTTCTCTGGGTTGGTGGGTTGTTGATGTTGAGATGCGAAAGGCAGGAATTGTTGCTGGCGGCTCGAGTGTGATAGACACGATTGCGATTCCGATCATAAGCAGTCGAACCTCTACGGGGGGTTGTGAAAGGGCTGGGGCTCTCAAGCAAGACATGATAACCGTTTGCGAGCATTCGTTACAAACGATCTATTCTCACTCTAGGAAATACCATGTAGAAGTTCTATGAGGAGACGGACAAAATGACTCAACGTGAACTGCTGCCGAGGAAAGTCACACGAGACGAGTTGAATTCACTCGTCGACAAAGCCGCAGATCTGATTAGGACAGCCGTGGATTACAAGTTCATTCTTGTACTGCTCTTCCTCAAGAGAGTAAATGACCTTTCGAGGATTGAAAGAGACCGTTACAGGCAGCGACTGAAGAAAATCGAAGGAATGTCGGAGAAAGAAATTGAGAAAGAGATGGAGAAAGCCGAGTTATATACGTTCAACATTCCTAGACAGTTCCATTGGGATGAGATTACTAAAGACGTCAAAACTCTTCCAGAGAAACTCGCTACAGCGATTGGCGAGATTGCGAAGCTGAACAGCGAACTCCAGGGCGTCATCAATAGAGTCGACTTCTTAGAGTTCGCTAGGAATCAAGAGAATAGGGATCTACTGCATCAACTCGTGGAACTTTTCAACAAATACGATCTGGCTGGCGAGGAAGTTTCCCCCGATGTGCTCGGAGATGCATACGAGCATATACTCATGAAATTTGCACCCGAACGCGCAAAGGAGGGCGAGATCTACACCCCCAGAGAAGTCATCAAACTGATGGTCGAGATTCTAGACCCCAAACCTGGCGAGTATGTGTATGACCCGTGTTGTGGCTCCGGTGGCATGTTGATAATCTCCTATTTGCACTTGGCTCAGAATCCAAAATATGGAGAGAAAGAAGCGCGAAGACTGTTCTTGTATGGGCAGGAGAGAAATCCCGAGATTTACGCCGTAGGCGAGATGAACTTACTGCTTCATGATATCAAGAACGCGCACCTTGAAAACGGAGATACACTTGAAAATCCCAGATTCAAGGACAACGGCAAACTGAAGCAGTTCGATGTGGTCATCGCGAATATTCCTTGGAACCAGGACGGCTATAATGAAGGAAGACTCAAGGCAGCGAATTTCCGCGAAAGGTTCACACTAGGCGGTTATCCTCCTCAAAGTAGTGCTGATTGGGCTTGGGTTCAGCACATGCTTGCGTCGGCGAAGGAGCAGGGTAGAGTTGCGGTTGTAGTCGACAACGGGTGTCTGTTTAGGCGAGGACAGGAAAAGGTTGCCAGAAGCAAGATTGTAGGGAAAGGTTGGATTGAATGCGTTATTCTTCTTCCGGAAAAACTGTTCTACAACACAGGAGCACCTGGAGCAATCGTCGTCTTCAACAGGAAGAAGCCGAAGGAGAGACTGAACAAGATACTCTTCATCAATGCGTCGAACGACTTTGTGACCCATCCATCTGTCAGACGATTGAATGCACTGTCAACAGATAACATAAGGAAAATCGCAAACGCTTACGACAAATTCTCGGAGGTTTCGGGATTCTCCAGAGCCGTTGAGAGGAAGGAACTCGCCAAGAATGACTACAATCTGAATGTGTCCCTCTATGTAATGCCGATTGAAGAGACAGAGAGGGTCAGTGTCAGCCAAGTCTACTCTGACCTGAAGAAGCTAGAGGAGGACAGGAACAGAATCAACAATGAGCTTGAGGAGGCGCTGAATCAGATAAGAGGGATTGAGTGAGATGGCCGATATTTTCTTCTTGGACACGAATGTGATCCTAGATTATCTAGAAAAGAGGAATCAAGATGTCATAGACATTCTCGCTCAATTGCTACATTATCATAGTAAAGGCAGAATTCTCCTAGCCACATCGGTTTTCACTATCGCGGAACTAATAGACACCGAGTTCCAGATCCGCTTCATAGGAGAATGCATCAACGATCGAATGTCAGGTGATGAAATAATCGGCAGACTCAACAGAGACAAAGAACTATACAGGCAGATAGCCGAGAAAGACAAAGACAAAGTGGCGAACAAAGTCCGTGACTTCATTACCAAGAACGATATCGAAGTTCTCACCCTTCCTTCTATCCAATCT
>Ga0116202_10000526_pt1 | contig 21428 bp, 14 predicted proteins | sample LakKivw325mmetaG_FD_94479 | JGI IMG/M metagenome (GOLD analysis project Ga0116202, IMG submission 94479) | Anoxic lake water microbial communities from Lake Kivu, Rwanda to study Microbial Dark Matter (Phase II) - Lake Kivu water 325m metaG | ecosystem: Environmental > Aquatic > Freshwater >... | reverse complement strand
GAATAGACTGGTACTCTTATCATTGACTTCGGGTTATAATAAGTATTCTTTCAATCATGATAAGGCAGTGAATCATTATCTGATCGTGTCACTTGAAAGATGTTGTTCCATCAAAACGGAAATAATTTTTACCATGCAGATAGAAGGAAGGTGTAATGAATGGCAAAAAAACTCATTTTCGATGAAGAAGCCCGCCACTCCCTGGAAAGAGGAGTCAACATACTCGTTGATACCGTAAAGTTGACCCTCGGTCCAAAAGGTCGAAACGTTATTCTGGAAAAAAAATACGGTTCACCCACCATCACCAATGATGGAGTAACGATTGCCCGGGAAATCGAGATCAAGGACCCATTTGAAAATATGGGTGTAAAATTAGTTCGTGAAGTTGCCACCAAAACCAACGATATCGCCGGTGATGGAACCACCACCGCTATGGTCTTGGCTCAAAAAATGGTTCGTAACGGTTTGAAAAACGTCAGTGCTGGTTATAACCCCATTTTTTTAAAAAACGGTATGGATAAAATCCTGAACCAAGTTATAGAAAAAATAAATAATTACAGCATACCGATTCACGACCAAAAAGCCATTTCTCAGGTAGCTTCGATTTCCGCCAAAGATACGACCATTGGTCAAATCATCGCTGACGCCATGGAAAAAGTTGGAAAAGACGGCGTGATTACCGTCGAAGAATCGAAATCCACCGAGACCACTCTGGAAGTAGTGGAAGGGATGCAATTTGACCGGGGGTATTTATCTTCGTATATGGTGACTGATCAGGAACGAATGGTTTGCATTCTCGAAGATCCATATGTCTTCATTACCGACTCCAAAATCAGTAACATCCAATCGTTGCTTCCGATTCTCCAACAAGTTATCCAATTGGGAAAACCATTGTTGATCATTGCTGAAGATGTCGAAGGGGAAGCGTTAGCGACACTTGTTGTCAATCGTCTTCGGGGGACATTGAACGTTGCCGCCGTAAAAGCCCCAGCATTTGGTGATCGTCGTAAAGAAATTCTCCATGATATCGCCATTTTGACCGGCGGTCAGGTCATTTCCCAGGAAATGGGGATGAAATTAGAAAAAGTAACTGTCAATCTTTTAGGAAGAGCTGGCTCGATTAAGATTGGGAAAGAAGAGACCATCATTATCGATGGGAAAGGGCGTCGAGAAGACATTCAAGCCCGGGAAAAAGAAATTCGGGTTCAAATCGACAAGACTGATTCAAATTACGATCGTGAAAAACTTCAGGAACGCCTGGCTAAATTGGTAGGAGGTGTAGCGATCATTAAAGTCGGAGCTCATACAGAAACCGAACTGAAAGAAAAGAAACATCGAGTCGAAGATGCTCTTTCTGCCACCCGCTCCGCAGTCGAAGAGGGGATCGTTCCTGGCGGAGGGTCAATCTTCCTTCATATCGCTCAAGAACTATCCCTGGATAATTTTTCTGGTGAAGAAATTGTCGGTGCACAGATCGTAATAAATGCTTTGGAGGAACCATTAAAAAGAATTTCCGAAAACGCTGGATATGAGGGAAATATTATAGCTGGTCAGTTACGAACACAAGAAAAACAGATCGGATTTGATGCAACCACAGGCCAATTCGTCAACATGATTGAAACCGGGATTATCGATCCGGCGAAAGTCACCCGGGCTGCTATACAAAACGCAGTAAGTGTTGCATCTATGATTTTAACCACTCAAGCCTTGATTGCAGAATATACCGAAGAAGAATCGGAAGAGAATACAAAATAACCTTACTAAACGGCAGGGTATCCCCTGCCGTTTAAATTTCAAAACCGCTGATTCCCTCCACCACATATCTTTAACCATATATTCAGTTTATAATGGTCAACGTGACCATAGGAGAAAGTAAACCTATTGATATTGAACCAATGGTAAAAACCACTTTGTGGCTTTATTCATTGACTATCGTAATAAAACCGCCTACAGCGTAAGATTGCAATAAGAGAAACATTGATTCAAATTGGTTGATGCTCATAACAGGAAAGGTGAGACCCATGGAAAATTGTATCTTAGGAAAATACCGTTCGGCACGGATGACCTACGGGTTTGATGATATTTCCTTGGTTCCCGGAATGAGAACGATTGATCCCCTGGATGTTGATCTTTCTTCCTTGATTGGGAACGTTCATTTGGCCATACCCATTATAGGTGCAGCTATGGATGGAGTGATTGACCCGCCTATGGCGGTTGCGATGGGTAAACTGGGTGCATTAGGAGTATTAAATTTAGAAGGTATTTTCTGCCGTTATCAGGATCCATATCCCTTGATCGATTCATTAATACGAAAATCAAAGGAAGAATTGACCAATTATTTGCAAGAAATTTACCAAGAACCGATCAAAAAGGATCTTATTACCCGTCGCATTTATGAAATCAAATCCCAGGGGGTACTGGCGGTAGCATCGGTAACCCCCTCTCATGCCTATACACTGGGAACCATTGCCGTTGAAGCCGGTTTGGATATTTTAGTCATTCAATCTACCGTAACCACCTGTCAATTCATTTCTTCACGCAGTACTGCTTTCGACCTCGAGAGTTTTTGTCGTCAGGTTTCCATCCCGGTTATCGTCGGAAACTGCGCCACGTATGATGTTGCCTTGGAGCTGATGAAGGCAGGAGCTTCGGGAATTTTGGTTGGTATTGGCCCGGGAGCCGCCTGTACGACACGTGCCGTATTAGGTATTGGTGTCCCTCAAATTACCGCCACCATCGATGCCGCTGCAGCTCGATATGATTACTGGAAAGCGACCGGACGCTATGTCTCCATCATCACTGATGGTGGGATGCGAGTTGGGGGAGATGTCGCCAAAGCAATTGCCAGTGGTGCTGATGCTGTTATGCTTGGTTCTCCTTTAGCTTCTGCCCAGGAAGCTCCGGGAAAGGGACACCATTGGGGGATGGCTACTCCCGATCCCAACCTTCCCCGAGGAACTTTTGTCCAAGTTGGTATAAAAGGAACATTGAATGAAATTCTCTTCGGTCCCAGCCATGTTACCGATGGCACTATGAATTTTGTGGGTGCACTCCGTGGTTCAATGGGTTCATTAGGAGCCCAAAGCATTAAAGAAATGCAACAGGTACAAATTGATATTTCACCCAGTATCTGGTCCGAAGGGAAATTTTTACAGAAAGTGCAAGGTGTCGGCATGGGGAGGACATAATGGATAAAATTGTCATACTGGACTATGGATCCCAATACACCCAGCTCATTGCTCGGAGAATTCGAGAATTGCAGGTATATTGTGAAATCTGGCCTTTTCTCTTGAAACAATATGATCTGATGAGCTCTGATATTAAGGGGATTATTCTCTCAGGCAGCCCCTATAGCGTGTCTGACCCAAATGCTCCTCTTTTGGAAGAAGCAGTGTTAAACGCCAACAAACCCTTATTGGGAATTTGTTATGGATTACAACTCCTGGTGAAGACATTGGGTGGAAAAGTGGTCCAGTCTCAAACCCGGGAATATGGGAAAGCATTGTTATCTGTCACCGAAAAAAGAGGAATTTTCGAAGGGTTTGGAAACGAAATGGTTTGCTGGATGAGCCATGGTGACAGTGTCAAGGAAATCCCACCCCGTTTTCAGTGTATCGCCCGAACCGAAACCTGCGATCACGCTGCCATCGTCGATGATCAAGGGAAAATTTGGGGAATCCAGTTTCACCCTGAAGTCTCTCATACTCCTTTAGGCAAGGAAATTTTAGCCAATTTCGTTTTGAACATCTGTGGGTGTTCCCCGGAATGGACAGCAGAGTCAATCGCCAAACAACAAATTCAATGGCTCCGCAACACGGTGAAAAAAGAAAGAGTAGTCTGTGCTCTCAGTGGTGGAGTCGATTCGGTAACGGCTGCGGTACTCACTTATCGAGCCATCGGCGACCAATTAAGTTGTATATTTGTGAACAACGGTTTGATGAGAAAAGGGGAACCGGAACATGTAATCCGCAACATGGAAGCATTATTGGGAAAGGGCAGGGTCATCTCTGTCGATGCCAAAGGCCGTTTTTTAAATGAATTACATGGTATTGTCGACCCCGAACAAAAGAGAAAAATTATCGGTCGCGTTTTTATCGAGGTTTTCGAAGAGGAAGCTCAAAATTTAGGAGATGTCACTTACCTTCTCCAGGGAACCACTTACCCAGATGTAATTGAGAGCATTTCGGTATGTGGCCCTTCCGTTAAAATAAAAAGTCATCACAACGTCGGGGGTCTCCCCGAACATATGCAACTTAAAGTGATCGAACCTTTACGTTTTTTGTTCAAAGATGAAGTTCGAAAATTAGCTCAGGAATTAGGTATTCCTGAAGATATCATCTGGCGGCAGCCCTTCCCCGGGCCTGGTCTGGCAGTGAGAATCATCGGTGAAGTGACTGAAAACCGCTTAGATATTTTGCGCGATATGGATTTTATCATCTACGAGGAATTGAAAAACTCTACCATTTTTAAAAAACTCTGGCAATCCTTCGGTGTTCTGGTGCCAGTACGAAGCGTGGGAATCATGGGTGACGAGAGAACCTATAAATACGTGGGGGTTCTTCGAGCAGTTATGAGTGAAGATGGAATGACCGCCGATTGGGCGAAAATTTCATATGAAACCTTGGATATCATTGCCCGCCGGGTGGTAAATGAAGTAGCTGGCATCGGACGAATGGTTTTTGATATCACTTCGAAGCCCCCCGCTACTATCGAATGGGAATAACCAACCAGAATACCTATACTTCATCAGGGTATTATTGAAGAGGAGGAGTGCTCATGCCACTCAGTATTATTTCCGGCACCCATTGGGGTGACGAAGGGAAAGGAAAGATCGTCGATTATCTGAGTCAAAAAGCGGATATGGTCATCAGGGCTCAGGGCGGGAGTAATGCTGGTCATACCGTCGTGGTCGATAAAGTGAAATATGTATTTCATCTGATACCATCAGGCATTCTTCATCCCGGGAAAATATGTATTTTAGGTGACGGGATGGTCATCGATCCCGCTGGGCTCTTAGAGGAAATACAGCTCTTGCAAAACCATGGCCGAGAAGAGGCGCTCCAGCGTTTATTCATTAGCGAAAAAGCAAACCTGGTCATGCCCTATCATAAAATATTTGATCGTCTTCAGGAAACCTTTCGTCAAGACTCACGAATTGGAACGACCGGAAGAGGGATAGGACCAGCCTATGAAGATAAAGTGGCCCGTTGGGGAATACGGGCTGTCGATCTCCTCAATCAAGAGACTCTATCAGATAAGTTATCGATCGTTCTGAACTATAAAAATGCCATTTTGGAGAAAGTTTTTCTTCAACCACCTCTCCCTCGTGATACAATCCTGAACGAATATTTCAATTATGCTAAAAAACTCAGCCCCTACATCACCAATACTTCGATCATGATCCAGGAGGCGATGCTCGCCCATCAAAAAGTAATTATTGAGGGAGCCCAGGGAACCATGCTGGATTTAGATCATGGGACCTATCCTTTTGTCACTTCATCACATCCGGTAGCAGCAGGTTCTCTCTTAGGGGCCGGGCTGGGACCGGTCAACACAATCGAATCAATCGGAATTTGCAAAGCCTATACCTCCCGAGTCGGTGAAGGCCCTTTCCCAACCGAATGTCTGGATGAAACTGAGAACTATCTTCGGGAAAAAGGAGGAGAATATGGGGCGACCACTGGCCGTCCTCGACGCTGTGGTTGGTTGGATGGTGTCGTGCTAAAATATGCAGTGCAGATCAATACTCTTACTGCCTTGGTAGTGACAAAGCTTGATGTACTGGGCGGTTTGCCACACATCAAAATCTGTACACAGTATCAAATTGGCGAAAAAATAACCTCGTCTTTTCCAATCAATCCCGCAGAATGGAAGTCGTGTCAACCAATTTACCAGACAATGGATGGATGGGAAAGCGACATTTCCGGAATCCATCATTATCTTGATCTCCCAGGGGCAACACGTGATTACATCGAATTCATCGAGGACTATACAGGTATTCCGGTGGCGTTAATTTCGGTTGGCCCAGACCGTAATGCCACCATTGTCCGGAAAGAATTGTTTTAGAAAGCAGGCAATTCGGTATGCAGCGTGATGAAATTCGACAAGAAATTGAACGGTTGAGGGAGACCATTCGTGAACACGATTACCGGTATTACATTCTGAACCAACCGGCTCTTTCCGATGATGAGTATGATGCTCTGATGAGGAAATTACAGCAATGGGAAAAAGAGTACCCGGAATTTATCACCCCGGATTCTCCAACCCAACGAATAGCGGGGACTCCACAGGAAAGTTTTCCTTCTTTTGTTCACTATCGACCATTGCTCAGCCTCAGTAATGCCTTTTTAGATGAGGATATTCGTGAATTTGACCAACGAATCCGACGTCTTCTCGGACATGATCGCTCTCAATACGTAGTTGAATTAAAAATCGATGGTTTAGCCATAAATCTCCACTATGAGCAAGGTTCACTCACTCATGGAGCGACTCGGGGAGATGGAACCACTGGAGAAGATGTGACTCCCAACGTGAGAACCATTAAAACCATACCGCTCCGATTATATGGGAAAAATATACCCGAGGTGATTGAGATTCAGGGTGAAGTATATATGAAGAAAGAAGCTTTTGTCCGTTTAAACCAGGAACGCCAACAAAAAGGGGAACCGAGATTCGCGAATCCTCGTAATGCTGCGGCTGGTTCACTTCGTCAGCTCGACCCTCGGGTGACAGCATCACGAGATCTCCACCTGTTCGTCTATGGAGCGTCATTTATTCAGAGCCGGTATCAACCTCAGACTCAATGGGAACTCCTCAACTTCCTGAAAGAGTTGGGATTTATGATCAATCCCCATATTCAACTGGTTTCCACTATCGAAGAAGCCATCGCCATCCATATAAAATGGGAAAAAGACCGAAAAAAGTTAGAATACGAAATCGATGGGTTAGTCATCAAACTGAATTCACTTTCCAATCATGAACGCCTGGGTGCAACCAGTAAAAGTCCCCGCTGGGCGATCGCCTATAAATTTGAACCGATATCGGAAATGACCAAAATTGTGGATATTGAGGTAAACGTTGGTCGAACCGGGACACTCACTCCAGTCGCAATATTAGAACCGGTCAAAATTGGTGGAGTCACGGTGAAACGGGCAACCCTTCATAACGAAGACGAGATGATAAGGAAGGACATACGTATCGGTGACTGGGTTATTGTTGGGAGAGCAGGAGATGTTATCCCGGAAGTGATTCGAGTTTTGAACGATCAAAGAACGGGGGTAGAAAGAATTTTTCAAATGCCTCACCAATGCCCGGTTTGTCATGCCCCTGTCATTCGGGAATCTGGCGAAGCTGCTTGGAAATGTATCAATCTGAACTGCCCTGCTCAGATGAAAGAAAGAATCATTCATTGGGCATCTCGTGATGCCATGGATATTGAAGGTTTGGGAGACAAACTGGTGAATCAATTGGTTGAAACTCAATGTGTCACCACCATACCCGATCTCTATCGTCTAAACCAGGAGCAATTGATACAATTAGAACGGATGGGAAGGAAATCTTCGGAAAAATTGTTGCTGGCGATCGAGCGTTCAAAAGAAAGGGAGTTCTCCCGTTTCCTGTATGCACTCGGTATTCATTTCGTTGGAGAATTCATATCCCAAATTATTACCAGTCATTACCATAATATCGATCAATTAAAAAAAGCAACCGAAGCAGAACTTATGGCCATCGATGGAATCGGTCCAAAAGTGGCACAGTCGATCGTCCACTTTTTTTCTCTTTTGGAAAATATTCGGATGCTAGACGATCTGGCAGAGTTGGGAGTCCAACCCATTGAAGAAAAACCTGTTGTAGTCGTTTCCCCTGATTCCTTCTTCCTTGGAAAGACTTTTCTTTTCACCGGAACTCTTGCCCATTATACTCGAAAAGAAGCCGAAGAATTGGTTCTATCTCGGGGAGGAAAAGTGACTCATTCGATATCCTCACGAATCGATTACCTCGTAGTTGGGAACGAACCCGGATCCAAGCTCGAACAAGCTAAAGAAAAAAATATCACTCTTCTTTCCGAACAAGAATTTGAAGAGAAAATCCGAACTCATTTTTGAAAAGGGACATCCATTTCACTATAATAATATGGTGTACCTTTGAGAAGAGAAAATGGTATTTTCAGGATAGACCGCCATGCTGCATTGCAGCACCATAGGATATGGAAACTTCGACGCAATAGATTATTATGGCGGGTATCGACACCATCCGTCATTCCCGAATGTATTAATCGGGAATCTAAGTCTTTTTTACTTTAGACCCCTGATAGAAACATTCAGGGGTGACGATTAACATCGAATCCTGTGATAGTTTCCAGGATAGATCAATAATTACCCGAAAGGAGTGGGTCAATTGCCGGAAACAATTTCCCCTTCTGAAATAAAAAAAGTGGTTTCACTTTCCAAACTTGCATTTTCAGACACTGAAATTGAAAAATTTTCTTTAGAAATTAATAATATCATCACTCATTTTGATAAGCTCAATCAACTCGACCTGAATAATGTGTCACCCACATCTCATATTTCCTGGAGACAACCACCCACCAATCCCGATGAACCACATGCATGGGCAGGGAGAGAAGAGGTTATTTCCCACGCACCAGCTGTTGTTGATGGATATTTTATCGTGCCGAAAGTGGTTGACAAACAGGAGGAATAAAATGAACATCGAATCAGTAAAAAATTTTACCATCGAGGATTATATCCACGGATTCCAAAAAAAGGAATTTTCACCTTCAGAAATCACCCGGCTTTTTCTCGATCGTATTCAGGATCTCGATCCAGCTTTACACGCTTTTTTAACCATCGATGAAGAGGGAGCCCTGAAACGAGCAAAGGATTTAGAAGACAAAAAATTCAGCGATGCTGAACTTCCTCCCCTCTATGGCATCCCTATCGCCATTAAAGATAATATCTGTATTCATGGATTGCAAACCACCTGTGGTTCTCGGATTTTACAAAATTATGTTTCTCCATTCGACGCGACCGTCATCGAAAAACTCAAAAAGGCTGGGGTTATCATTTTAGGGAAAACCAATATGGATGAATTTGCCATGGGATCTTCGACTGAAAACAGTGGGTTTAGACCAACCCGCAATCCCCTCGATCCTGAAAGAGTACCAGGAGGATCCAGCGGAGGATCGGCAGCCTGCGTCGCCGCTTTAGAAGCCCCAGTTGCTCTCGGCTCAGATACCGGAGGATCAGTCCGTCAACCAGCTGCTTTCTGTGGTATCGTGGGTCTTCGTCCCACATACGGGCGAATCTCCCGATATGGTCTGGTCAGTTTTGCCTCTTCTCTCGATCAAATCGGGCCGCTTACTCGAAATGTGTCCGATACTATTACCCTCTTCGAAATCATGAGCGGACAGGATGAACGCGATTCAACCTGCGCTCCTTATCCTCCGTTTTCAAAGAATGATTGTCCAAACGAAGATGACATCAAAAAAATGAAGATAGGAATCGCTGAAGAATATCTGACCTCGGGTGTTGATCCCGCTATTTCCGATAAAATAAAAAAGATTATTGAGCTTTTGAGCGAAGAAGGGTTTGAAGTAATAAATGTCTCACTTCCTCATACTGATTATGCTTTGGAGGCATACTATATTGTTGCTCCTGCCGAAGCCAGTTCCAACCTGGCTCGATACGATGGCGTTCTTTATGGGTATCGATATGATCACCCCATCAACCTACAGGAAATGTATACCCAGACTCGCTCTTTCGGTTTCGGGAAAGAAGTCTTACGGAGAATCGTTTTAGGAACCTATTGCTTGAGTTCGGGGTATTACGATGAATTTTATCTCAAGGGTATGAAAGTTCGTACTTTAGTAAAAAATGATTTCGACCAGTGTTTTCAGCAATGCGATATTTTACTCACTCCGGTGACTCCGTGCCTTCCCTTTCGTTTCGGAGAGAAGAGTCACGATCCTTATCAGATGTATTTAGCTGATGTTTTCACCATTCCCTCAGCCATGGCTGGAATACCGGCGATTTCAATCAATTGCGGGTATTACGACAATCTCCCCATCGGCCTCCAAATCCTGAGCGCTCCTTTTCAGGAAGCCAAGCTCCTGGCCTTTTCCACTTACCTGGAAAAAAGACTCCTTGTTCCAGCACCCTTCATAGAAACCATCGCCGATCGAAAGGAGTCACTCTGATGGAGAAATGTTTTATCACAATTGGTTTAGAGGTTCATTGTCAGCTCTTGACCAAGGCAAAATTGTTCTGCCGGTGTGGAACTGATTATATTGGAAAACAACCTAATACCCTGGTGTGTCCGGTGTGCATGGGTCTTCCTGGATCATTACCGGTTATGAACCAACATGCAATGAAATTGGCGGTTCGGACAGCGATCGCCCTCCATTGTGAGGTTCTCCCCCGGGTGGTTTTCCATCGAAAAAATTATTTCTACCCCGATCTCCCGAAGGGGTATCAAATATCTCAATTTGACTTTCCCATTGGCATCCATGGGTATTTTGAGTTTTTTTCTCAAGGAGAAAAAAAGAAAGTTCGGATCAAGCGAGTCCATATTGAAGAAGATGCAGGAAAATTAGTCCACGAAGGACCAAATCTTCCCGCCTCAAGCTCAGGGGTTGACTTTAATCGTTGTGGTATTCCCCTGGTAGAAATCGTCACTGAACCTGACCTTCATTCACCCGAGGATGCTCGGGATTGCCTTATCGCTTTACGTAATATCGTTCGTTTTATTAACGTCAGTGACGGCAACATGGAAGAGGGATCACTCCGCTGTGATGCCAACATTTCCATATCGCCAATAGATGGCCAAATGGGAATCAAGGTCGAGGTCAAAAACATGAACTCATTTCGCTCAGTCCATCGTGCTCTGGATTATGAACTCCAACGCCAGCAAAAGTGCTTCAATGCTCAGCAAACTATTATTCAAGAAACCCGCCATTGGGATGAAATCCATGAAGTGACTGTCCCATCCCGGGGGAAGGAAGAAGCCGAAGATTACCGGTATTTTCCTGATCCCGACCTCTTACCCTATCTCATCCAAACTGACATTTTGGAAGAAATCAAAACCACCTTACCCGAGCTCCCCCTGGAACGGAAAGAACGTTTCATGATTGAATATGAATTAACCGAACCCGATGCCACCGTTCTGGTTCAAGACAAAGCGTTAGCAGATTTTTTTGAAGCATGCATCAAAGAACTCAATAAACCGAAATTCATTGCCAACTGGGTTATCACCGAGGTACTGAAAAATCTCAACACCTTAGGGCAGAACATTGGTCAAAGTAAAATCACCCCCTCATCGATGGTGGAATTATTAAAAATGATCGACAAAAAGGAAATCAGTGGAACCATCGCCAAAAGCGTCCTGGAAGAAATGTTTCAAACCGGAGCCAAAGCGAAAGACATCATCGCCAAAAAAGGAATCTCGTTCATTAATAATGAAAAAGAGTTAGAAAAGATCGTCCGTCAGGTTATTGAGCAAAATCCACAAAGCGTTGCTGACTTTTTAAGCGGTAAGGAAAAGGCTCTCCACTTTCTGATTGGACAAGCCATGAAAGTGACCCGCGGCCAGGCTAGCCCGGAAATGGTTAAAAATATACTGAATAAAGAATTATTAGCTGAGGGTTAAAATGGAATTCTCTCATTTGCATCTCCATACTGAATACAGCCTGCTGGATGGTTCCATCCGTATCGAGGAATTGATCCAAAAAGTGAAAGCCAATGGTATGCAATCAGTGGCCATTACCGACCATGGGGTCATGTATGGCGTGGTTGATTTTTATAAAAAAGCCAGGGCGGCCGGGATAAAACCAATTATTGGCTGTGAAGTCTATGTTGCACCGGGAAGCCGTTTTGAGAAAACCACCACTAAGGGTGAGGAAAATGCTTTCCACTTGGTTTTGCTTGTCCGTAATCAAATCGGGTACCGAAATTTAGTCAAACTGGTCAGTTTAGGTTTTTTAGAAGGCTTTTATTATAAACCTCGAATAGACCATGCTTTACTCCGGGAACATTCCGATGGGTTGATTGCACTGAGTGCCTGCTTGGCTGGAGAAATACCGTCTTGCATCCTCAGCGGTAAACGAAACGAAGCCGAAAACCTCGCTGTTGAATATCGAGATATATTCGGTCAGGATAATTTCTATTTAGAACTCCAGGAAAATAAAATCAAAGAACAAACCATTGTTAACCAAGTACTTATCGAACTCAGCCATAAGTTGAAGATCCCACTGGTGGCAACCAACGACTCGCATTATCTCAACCAGGATGATGCCCGCGTCCACGATGTCATCCTGGCTATCCAAACCGCCACCAGTTTAAATGACCCTAAACGTCTCCGTTTCCCTACTCAGGAATTCTATCTCAAAACCCCTGAAGAAATGATGCGAGATTTTTCCGCAAATCCTGAAGCACTCGAAAATACTCAACGAATAGCTGCAGTTTGTGATATTCAGTTGGAACTTGGGAAAGTATTATTACCAGAATTTACAGTCCCCGAAGGATATGATATTCCCGGATATCTTCGTCATCTCTGTAACGAAGGTCTCCGCAAGCGCTATGGTGATCCTCCACCGGAAAGAATGAAAAAACAGCTCGAATACGAATTGAAAGTAATCAACGATATGGGGTATGATGCCTATTTTCTTATCGTTTGGGATTTTGTGAACTATTCACGTCAAAAGGGAATTATGGTTGGACCCGGTCGGGGTTCAGCTGCCGGGAGTATCGTTTCCTATTCCTTGGGTATTACTAATATCGACCCCATCCGTTATGGCTTGCTCTTTGAACGCTTCCTCAACCCGGAACGAGTCAGTATGCCGGATATCGATATCGACTTTTGTTTTGAAAGAAGGGGAGAGGTTATCGATTACGTCTCCAACAAATACGGACACACCAATGTCGCTCAAATCATTACTTTTGGTCGCATGATGGCTCGAGCTGCCGTTCGTGATGTCGGTCGAGCATTCGGTTGGAGTTATAATGAGGTTGACACAATCGCCAAACTTATCCCAGGAAGTCCTGGAGTCACTATTGAAAAAGCAATTGATACCAATACCGACCTGAAAAAATTGATGAAAAACGATTCGAAAGTAGCTCAATTATTAGAAGTCGCCCAAAGGATTGAGGGGATGTGCCGGCATGCTTCAATGCACGCTGCTGGAGTGGTTATCTCTCACCAACCTCTCACAGAATATGTCCCCCTCCAAAAAATGAATAACAACGAAATCGTCACTCAGTTCGATATGGATACCCTGGGGGAATTGGGCCTCCTCAAAATGGATTTTCTTGGACTCCGCACCCTGACTGTCATCGAGCGTACTCTCAGTATCATTAAAAAAACTTCTCAAAAAGAAATCGAACTTGATTCCATCCCGTTAGATGATCATGAAACCTATGAGTTATTAAGCCGGGGAGAAACCACCGGAGTGTTCCAATTAGAAAGTTCAGGGATGAAAGAGCTTCTCAAACGGCTTCGTCCCACTCTCATCGAGGAACTCACCGCCTTGTTAGCCCTCTATCGTCCCGGACCTCTGGGGAGTGGAATGATCGATGATTTTATCAAAAGGAAAAACGGGAAAATCAAGGTGGTATACCCCCATCCCAACCTGGAAAGCATTTTGAAGGAAACCTATGGTGTTATCCTCTATCAAGAACAGGTCATGAAAATCGCCAGTGAGCTCGCTGGTTTTACCCTCGGTCAAGCTGATATTCTTCGACGAGCTATGGGGAAGAAAAAGGCTGAAGTTATGCAGCAACAGCGGTCTAAATTCATCCAGGGGGCTAAGGAAAGGGGATATGATCCAAAAACCGCCGCCGATGTATTCGACCTCATCGAATATTTCGCCGGTTACGGCTTCAACAAATCTCATAGTGCCGCGTATGCCTTCATATCCTATCAAACTGCCTATTTAAAGGCTCACTTCCCCACCGAGTACCTGACCGCATGCTTATCCAGCATTCAGGAAGATACTGAAAAAATTGCAAAATTTATCATTGAAGCCCGGCGTTTGAATATTAAAGTCCTTCCTCCGGATGTCAATGAAAGTTTGGCAAATTTTACTGTGGTTGGCGAAAAAAAGATCCGGTTTGGTTTGGCTGCAATTAAGAATGTTGGTGAGAATGCTGTCCAAGAAATACTCACCCGGCGCAAGGAAGCCCGCTTCCAAAATATTTTCGATTTTTTGGAGCGAGTCGATCAGCGAGTCATTAATAAACGGGTCATTGAGAGTCTCATTAAAGCCGGTGCCTTCGACACTCTTCACCACAATCGGAATCAGCTTCTCAGCTCATTAGAAGAAATCATATCCTTCTACACCAAACGCAAAAAAAGAACACAGCCTCAGCAGGTATCCTTGTTTGGTCAAATCGAATCCTCAACCCGGGACACCATCCCCTTAAAAGAGGTTTCAGAACTCAGGACGCGCGAACTCCTCAATATGGAAAAAGAGATGATTGGTTTGTATATCAGTGACCATCCGGTACGCAACGCCTTGGCCCGTTTCAATCATTTAAATATTATTCCCTTCGAGCAATTACAAACCTTAAAAGAAAAGGTTCAAATCCGCCTATTGGGTGCAATCGTTGAAACTCGAAAAATTACTACAAAAAATGGGAAAGATATGTACTTTGTGACCTTGGAAGACGAAACCGGTACCCTGGAAGTAATTTTCTTTCCCAAAATCGTTGACCAGCTCCAAAAAATCCTCGAAAAAGAAAACGTACTCTGTATCGAAGGGAAGGTAGATGTTTTAGATTCCGGAGTGAATAAGGTGATTGCAGAAAAAATTATCGACCTTGACGACTTGGTGTTTGCCGAAAAACCGGTTCACATTGAAATACCAAACAATCGTGATACGTTGCGGATCCTGTATTGTCTCAAGGACTGTTTTCAAAGAAACAGCGGGAAAAATCCGGTCGTTCTCCACGTGGTAAGTGAAAATGAACGTTGGTCGATTGAATTAGGTGACGCCTTTCGAGTGAATTGGAATGAAGAGTTGGAACATTCGATATTCGATATTTTAGAGAGTGTCGAAAAAAAGAGAGTCTGGCTCACTGGTTGAGGTGATTTCTTTGTCTATCCGAAAAACAATGGTGTTCGTTCTACTGTTCCTCATTTTGATTGGCTCTTCCTGGGGTGGGCGGTGCTTCGCCCAGGATGCGGAATCCTTATATAAAACCGCTTATATCTACTTTTCCCAAAATAACTTTGAGAAAGCAAAAAAAACTTATCAACAAGCCATCGACATCAAGCCTGATTTCTGGGATGCTCATTACTGGCTGGGTAAAACGTTGGAAATAATGGGAGATCTAAAAGGAGCCATTGCCGAGTGGAAAACCATTCTGGAGAATAACCCCACCCATGTCGAAGCCTTTAAGAAATGGAGACCGTATGCGACCAATTCGGTAAAGTTGAGTAATCAGGAAAGACTCAACTTAGAAAGCATTTTTATTTACCAAAACGGATCCCCCGATGTTTATCGAAAAAACCCATGGGGCACCATTATTCCTTATGGATTTTTCATCTTAGGACAGAACGATTTTGTATCAGCGTATCTTTCGGCACGCATTTTTCGTTGGACTGGTTCTCAGGTCAGCAGTTTATTGTACGGATATGCTGATACCGGGTATCAAAGAGCAATTGATCTGGCTCTGTCTTCTCTTCCTGAGGATTCGGAAGTCTTTTTTCAATTTTTGAAAGAGGTTCGGGCATATTATGACAAGAATGAATCGGTTCAAAAGAAAATTAACCGTCTGTTCGATGTTATTTTTGCTCAGCAGGCAGGAGTGACTCCAGATGAAGCCCCCAATACACCTCGAGTGGAAATTCGGATTACTGCGGGAGGAGTCGAAAGCACCGCTTCTTCGGAACAGAATAAAACTGGTGATGCCCAAACTTCCACCCCCAGTTTCTATATCGATTCTGGAAATGAATGAGTGGAATACAATGATCCCAAACTACACTGAGAAGAAACAAGCGAGGGTAAAGCTCTGGTGCCGAAGGCGGGAGTTGAACCCGCACGAGCCGGAGCTCGCTAGATTTTGAGTCTAGTGCGTCTGCCGATTCCGCCACTTCGGCACTTGTCATAGAAATTATATTCAATAAAGGGCATTTGTCAACCGGTAAAGGAAGGAAGTAGACATCCATGCCAGGAAAATACACTGACACCTTTCACATTTTCATATAAAGAACGAGAGCGAGAACGTGATGACCGAATCCAAAAAAGCTATCTATTTACTTGACGGAAGTTCATTGATTTACCGAGCTTTCTACGCCATGCCCCGTTTTACCACAACCAACGGGAAACCCACCGGTGCCATTCTCGGTTTCGGAAACATGCTGTTACGTCTGATTGAGGATTTTCACCCCCATTCCATTCTTGTCTCTTTTGATTCCCCCCAAAAAACTTTTCGTCATCAATTAGCGAAAGAATATAAAGCCCAACGAAAACCTATGCCAGATGAATTGATTGTGCAAATGCAAGAAGTGAAAGATATGATAACCCTCTTTGGTTTTCAATGGGTTGAAAAACCGGGATTCGAAGGAGATGACATTATTGGAAGCCTTTGTAGAAAAGCCGAAAAAGAATATACGGTCGCCATGGTATCATCTGACCTCGACTTCATTCAATTGATCAATGATAACACCTTTCTTCTTCAACCGGTAAAAGGGGTAACCACTCTCAAAAAGATCGATCTCGTTACTGTCCAAAATGAATTTGGAATTACTCCTCGCCAAATCATCGACCTGATCGCCCTGACCGGTGATCCTTCCGATAATATCCAAGGTCTTCCCGGAATCGGAGAGAAAACAGCTCTTGACCTTCTCCGCCGATATCAGAATTGGGAAGGAATACTGAAGCATGCTGACGAGCTCCCCCCACGCCTCCAAAAAACAATTGATGACAATCAGGATCGGGTGAGCATAAACCGGCAATTGGCGACCATCGTGGATACCATTCCTATCGATGCTGGTTTTCAAATCTGGAATTTTCAACAGATTCATTGGTCAGATCTCTTTATCAACCTGGATCGGTTAGAGCTTAAAAAATTTAAAGAACGATTGATGAAAAAAAGAAATGAATTAAAATCAATTTCATTGAATAGAGCTCAATCCTTGTTTTCCAACGTACAACCAAAAAAACCTGAATAAATTTGATAGGGGAGAAAAACTATTTTCAACCTGTTTTTAATCGGGTTAATAGGAGGAGAATGAATGGACATCATAATGGTATCCACCGAAGCTTATCCATTTGCGAAAAGCGGAGGTATGGGAGACGTTGTGGGAGCGCTTCTCAAATATCTCCCTGAGAACGGTTTTCCATTGAAACTCTTTTTGCCGGCTTATTCTTCACTTTTGAAAGAATTTTCCTTCGAACCGGAACAGGAAATTCATTTTTCCTTTGGTGATAAGATGTTCAAAGCGTCTTATCTCACCCGAAAAGAAAAGAACTACCAAATTATTGCTGTTAATGGTGAAGATTTTTTTAATCGTGAAAAAATGTATGGCTATGGCGATGATCTGAAACGCTTTATCTTTTTTTCGCGGGCAGTTTTTGAATACATCGTCCGTACCCAAAATGATGGTTTTATCCTTCATTGCCATGACTGGCAAACCGCCTTGCTCTGCGCCTACACGAAAATGTACTGGCCATCTTACCGAAAAAAACCGAGAAAAGTGGTTTTTACCATTCATAATCTGGCCTATCAAGGGATTGGAAGTGGGGATCTTTTTAAAATCGTCAATCTTCCTGGTCATTTTTTTACTCATGATTACCTTGAATTTTTTGGAAATCTCAATCTCATCAAAGCTGGTTTGGTGTTTTCCGATATCATCACCACAGTCAGTCCCACCTATGCTCGCGAAATTGGAACCCCGGAGAGCGGTGAGGGGCTCGATGGACTCATTCGAGCGATAGCCCTACGAAAACCGATTATCGGTATTGTCAATGGCATCGATACCGAACTGTATAATCCTGAAAATGATTGTCATCTTCCTTTTCAATATACTGTTGATCAAATTGATCAGAAAAAGAAAAACAAATTTGAATTTTTCCATAAATTTTATTCAAAATCAATAGCAGATTCCCATTCTCTCCCCCTTATTTCTTTTATTTCACGTTTCGTCGAACAAAAAGGTCTCGATCTCATCCTCAATGATCCGGATAAAATATTTAATCTTCCTTTAGTATGGTTCTTTTTAGGGGTGGGTGAAGAGGCATATGAAAAATCAATGATCGAAAATGCGAAAAAATATCTAAACATTCATGTGGAAACCGTTTTTAATGAAGAGTTAGCACATTACGCGTATGGAGCTTCTGATATGTTTGCCTTGCCCTCTCGCTTTGAACCATGTGGTATTAGTCAGATGATCGCCATGCGCTATGGGACTATTCCTATTGTTCGGCGAACCGGTGGTTTGATCGATACCGTTATCGATTATCGATTCAATCCTGCCTTAAATACTGGTTTTCATTTTGAAAATTATCGATCCGACGAATTTATCCTTGCCATCGAACGGGCACTAAACATCTATCATCATTCCCCAGATCAGTGGAACACCATCGTTTACAATGCCATGACATCTAATTTTTCTTGGAAACGCTCGGTAATGGAATATATCAACATTTATTTGGGTTAGTAATTTTGGATATGAGAGCGAAAATGATATCTGTTCCCATTATCGGTGTTGGTGGGGGGATCGGATCAGGCAAATCATTGGTAGCTGGCTTATTCGCCGTTCACGGAGCGACCATTCTTAACTTAGATCATCTCTCCCTGACACTTTCATCAAAAGGGAAACCGATATGGGTTGAGATCGTCAAAACATTTGGTCCATCTTTCCTTGATCGAAAGGGTGAAATCAATCGGAAGAAGGTGGGAAAGGTGGTCTTTCAAAACTGGAAAATGCTTTTTCTGCTCAATCAAAAAACCCACCCGATTTTAAAAAATGAAACCAAAAAATTCATCCTTCGTCTTGGTTCATCTTCATCCTTGGTTATAGATGGTGCTGTCCTCTATGAAGCCGGCCTCGTTCCCCTGATCGATTGTTTGATTTTTGTCGAGGCTTCCCGAGAACAGCGATATTCCCGACTCATTCAAAAAGGGTTATCATCTCATGACGCCAGGTCACGTATCCAAAGTCAGAAATTTTTGAACTGTTTACGGCGGAGGTCAAGTATTATTATTGATAACAATACCTCTCCCGAGGAGTTGCAAAAAATAGTGAATTTGATTTACCTGCTCCAGATAGAAAAAAGTTCGCTTCTCCATAAGGGCAGGTTAGGGTGAGAGCGTGAAGACCAAACAACAATTCCATCTTGTATCCGATTATGAACCGCAAGGAGATCAGCCGGAAGCAATCGCCAAACTCCTCAAAGGCATCTCCAATGGGTTAAAATTTCAAACCTTGTTGGGAGTCACTGGATCGGGTAAGACGTTTACCATGGCTAATGTTATTCAATATTACAATCGACCCACCTTGATCATGTCACCCAATAAAACCTTAGCTGCCCAGCTTTACAGTGAAATGAAAGCCTTTTTCCCCGACAACGCAGTCGGATTTTTCGTCAGTTATTACGATTACTATCAACCTGAAGCCTATGTTCCCGAACATGATTTATATATTGAAAAAGATGCCTCCATTAATGAACAAATCGATCGCTTGCGATTAGCCGCCACCAGCGCATTGATGGAACGCAATGATGTCATCGTGGTGGCATCGGTCTCCTGTATTTATGGAATCGGATCTCCAGAAGAATACCGCAAGCGAATATTCCACGTCTCCCAGGGAGATACATGGAAACGCCAGGATTTTGCACGACGCTTGGTTGATTTGTTGTACGAAAGAAACGAAATAGAGTTTGTCCCCGGTCATTTTCGTATGAAGGGGGATACTGTTGAGATTTTTCCAGCGTACAGTGAATACGCTCTCCGTATTGAATTCTGGGGAAATGAAGTAGAAAGCATCAAAGTCATCGATCCGGTGAGTGGGAAAACTTTGAATAAACCGCAAGATATTTTTATCTATCCGGCCAAACACTATTTAGTCGATCAGGATCAATTTGATCAAGCATTGAAGAATATTGAAATTGAGTTAGAGAAACAGGTGGTGCATTTCATGTCACAGGGGAAATTGGTCGAAGCTGATCGCATACAAAGACGAACCAAATATGATCTCGAGCTCCTTCGTGAAACCGGCTATTGTTCCGGTATCGAAAATTATTCCCGTCATCTGGATGGACGGAACTCCGGAGAACCACCATACACTTTAATCGACTATTTTCCTGACGATTATCTCCTCATCATCGATGAATCGCATGTCGCCATCCCCCAGGTTCATGGCATGCTGGCTGGAGACCATTCCCGAAAAAAAACGTTGGTGGATTTCGGATTTCGATTGCCTTCCAGCTTCGATAACCGTCCCTTGTCTTTCCAGGAATTTGAAGAAAAAATGAATTTCGTCATATTTGTATCAGCTACCCCTGGAGCTTACGAATATCAAAAAAGCGATCTCATCGCCGAACAGTTGATCCGTCCCACCGGATTGGTCGACCCCAAAATTGAAGTCCGGCCTGCAACCGCTCAAATTGACAACCTCTATCAAGAAATCAAGCTGATGGTAAAAGCCAAGCAAAGAACCCTGGTCACCACTCTCACCAAAAGAAGTGCCGAAGACCTTTGCGATTATCTGCATAATTTAGGAATTAAAGTACGTTACCTCCATTCGGAGATCGACACCTTAGAGCGAGCCCGGATCATACGTGACCTGCGGTCGGGTGAATTTGATGTCTTAGTGGGTATCAATCTGCTTCGAGAGGGCCTTGACCTTCCCGAAGTGGCTTTGGTGGCGATTCTCGATGCTGATAAAGAGGGATTTCTGCGATCGGAAGTGTCATTAGTTCAAACCATCGGACGAGCTGCCCGAAATGTGAAGGGATGTGCTATCCTTTATGCCGATCGGATGACCGGATCCCTCGAACGCGCCATTCGCGAAACCCAACGGCGGAGAGAAATCCAATTGGAATATAACCGGACCCATCATATTACTCCGGAATCGATCGTCAAGGAAATTCGACCCTTGATTCCCGAAGTGGTCGGTCTCTCTTACGAAGTCGAAAAAACTCTATATCAGTTAGATCAGATCGAAGCTGATCAGGTTGCCGAAGAGGATTTGATCGAACGCCTCACCCAGGAGATGATGAGTGCCGCCCAACGTTTGGAATTTGAAAAAGCCGCCCTGATTCGGGATGAAATCGTCCGGTTGAAAAAAATTGGTACCCGATCGGCTAAAAATCCTCACCATCAATGAAAAGGTGGCTGCTGTTGAAAACCAAAATGAACCAAAGAAACCGGAAAAGATAAATAGAGGCAAAAGGTGATCCCGATGAAAAATTCTATATATATTAAAGG